>MDTA01151100.1_pt1 | contig 14459 bp, 14 predicted proteins | sample 811151 | NCBI WGS metagenome assembly MDTA01 (sample SAMN05326648, study PRJNA326480) | marine metagenome | isolation source: seawater | place: Indian Ocean: South | collected 2010 | reverse complement strand
TACAGGAACTACATTAATGTGTGGTGATAAATCTATGAATATAGTTTGGAAAAATAATCGTTCTGTAATGTTTATGAATTGTGATGAAGAACGTAGAAATAAAAGAGATTTAAATGATAAATTAAGTACTTGGCATAACTATTCTAATAATACTGATGAACCAAGATTTACGGTAAATTTTAATATGACACATCCAAATAAAATGGTAGACTTATTGAGTATAATATCACAACGTGATGCAAACTTATTTCAATCAAGTAAAGTAACAAAAGAAGATATGCCTACATTTGGTCCAATAATAATACATCAAGAAAAGAGGAAAATTTAATGAAAAAATTTATTAGTTGGGATGAAATAGATACACTTGTTGATAGTTTATCAGCACAGATAATTTTAGATTGTAAAAAGAATGGAACTACTCCTAAAGAAAGATATAAAGGTATTTATGCGTTACAACGTGGCGGTTTGATACCTGGTGTTATGTTGAGCCATAGATTAGATATACCTATGATAGATAGATTACAATCTTATTATGGAAGAGAATTTTTAATAATAGATGATATTGCAGATACAGGAGAAACACTATCTCATATGAGAGCTGAAGTTTTCAGAACGGCTCGTACTGCAACACTTCATTATCATAGACAATCAAAAGTTGTTCCTAATTTTTGGGTAGATGAAAAAGGTGATGATTGGATTGTTTATCCTTGGGAAAAAAGTGATAGTGAAGAAATACAAGATTACTTGAAGGAGGAAAAAAATGAAGCTGTTCTTAGTTGAATTAGAACCTATTGAAAAAAGATATACTAAACAATGGCACAAATGGATACCTGATTTAGTAAAAAAATATAAACCTAATTTAGAGTTTGAAATAGTATCAGGTAAATCTGATGGTGAAATTAAATCAGGAGAATTTCTTGATATAAATAGAACACAAATCTATAAGAGTGAACAAATTATAGAAATGGCAAAATTATTTGAAGATGGTAAAGTAAGTGATGGTGATGCCTTTTTATTCTATGATGGTTGGCATTATGGTATACAAGCTCTACGATATATGGCACAATGTCAAGATATTGATGTAAAGATATATGGTATATGGCACGCAGGTACTTATGATGAGTGGGATTTATTAGCACAAAAAGGTCTTGGATATTGGGGTGCTAACTTTGAACGTTCTTTATTTGAAGCAACTGATGGTGTATTTGTAGCTACTAATTTTCATAAAGAACTTATATCATATGAAAGGCAAGTTCCTAAAGATAAAATACATATAACAGGTCATCCCTTTACACACTCGTGGATTAAAAATTACGATACATCTAAAAAAGAAAACATAATAGTATTTCCACATAGAAAGGCTCCTGAAAAAAGGTTAGATGTCTTTTTAGAAATAAAAAAGAAAATGAAAGATAAAGGTTATAAATTTATTGTAACTACTGATGAAACAAAAACAAAACAAGAATATTATGAATTACTTGCAAAATCAAAAGTTAGTTGGTCAGGAGGTCTACAAGAGACTTGTGGTATTTCTACGTTTGAAAGTCTATGGTTAGATAACATTGTAATGGTTCCTGATAGATTATCATATAGTGAAATGTATTTTGATTCATTTAAGTATGAGCCTAATCTTGATAAAAACGTTGATGTACAATGTCAAATGATAGAATATGCAATAGAAAATTATGATGAATATATTGAAGTAATGAAAGAAAATTCAGAAGAAATAAAAAAGATTCAAGGTCCTACTGCTGTTGAGAGAATGTTGAATCATATATTGGAGGTAAAATGAGTACTTGGTTTAACAGAAAAATAAGTAAGTTTAAATACTTCCCTTCCTTTTCGGCAGGTGAGTTTGGACACGGTCTATATAAAAATCACAAATTTAGAGATGAATTAACGTGTAGATTTTATACGGAAGAATTTCCTGAAGAATTTAGATATACAGAATTTTTAATAACGGCAGGAGCTCACTATAGAAATATGAATTTTTATAATGAGATGGGTTTTAAAAAAGATGTTAATTTAGTAATGGGTGATTCAGGTGGTTATCAGTTGGCAACAGGAGCTAATAAATGGAAAGATGGTATGAAAGAACAAACTTTCGAATGGTTAGAAAATAATTCTGATATTGCTATGAATCTTGATATTCCTCCAAGAAGAACATTTGAAGGTAAATTTAAAGAATGTTTTGATTTCTCAATGGAAAACTTTAAATACTTTAATGAAAAACAATCAGGTCAAACTGCATTTTTAAATGTATTACAGGGTGAAGATGATGCTACGTATAAACAATGGTATGATGCTTGTAGTGGTTTTGACTTTCAAGGTTGGTCTGTAGGTGGTACTGCAGGTGATATCTATCGTTTTATGGCAAGTATATGTACTTTGTTAGAAGGTAGAGAACACGAGAAGAAAGCTAATAAGTATCTTCACATACTTGGTACAACACGTATTCACGATATGTTTATGTTATTACAATTACAGAAGTCACTTGAAGAAGTTGGTTCAGATATTTGTGTAACAACAGATTCGTCTACTCCTGATAGAGCAACCGTATTTGGTTTATATTACATTGGTTTTGCATTTAAGAATCTTGGCTTTGAAGCTATCAATATGCCAAGAGAAAAACATCTTGAAGGTATGAGTGATATGGTTCAAGAGTTAAAAACAAAAAACTTAATTGGTGTAAATAACTTTGATAGATTCATAATGAAGTATGCTAATATGGATGATATTGCTGAATGGAATTGGGACGGACAATTTAGAATGAGATTACATAATTTCTATTTGTTTCTTGATGCTATTGAAATGATTGAACAAAGTGTATTTTCGTTAGAACATAGTTTAGAACAATTACTTAAAAAAGACTTATATCAAGTTGTTAGGTCTATCGATGAAATGGTTAAATCTGATGACCCTCGTAGAGTCTTTGAAAAATATAAAGCACTATACAATAGAGTTTCAAGTGTTAAGAAAAGTATAGTAGTAAAAGAAAATAATTTTATTCAATAGGAGAACAAATGAAATTAACGGTAGAACAACTACAAGAACGTATGCAGTACATTCGTGACCACATTGAATCTTTCAATACGGAAGAACGTGCTGCTAAGTTAAATAAAATGTATGACCACTTTGAAGAACGTATGATGTTAGCTCCGGCTTCATCTACTGACCATTTTCACAACTCGTGGCCCGGTGGTTACATTGACCACGTTATGAATATAACTGAAGCAGGTAAAAAACTATTTGAACTTTATAATGACTTTGGTTTCAATCTATCTTATGAATTAGATTCTGTTGTATTTTGTACAATGCATCACGATTTAGGAAAACTTGGTAGTCTTGATGAAGATTATTACAGACCTAATCCTTCTGAATGGCATAGAATAAATCAAGGTAAAATGTATGAAGTCAATCCTAATCTACACAATATGACCGTAACTGATAGAGCAGTTTATACTTTAAGTCAGTTTGGTGTTACATATTCTGAAGAAGAGTATTTAGGATTAAGACTTGCAGATGGTATGTATGAAGAAGGTAATAAACCTTATCTTATGGGTTTTGGTGAAGCAAAAAAGATAAAATCAAATATTGCTCAATTAGTTCATCAAGCTGATATGATTGCAACACGATTTGAAATGGAACGTTATATGTTTGGTGAAGATGCTAATATACCATATGCTAAAATATTAGGTGTTGAAGTCGAACAATCTGTTGAAGAAAACGTAGAAGAAGTAGTTGAGACTAAAAAGAAAAAACCTAATGTAGATAAAGATTACAAAAATCAATTATTTGAAGATTTATTTGGAGATAAAAAATGACACCAATAGAAATATTATTAGCTGTCTTTCTACTTACAAGTGTATCGGCAAATGTAATTCAACTAAGAAGACAAGAAACTTTAGAATCTTGGTTTGAAGAAATGTCAACAGACTTAAACGAAGTACAATCAGAAATTAAAACTATTGACGAAAAGGAATGGTTTGAAACTGATGACGAAGTAGGAGATACTTTTAAAAGATTAAAAGAAACAATTAACAAATTAGATAAATTCACAGGAGCTGAAGATGCCAAAGAAGCGTAGAAAAAAGAGTAAAATGTATTTTGGTCAAAAGACACAAGATGCTATAGTAGAATACAATAGTATGGAACCGTGTCCTGAAAGAGATAAAATTTTTCACGAAAGTATTTATTTTCCAATTAGAAAGATTGCAGAAAACTTAATACACACTTATAAATTCTATTATTTTCCTGATGGTTCTGAAGAAGTTATAGATGAAGTTGTAGCTAATATGGTTATAAATATGGATAAATATAATCCTGAAAAAGGAAAAGCTTTTAGTTATTTTTCTGTTATGGCTAAAAATTATCTCATTTTAAATAATAATAAAAATTATAAGATGGGTAAAATACACGACCAAATAGATGTTATGGACTTCAATAGAAATCCATCAGCTGAAAATTCTTTAAGAGATGGTAAGTCTTTTAAACTTGAAGTATTTGAACAAATGTTTGAATATTGGGATAATAATTTATTTAAAGTCTTTAAAAAGAAAAAAGATATTGCTGTAGTTGATGCTCTTTTATATCTTATGAAACATAATAAAAATATTGAGAACTTTAATAAAAAAGCTCTTTATATTTTAATTCGTGAGATGAGTGGTTCTAATACTCAACACATAACACGTGTTATAAATACTATGAAGAAGAAACATAATAACTTAATTCGTGACTTTAGAGATAAAGGAATAGCATTTAAACACAATATAACAGGTTCCGTTTACGTTTAATTTTGTATCTTTCTTAGTTAATATATATTTATTATTAACTAAGGAACATACATATGTCAGATTCTTATGAAGTTTTTGAGGGCAAATCCTTATCGGATGTCTTCAAAGATATCTATAACAATTCGGAAAGTAATAAAAAACAGATAGAGGTTCTGATGAAGGACCTCTTGAAGTTTGTCACAGATACTGCATCTGCCGTTGCTCTTGTACCTATACTAAAAGATTATCTTGAAGTATCAGTAAAGAATGATGAACAACTAATCAAGGTTGCTGCAATCGTACAGAAACTTGCGAGTGCTGAAGCTAAAGGTTCAGATAATGAGTTTGGTCTAAGTGAACTTGAAAAAGAACAGCTTATGTCAGGCTTAACTGATACCATTCAAGAAATACAAGAAGAGAGTGATAGGATAAGTGAGGAAATAGATAGCAAACAATCTACATTTCCTGAAGGGTAATTATGAGTGACCAACATTCCGGTGGATTATTAAATTTTAACAAGTCTTATAAGTTTATAAAGGACATTGTACGGGAAATTATGGATGGTGAACCTGCACCCGAGTCTAAAGTTCCTTATGCAAGTGTTTATGGTGAAAACGATATAACAGACCCGGAAGGAAAAGTAACCACTAAAAATTTTAAACAAAGTGGTAATAAGAAAAATATTAAACCATCATCGATGCACTTCATATCGGTACCTGCTTCTAAAGAAGTTGTACCTCTATTTAATTATTCTGATGAACAATACTATGGGCCTCCTTTACCAATATTTGATTCATTAGTTAATAGTTCACAAACCGTTCCTGTTTCTACACGAACTTTTAGACCTAATTTACAAATTAATCCAATTCAATTAACTCCTGGTGATGTTGTTGTGCAGGGTAGATATGGTCACGCTATGACTTTTAGTGATGCAAACTTTCGTGGAAAACCAACAATAAGAATATCTAATAATCATAGGTCACGAGGCTATGATGAAATGAAAGTATTTAATGCTGATGTTCCTGTATTAGAAGATGCAACTAATGTATCACCAAGAGTTCCAATATTTCCCGACCCAAATGTTGATGGTAGTTCTATCTATTTATTATCAGGTGGTACATCACCCAACATTGATTTAGAATCAGAACTTGTTTTAGCTCGTAATGATAGATTTAATAAATATCACGATAATGTATTAAATTCTCGTGGAGATACAGATGGAGAAATTAAAACACCTGCATTTTTTCATAAAGATGTTACGGTAGAAGATAGTTTGTTACTTAGTTCTGATTCAATTTTTCTATATACAAAAGGTCTAAATAATAACGGAGGTAAAGATATTAGTATGTTGGCTTCAGGAAATGTAAAGATAAATTCATATAATAATATAGTATTGACCGTACCTGAAGTAAAATATCCTGATGCAGTTGATAAAACATATAGTGGTACTATACGATTAGGTTCTAACGCATCTATCTCAGACTTAGCAAATGGAGAAATGCAACCAGCAATACGAGGAAATTCATATAAACAAACAATAACCGATATATTAGACTTGTTAGAATTATTATCAGATAATCTTGCATCGTTAGCAGGTGGCGGTATAGCAGTAGATAAAAATGGTAATTCTATTGAAGGGGGTTTTGATGTGATGAAAAAATTATTAGATGGTAATATTCAAAGTGTTAGAAAAAAACTTGATTTAGATTTAGCTAAAAAGGTATACGTGTCGTAATGGCTATGTTAACAAAACCAATAACTGAAAAGGTTATGGCTCCTATTGACTCTATGAGAAGTTATAGAGATGACAAAATAACTAAATATGAGGAAGAAGCAGACAAAGGCGTAATGCCTCCTAATATCGATAAAGATATTAAGAAGATGCAAAAGATAAAGGATTTTGCTGAGAAGATACCACCATTACTTAGAACAATAGAAAACACTATATTAGCTATAGAGACAGCAAAACGAATTGCAGAGGCAGCAAGAGATGCAGGTATAATAGGTAGTGCATTAGTCCCACCAGCAGCTGCTGCAGGAGTATTACAAAATAAAATTATAGAAAAGGTAAAAGAGGAGCTATCGGCTGCTAAGGCAGAATTACCTTTTGTAAAGATACTTATTGATGAGTTGAAAAAAACTGCTTTTGCTATAATATTGGCACTTTTAGCTATTAAGTTAACTGCAGCCAAAAAAGGTGGTGGTTCAGGAGATGAATCTTTAGATGATATACAAGATGATTTAGATTCAGCTATGGAAGAGGCTAATGTCGATGGAGATGGTGAAGACCTTCTTGGTGGAACAGGAGTTGAAAGAATTACAAGAACAACTACCGTAAGTGGTACCACTACATCAGGTGGTGTTGGTGGAGGTAGTTCCGGTGGAGGAGGCTCCGGCGGAGGTGGTGGAGGATATTAACATACAGGAGTTAAAATGAAGTCAAATCAATTAAAGAAAATAATCAATACATTAGTTCGTGAAGAAGTCAAAAAACAACTCGGCGAGATATTTATTAATGAAATTAAGTCTAAAAGGTCTACGCCAATTCAAGAGTCTGTTGAGACATCAGAGTACCCAAAGTTAGGTGGTAAAACTTTCACGACAAATGATATGGCTGATTTATTAGGCTATGGTGATATGATGCCAAATAAAGGAAAAGGTATGTCAAATAAAGGTGTTGCAGAAATAGCACAAAAGGCAGGAGTTTCTCCTGACCAAGTAGACCCTGATGTACAAAAGGCTATCACTAAAGATTATCGTGAACTTATGAGTAAAATGAATCTGAAAAAATGAGTGTAAGAGACATAGACTTAGACCCAAATAAATCTTTTGGTATTGGATTTCCATTAGACTATGATAGAGATAGTTATGGCTTCTTTAAGAGAAATGAAAAATATTATCAACAATTACAAGATAATATTAAAAATCTTTTGATGACAAAATTAGGAGAAAGACCTGGAAACGAAGAGTTTGGATGTCGTATACACAATATAGTGTTTGAACAAAATGAACCCGAGATTTTACAATCACAAGTCTTTGAAGCAATAGAAGAGGCTCTTAATCGATGGTTACCATTCGTAACATTAGAAAATGTAGAATTATCTGCAGCAGGAAATAGATTAAATGCATTAGCAACATTTAGTTCTGATTTTAATGATGAGATAATATTGACATTAGAATTAGGTGTACCACCTGAAGGAGTTCCTGATGACATATTAACAGCTGGTGCTGGTGGATACTAAGGAGAAATAAATGCCACAACACGTGAAACAAAAAGAAGTTAAATATTTAAATAAAGACTTTAATTCATTTAAAGCAGCCTTAATAGAACACGCAAAAACTTATTTTCCTGATTCATATAATGACTTCAATGAATCATCACCTGGTATGATGTTTATTGAAATGGCATCTTATGTTGGAGATGTTCTTTCATATTATATAGATAATCAATTTAAAGAATCATTATTAGCTTATGCTGAAGAAACTAAAAGTGTTTATCAAATTGCACAAGCTATGGGATATAAACCAAGAATAGTTAGTTCTGCTGTAGCAGACGTTGATGTATTACATACCGTTCCTGCAAAAGGTTCAGGAGCAACTAATGCTCCTAATCTTGATTATGGTGTAATCTTACAAGAGGGTACAGAATTAAAATCTACTTCAGGTATATCTTTTTATTTAACTGAAGATGTAAACTTTCAATTTTCTTCAAGTGCATCTCCTGTTGATATTAGTGTTTTTGAAAGTAGTGCAGGTAATCCTACAACTTATCTACTTAAAAAAACCGTATCTGCCGTTTCAGGACAACAATCAACAGAAAGATTTTCTTTTAGTGCAGGTAAAAGGTATGATAAAATAAGATTAGCACAAAGTCAAGTTACTGAAATAGTTTCTTGCACAGATAGTGATGGTAATAGTTGGTATGAGGTTCCTTTTTTAGCACAAGACACCGTATTTATAGAATCTAATAATACTGCTGATTTAAGTCCTGAAGATTCTCAATTTTCTGATAAAGCACCATATTTGTTAAAATTAAAAAAGACTTCACGTAGATTTACCACATACATAACAGCAGATGGTAGAACAGAACTAAGATTTGGTGCAGGTATTAGTGATAATCCTGATGAAGAGATTATACCTAATCCTGATAATGTTGGTTCAAGTTTACCACATGGTGTTTCACAAATTGATAGAGCATTTGACCCAAGTAATTTTTTAAATACACGTGCATATGGACTTGCACCTGCTAATACTACATTAACCATAGTATATAGATATGGTGGAGGACTCAATCATAATGTGTCTTCAAATACAATTAATAAAATTACAAATCCTGTATTTGGTCCTGCTAAGGATGGACTTTCACAACCATTGATACAGGCTTCTCGTGACTCAGTTGCAGTTACAAATCCAAAAGGTGCTGTAGGTGGTAAAGGAGGAGAAAACGTTATTGAAGTTAAAAATAACGCTCTTGCATATTTTCAAGCTCAAGGTAGAACGATAACAAAAGAAGATTATATGATGAGAGCTATGACAATGCCAGCAAGATTTGGTAGTATTGCAAAAGTTTATATCGTACAAGATGAACAGATACAAGCAGGTAAAGACCTTGACCCTAATACGGCAGGAAATGCTGGTAAAAAATTGCCAACAGCAAATACAAGAGTTGCTAATCCATTGGCACTAAATTTTTATTGTTTAGGTTATGGTGCAACTAAAAAATTAATAACTTTGAATAATGTAGTGAAGAGAAATCTTGCAACATATTTGAGTTTATACAGACCCGTTACAGATGCTATACAAATAAAAGACGCTTATGTAATTAATATAGGAGTAAGATTTAGTATTATAGTTAGAGCAGGATATAACAAACAAGAAGTTATGCTTAGATGTATGGATGAAGTTAAGTTGTTTTTTGCTCCTGATAAATGGCAAATAAATCAACCTATTGTATTACAAGATTTAATTAGAGATATAACATTAGTAGATGGAGTTAGTTCAGTGGTTCCTCCATTACAAGATAATCCTGATAAATTACCACTTATAATTTTTAATCGTTATGAAAAGAACAGAGGTTATTCGGGTAATATTTACGATATTGGTTCTGCTACAAAAGATGGTATAATTTACACATCGTTAGACCCAAGTATATTTGAACTTAAATTTCCAAGTGTCGATGTACAAGCAAATGTTGTTGCTGATTCATCTACAGGTGCTGGATATTAGGAGTAACTAATGCATATATTTACATACGCTACAGAAGATGCAACTCTTTACGAAGCAAGTCAATCACGTAATTATGGTTTAGATGAAATTCTCGAAGTAAGAAAAGACGTAGACGATGCAGGTGTTGGAGTTGATGTATCAAGAATTTTAGTAAAATTTGATTTAACACATATTAGTCAAAGTGTAGTAGATGCAAATGTAACTGCAAGTGCTAAATATTATTTAAATCTGTATGATGCAGGTTCAGAAGGACTATCTACAACTCAAGAACTTTACGCATATCCTGTTAGTCAAAGTTGGGTAATGGGTAGAGGTAAATCTACAAGTAACCCTGTTGTTGAAGAAGGTGTTAGTTGGGGATATAGAACAGGTAAAAACGAAGAGACTTTTTGGACTTCAAGTGTTGCTGATACAGGTGGTACTTGGTTTGAAACTACAGGTCATATAGGAGAACAAACTTTCGTACATACCGATACTGAACACGATATGAGAATGGATGTAACTGATATAGTTAATAAATGGCTACATAGTACAATAGATAATAATGGTTTTATTTTAAAACGTTCAGGTTCTGTTGGTAACGATGATATTGCAACTGATGAAGGTTCAAGTACACAATTAGGAAATTTTAAATTTTTTTCTCGTGATACACATACTATTTATAGTCCAAGATTAGAAGCAGTTTGGGACTCATCTGTTTGGTCTACAGGAAGTTTAAGTGATTTAAATGCAAGAGATTTAGAAGACGTACAAATTTATAGTCCAAATTTAAAAGAAAGATATACTACATCGTTTGATGGTAAACTTAGAATTGTTGGTAGACCTTCATATCCATTATTAACTAATTCACCAACAGCATCTGCATACAATGTAGTAAAGTATTTACCATCAGGTTCACAATTTAGTATTCAAGATAATTTTACTGAAGACGTTATTATACCTTATGGTACAGGTTCAAAGATTTCGTGTGACTCACGTGGTAACTACATAGACCTTAATACTACAGGTCTACAAAGTCAACGTGAATATAAGTTATTAATCAAAGTCGTTAGTGGTTCATATAGTGGAAGTTCAGGAACTGATACTGAAATAGTAGATAACAACTTTACATTTTTTGTAAAATAATGCCATATACAGAAGAACAATTACAAAACAACGAGTATTTTCAAAATCTAAAACTCGAAGCAAAAAGAGAATATGAAGATGAGTTTAATGATGCTCTTAATTCATTTGCAGTTTCGGGTTCTATGGAAGGTAATAAACAATTACTAAGAGCAGGAAATCATCCACAAGGGGCTATACAAAGTTATGAAGACCCTGAAACAGGTTCAGCACAAGACCATCCAAATACTTGGATAAAAATATCAAGAAAGCAAGATAAGTTGAAACGTGGAGAAGCACTTGCTGAAGTATTAGACAGAGACTTTTTGGAGTTAACATAATGGCAAGTAAGTTAACACCACGTGATAAACAACTTTTAAAGGCAGGTAATAAGTTTAGACCTGGTACTGCAAAATATGAAGGTGGAGTATTTGGTGCTAATGGAGATGATTACGTTTTATTATCAGTAATAGAACCTGCTACGAATCGTATCATTATAACAAAAGAATTGGAGCCAAATACTATTAATGATGATATTGTTTGTAAACCTGGCATCGATATTAGAGCTTTAGGATTTGCCTCAGGTAGATTTAGATTTAGATATGAATTTTTTAGAAGAATAGCAGGTAGTGATGATGTTGTTTTAGTAAGAAGTGACTTTGGTCACGAGGGTGAAATTTACAATGGACCATATTATATAAATTCTGATAATGAGTTTTTGTCAGGAGGCCCAAATCAACCTGATAGTTTTGAGTTGATTCCAACAAAACTTAATTATGAAATAAAAAAGATTGGTAATTCACGTGACGAAGTTCGTATTCGTGCAAGAAACATAAACGATGATATCTATAAAGAAAATTTATTCGATAGAGGATTTGCCTTTAAAACATTTATATCTGATGAAGAACGTAGACGTAATACTAATCAAGACCCAAAGTTAAGATTTTATAATCCATTTAATCCTGGTCTTCCACAAGGTGGATTTAATGCAGCAAGTGGGCCACCGCCTGATGATGACACATCTTCAACACATATTATTTTAGAAGATGGTGGTAGTTTTAGATTTAGACAAATACATCAAGGTGCAACACTACGTGTAAAAGATGCCTTTCTTATTGCAGAACAAGAAGATATTTTATTAACGGAAAGAAACATTGTTTCTAATCCAAGTGGTGACACTATTATTTTTGATGATGCACTAAATCCATTATTACCTACAGGAGTTTACGATACAGAATTACATACAGATGCTATAACGGTAGAAGCTTGGTCTACAGGTGTACTTGGTTATCAGAATCCAGGAGACCCTTTTTATGGTACAGGTCCAATTGGTTATCACGCTAAATGGGTACGTGGTGAAGGTCGTAATGGTGGACAATGTATGAAGTTTGTAGATAGAAATGCTATCTACAGAAACGATACAGCTTGGCCCAGTGGACAAGGAGTACATAGACCATTAGTTATATCTGCACAACTACCAGCAATATCAAACTATGGAGTAAATCCTGGTACTGATTTATTTTATATAACTTATTTTCAAAAAGCTTCTTCAATAAATAAAGGAGCTTCTATTAGTATAAAGTATGGTTCAGGATTTGGACTTGCAGAACCAAGACCTACAAATCCTCCTGAAGGATATCACGTACCAGGTGAAGGACTAAATGACGCTCCATTAAATGCACCTGATGGATATTTAGCAGAACCAGGAGAAACTAAACCATCAGGAGAATTGATAGATGGTCAAGGAGCTGGTGTACTATCTCCAAACAAACAATGGTACATATCTTCTATACAAAATGGATTATACGTATGGGAACCAAATTATGACAAGTTTAATTTAGAAACAGGAGATGAAGAGGGAGTACTTGGTATACGAAGAGTTGGAACAGAGGACCCAGGTTCAGGCAATCCTGAAACGACTTGGGTATGGAGAGGTTCTACGTGGACTCCAAAGTTTCCACCTGATATACCAGGTTGTACAGACCCGTCTGCTTTGAATTATCAAAGTTATGCAGATTCAGATAATGGTACTTGTGTTTTTGAACAATCAATTTTACCATCAACAGGTGATTTTGACGTAGTATTTAAATGTAGACATAAAGAAAACTTTAATGGTTTTGAACCTTGGAACACTTTTTCAGGAACTAATTCTGAGTTCTTTTTAAAGTACGATGAAACATTACAAGATTATCATATTTGGCAATCACGTTTTGGTGGTTCTGAAAATGCTGTAAATTATTCATTAGGTATAGCAACTTTATTTGGAGGCTATAAGCAAAAAGCTAATTACTTTTTAGGTACTTCTTTGGTAATGGTAAAAAAAGCTTCAGGTAATATGATAGGCGATTCTCCGTTACAGCAAGCTCCTGGTCTTTTAACCCTGATGACAAAATTTGGAAAAATCCAAGACATATCAGAATATCATAGATATGGTAGTGGTTATGTGAATAAAAGAAAAGGTCTGATAGTGTTTATTTCTTTTAATCAAGATTACAGAGATTATTTGGAAGAAGAAAAGGGAGTATCAGAAGACCAAGCACAAGGTATAGTAGTAGAATGTAGAACAGATGATGGGCCAGGTCCACAAATTGTTGGTATTAACTATTACACAAGAGAAGATGATAAAGGGGAAGTAGGAGTAGGAGAACGAGATTTAGGTACTTTAGATGAATTGAAACACGCAGTGTTTGAAGACAGAGGTAATAAAGATAATCCAAGATTTTGGTTATTAGGAGATACAGGTACACCTGCAAGAACAAAAACTGCTTCAGGTCCAAGAATAATAGACCCTTATACGAATAATGATGATTATTTTGAATATTGGTACGGTCAAGGACTTGGTTCTTTTCAAGCTATTTTTGGTAATGATGGTGCAGAAAAATTTGTTGGTATATCAGGAGACCAAGTTTATGCTACAGAATTAAATGCTAAAGGAGATGGATTACCAGGTTATCCAAAACCTTTATCAGACATTTATCCGGGTGTTGGTGAAAAAGATTTATATGTAAATAGAGGGTGTGCTAATCCATTTGCTAATAATTATGGTGAAATATTTGAAGGTGAAAATGCAGGTTCAAATCCTGTAGACGAGTATAGAGCTTCTATCAATGATACTGAGGTTGGGTCGTTAATTAATTGGCCACTCGGACATGGTGGTAGAGTTCAAATATCAAATCAAAATCGTAATAGAGATGTGTTAGCAGGTAGAGCTTTTGATGAAAGAACAAAAGCTTCTATGCTTTCAATTTTAGATGCTCCTACATATACACAACGTAGAGCCTTAAATATACCAAACATTGATGGTGGTAATTGTGATTTTTCTGTTAGTAATGACCCATTGAAGAATGGTACATTATCACC
>MDTA01120093.1_pt1 | contig 14464 bp, 10 predicted proteins | sample 811151 | NCBI WGS metagenome assembly MDTA01 (sample SAMN05326648, study PRJNA326480) | marine metagenome | isolation source: seawater | place: Indian Ocean: South | collected 2010 | reverse complement strand
GCATCGCCATCGATTTGGCCGACGATGATGACGACGAAGACGACGACGGTGGCATTCCCATTCTTTGAACACACTTGGAGGAACACACATGAGCAACGTCATTGGCATCGATCTTGGAACCACAAACAGCTGCGTCGCGACCATCGAAAACGGTGAAGCCGTGGTCATCACAAACGCGGAAGGAGCACGCACCACGCCCTCCGTCGTCGCGTTTGCGAAAGACGGTGGCGAACGGTTGGTTGGCGTGACCGCGAAGCGCCAAGCGGTCACCAACCCGGACCGCACCATGGTTTCCGTCAAGCGTCACATGGGCACGGACTGGTCCACGGACGTGGACGAAGCGTCTTACACGCCGCAAGAGGTCAGCGCCTTCATCCTGCAGAAGCTCAAATCTGACGCAGAAGCCTACCTCGGTCACGAAGTGACGAAGGCCGTCATCACTTGCCCGGCCTACTTCACCGACGCACAGCGCAAGGCCACCCGCGACGCCGGCCGCATCGCCGGCCTCGAAGTGCTCCGCATCATCAACGAGCCCACCGCCGCCGCTTTGGCGTACGGTGTGGACAAGGACGTCGACCAGACCATTTTGGTCTACGACCTCGGCGGCGGAACCTTCGACGTCTCCGTGCTGGAGATTTACGACGTGGACGGCCAACCTCAGATCGAAGTCAAGGCGACGGCAGGCAACAACATGCTCGGCGGCGATGACTTTGACGAGACCGTGATCGAATGGCTCCTGGCCGAATTCAAGAAGAGCACCGGCATTGACCTGTCCGGCGACTCCCAGGCCATGACCCGCCTCAAGGAAGCCGCGGAGAAGGCCAAAATCGAACTGTCAGGAACCCAACAAACCCAGATCAGCTTGCCGTTCATCACCATGCGCGACGGCAACCCAGAACATCTCGACATCAGCCTCGCGCGGAGCACCTTCGAACAGTTGACCTCAGGACTTGTTGAGCAGACGATGGCCCCAACCCGTCAAGCCATCAAGGACGCCGGCCTGAAGGCCGGTGACATCGACAAGGTCATCCTCGTGGGTGGCTCGACGCGCATTCCAGCCGTCCAGGAAGCCATTGAGAAGGAAACCGGCAAGTCGCCCTACAAGGGCATCAACCCTGACGAAGCCGTCGCCCTGGGCGCTGCCCTCCAAGCCGGCATCATCGCCGGAGATCAGGGTGTTTCTGATGTGCTGCTGCTCGACGTGACCCCACTGACCCTTGGCATCGAGACCCTCGGCGGTGTGACCACGACGATGATCGAGCGGAACACGACCATCCCCACCCGCCGTTCTGAGACCTTCTCGACCGCGACGGACAACCAGCCTGCGGTGGAGATACACGTGCTCCAAGGCGAGCGCGAATTCGCAAAAGACAACGTGACGCTGGGCCAATTCCACTTGGTTGGCCTGCCGCCCGCCCCACGCGGCATGCCCCAAATCGAGGTCACCTTCGACATCGACGCCAACGGCATCGTCAACGTCAGCGCCAAGGACCTCGGCACCGGAAAGGAACAGTCCATTCAGATCGAATCCCAGACCTCGCTCAGCGAAGATGAAATCAAAGCTAAAATCGCCGAGGCGGAGGAATTCGCTGAAGCCGACAAGTCCCGCAAGGCCAAGGTCGAACTGCGCAACACCGCGGACCAAATCGTCTACCAGACCCGCCGAACCCTCGACGAAGCGGGCGACAAGTTGTCCGACGACGACACCTCGGGCGTTCGCGCCCACCTCGATGAGCTTGAAGCGATGGTCCAGGACGACGAAGGTCGTCCCAAGGACATCGAGGACCTCGATGAGGCCAGCATCCAAGCCAAGGTCGGTGAGATCGAGCAGGCCATGCACGGCATCTCCGCCAAGCTCTACGAAGCCGCAGCAGCAGAAGCAGCCACGGAGGGCGGCGAAGAGGACGGCAGCATCAGCGTCGAAGACGACGTGGTGGACGCCGATTTCGAAGTCGTTGACGAAGACTGAGCCGACGCACGGTTGAAGACGTGCCCCCCGGTGGTTGCGCCATGGCCGAGGCCCCAGTGCTCGAAGACACCGAGCGCACGACGGGCCGTGTGGCGCTTCGAAAGAACATCGCCGCCGCGATGGCGCTCTCGGGTGCAGTACGCAGCACCCTTGGACCGAAGGGATTGGACAAGCTTCTGCTCGACGACGAGGGACGCACCCTCGTCACGAACGACGGCGTGACGGTCCTCGAAACGGCGCGCGTGGAACATCCGGTGGCGCGCATGCTCATCGATGCTTCATCCGCACAGGACCGCGCCGCACGCGACGGCACCACGTCCGCGGTGGTCATCGCCGCTGAACTGCTTCGCAACGCTTGGCACCTCGTGCTCCAAGGGGTCCACCCGAGCACCATCGTGCGTGGCTACCGCATGGCCGAGTCTGAAGCCATGGCTCACCTTGTGGAGCTCGCCTTCGAAGGCAGCGAGGAGGACCTCACCACGGCCGTTCGCTCCAGCTTGGCTGGGAAAGCGAGCCACGCCGTCCAGGATCGGCTTGCTGATTTGGCCATGGAAGCCGCGATGTGCGTCGAGCGAACCGTGGACGGCGTCCTTGAGGTGGACCCAACGCGGGTCTCAACGGTCATGGCCGTTGGCCGTCCCGCCACCGACTCAGAGATTGTCGAAGGGCTCGTACTTCAGAAGCGGCGTGCGCACCCAGACATGGTCAAACTCGTGGAAAACGGCACCATCGCGCTGCTCGATGGCGGACTTGAGCGACGGAAGATGCGTGGAGACGTGACCTTCCAAGCCACCACCCCCGACGTTCTGGACGCCCTCCGCCGCCGTGAAATCGAACGTCTATTGGACGACGTCGAGGCGGTCGCTGCCGCTGGTGTGGAGGTCTTGGCCGTCTCAGGAGCCATTGACGACGAGGCGCACCGGCGCTTGCTTGACCTTGGCATCCAAGCCTTCCGCAGGGTGCCGGGGAACGATCTGGACGTGCTCGCTCTCGCCACCGGCGCAACGGTGCTCCACCACGTGGATGCGCTGCATCCCGACGCTTGTGGACGCGTGCTCGAAAGCCGGTCGCACATGCTTGGAGACCTTCATCACTGGACCGTGCGCGGAGAAGGTCATGCAGCGACGCTCATCGCACGAGGCAGCGGCGATGAAATTGTTGAGGAAACCTCCCGCTGTTTCGATGATGCCCTTGGCGTTGCGGCGCACCTCCGCAAGGATCGGCGCTTGTTGGTCGGAGGCGGTGCGAGCCATGTTCACCTTGCACGCCACCTCAGGCGCTTTGCTGAAGCCACTCCGGGGCGAGAGCAAATGGCCATCGAGGCTTTCGCTGACGCCTTGGAAGTTATTCCGCGCGCCTTGGCAGAAAACGCTGGCCTGGACCCAATCGACGCGTTGCTCGATGTGACCGCTGCCCAAGCCGATGCTGCGAATGGGGCCGAGCGCATCGGCCTGCACCTTGAACAGCACGTCCCCACCGACCTTGGGGCGGCTGGGGTGCTTGAGCCGCTCAGCGTGATTCGACCCACCGTCAGCGGTGCCACCGAGGCTGCATGCGCGGTGTTGCGGATCGACGACGTACTTTGGGCGCGCCTCGAGGCACAAATTCCAGACGACATCCAGGCTCAACTTGACGCGATGGGCGAGCAGGACGCCTAATCCGGCCGTCTCGGGGAACCGACCTGTACCGCTTTGCTTCAACACGAGCGTTCATATGCCGTCCGACAGCCCGAGGGTTGTGACTTCCGAGGGAGATTCCATTACCGTCGGCATTGACGACCTTGCCATTCACGTTCCGCGCTTGTACCTCGACATGCGGGAGTTTGCTGAACTCCGCGAGGCAGATTATGACAAGCTGAACAAGGGACTGGGCCTCTCTGCGATGGCCATCCCCGACGTTCACGAGGACACGGCGACCATGGGCGCCATGGCCGTGATGCGGCTGATCGACCGCAACGGCCTCGACCCAAGGGGTATCGGCCGTCTCTACCTTGGCACCGAATCAGCGCTCGACGGAGCCAAGCCCACCGCGACCTACATCGTTGACATGCTTACGCAGCGTTACGCCTCGCGCTACGGTGAGGACTGCTTCCAGAACTGCGACGTCGTTGACATGACCTTCGCGTGCATCGGCGCTGTTGACGCCCTCCACACCACCTTGGACTGGTGCGCCCGGAGCACCGATGATGACGAGCGAATTGGCATTGTCGTCTACGCGGACAACGCGAAGTACGAACTCGGGTCACCGGGGGAGTACACGCAAGGCGCCGGAGGCGGCGCACTGCTCATCCGCCGAAACCCACGCTTGCTTGTCGTTCCGGATTGCTGGGGCATCTCCACCAGCCCTGCGCACGACTTCTTCAAGCCACGCCGCGAGATGAGCTTGCGCGCCGTCATGGGCGACGTGCTCGATCTTGCACGGGAAACCGGAGCGAACCTGAAGGAAGGCATCCTTGACCGCATGGTCCGTCACCTGCCCGGCTCAGCCCTGCGCAGACTCGGCATTTTTGCGCACGGCGAAGAGCGCATCAGCATCCACCGTGACGAGCCGGTGTTCGACGGGCAGTACTCGAACCGCTGCTATCAGAACGCCGTCCGCGACGCCTTCCTGGATTTCCAGCGACGGGCTGCCCGGACGGGCCGTTACACCCACGACGAGGACGAACGTTTCACCGAACAATGGGAACGCATCATCATGCACCTGCCGTATGCCTTCCAAGCCAAGCGCATGTTCCCCGCCGTGTTCCATCGTGACCGGGAAGGAACGGCCATGTGGGACGACGTGGAAGCCATCGTCGGCGCGCCACCCGAGCGCGAGGACGGTCAAGACGACGCGGCATGGGAGAAGGCGATGGACCAGTACCGTCGTGCCATCTCCAAAACCGAGGCCTACGTGACCTTCCATCGCGACCGCATCGAGAAAGGGCAGCGCGCAAGCAGTTTGATCGGCAATCAGTACACAGGAAGCATCTTCCTTGCTCTCATGTCGACGTTCGAATCTGATCTCGAGGACAACACGGACCTCGATGGCGTCCGTTTCGGATTGTGCGGATACGGGTCAGGTGCGAAGGCCAAGGTTTTCGAAGGCGTCGTCAGCCCGAACTGGCGCGAAGTGGTGTCCCGCTGGAACCTCTTCGAACGCCTGGCCGGCCGCGTGGCCATCGACGCCGTGGTGTACGAAGAACTCCACAAGGGGGTTCGCGAGGCCTCGGTTGTGCCGCCCAACGAGGAGTTCGTCCGCTCGGAAGAAGAGGAAAGCGACCTCGAGGGCGCGCGCCGATACTCCTGGATTTCAGCCTGAACCTTGCAGGTCAAACCTCAAGGGTCGTGGGCCTAAGCCCCGGTTATGGAAGCGGAGGGCGCCATGTTGGCGTGGACGAAAGTCCGCGACGAAGCCGATGGTTTCGACCTCGTGGAGCACCCCATCCCTGTGCCTGGCGAAGGTGAGGTGTTGATCCGCACCCGGGCGACCAGCATCTGCGGCACCGACCTGCACATCTGGCAATGGGACGAGTGGAGCCGAGACAACGTCCCCCTCGGGACGGTCACCGGCCACGAGACGTGTGGAGAGATTGCTGCCATCGGGCCCGGCGTGGTGGATCGTCACGTCGGTGACCTGGTCGCCATCGAGTGTCACCTCGCATGTTGGGCGTGTCCGCGGTGCGATGAAGGAAACGCCCACGTGTGTGAAAACGGGACCATCTTCGGCGTCCACGACCATGGCGCCTTTGCACCCTACTTCGTCGTTCCAGCGGTCAATGCGCGTCCTGTCCCTCCAGGGCTGAAGCCCGAACACGCCTCGATTCAAGACCCGCTTGGCAACGCGATCCACACGCTGACCGGAGGCCCCATCGAAGGGGCGACCGTCGCTGTTCACGGGCTCGGGCCAATCGGCTTGTTCGCCGTCAACGCGGCAAAGGCGATGGGCGCCGCCAAAGTCATCGCTGTGGATTGGGACAACCGCTTCCGCATGGACCTTGCCGAACAGCTCGGCGCAGACCTTGTGCTCGGAAAGGACCACGATGTCGTCGCAGAGATTCTGGCGGCGACCGATGGACGGGGCGTGGACAACGCTTGCGAGTTTTCTGGTGCACAAGCCGCCTTGGCCAACGCCATCCGGTCCACACGCATGGGCGGTTTCGTGAACGTGCTTTCTGTGTACGGCACCTCCATGCCGGAGGTCCCGATGAACGAGGTCGTGTTCCGCTACCTCCACCTCAAGGGCATCAACGGCCGCAAGATGTGGGGCACCTGGGACCGCATGTATGCGCTGCTTGAGGCAGGAGCCATCGACGTCGAGCGCATCGTCACGCACACCCTCCCCGTGGCCGAATTCAAACAAGGCATGGACCTGGCTGGACGTGGAGACTGCGGCAAAGTGGTCTTGATGTTCGACGAAGATTCGGCCAAACCGTGAAACCAAAAAGCGCACAGGCACCCACATGGGCGATCCACGCCGAGACCTGCATCAAGGCACCTTTGTCTTCGGTGCGCCGATGGGCTTGGCTGGATGGATCGCCATGGGCCTCGGCCTGCTCATGCTGCTCATCGCTGTGCCGACCTTCATGATGGCAGGCACTTTGGTCGATGCTCCGCCCCCGGGCGAGGTGCCGGTGGTCGCTGACCCCGGTGGAGAGCAACCTGACGACGCGCCCACCGTGCTGCGCGAAGGCCGACAAGGCGACGAAGGGCACTGGGTTCGCACCACGGCCATGACCACGAGCAGGTACGCGGAAGCAACGTGCACCACCAACGAAGAAGGTGAAGAGTCCTGGAGTTTGTACGTCGTCAACCAACGCTCAACCTTCGAACTGCCAAACGGTGACACGCTGGTGTTGACCGACCCCAGTGCGCCGCACGGCTACCCAAAGCCTGGGTGCTCAGACTACACCGTTCAGGCCGGCGAAAACGTGGAGCTGCTGGTGTTCGTCAACCATGAGAGCGCAGAAGAAGAAGTGCTTGGGGTTGGCGTTCGTGGTGAACAGGCGCATCGCCCCATCGGTCGAATGACCGCGTTCACCACCTCCTTCGCCATGCTGGCCATCGCTTCGCTCGTCCTGATGGGATCAACCTCACCGCCTGGGGCACGTATGCTCAAGAAGTTGCAGCGCGAACACGACCCACACCAACGCCTCCACCAAGACCAGGAAGGATTGCGTTACGCGGTCGCGCCTGAATGGGAGGGTGATCAGCACGATTGGGTGTTTGACCCACCTGGCGTCGAAGTCTGGAACCGTGCCATGCCCTATGCGGCCGACAACCCCGAGGCCTTGCTTCCAGAACATCCCAACAACCTCGGGAAACTCCACCTCGCGACCTTCACGATGTATTCGGTCTGGGGCTTCGGCTTCGTGGCTGCGGTCACGATGCTCGGCATCTACTCCGACCGTGCCTACGGACCCATTGGACGCTTCATCTTACAAGGAGGGCTCGCCTTGTTCAGCGGCTTGGTCTTCTGGGCCTCGTGGGGACGCTGGAAGCGTCTGCACAGCATCATCGACACCCCGACCTCTCCTGTTCGCTCGGTGGCCGTTGGGATGGCCGAGGTGGTCGGAGAAGTTCGCCCAGCCGCCTCCGGCTCCATGCGCGTCACCGTTGGAACCCAGACCGTTCCAGGCTCGAGCACGGCCATCACCGCCCTGACCAGCGGCGTGGCCAAAGCGGCCATCAAATCGATGACCGGCCAACACCTTCAGCAGCACACCGTGGACGGCGTGGTCGCCTACAAGTGGCTGCAGGAGGTCTGGGAAACCCGTGGCAGTGGGGACGAGAAGGTCACCAAGTGGTGGCATGAGGCCGAGGATAAGGGGTCCACGCCCTTCCTCATCCATGACGGAACCGGTGGCCTGTATGTGGACCCAGCAACGTGGCTGGACCGCTCGTGGGCTGCAGCAACACAGGGCAAAGGCTCTCGGATGGCGTCCTTGTTTGGCGGTGGACGCTCGACGTTCAACTTCGGCCCGGCCATCTTCGACTGGCAGGTCGGCAACATCGTGAGCGTGGGCTCCGTAACGGGCATCAACCGTCCCCGTCGCTGGACCATGCACTGCTTGCGCATCGGCGATCCCGTGTACGCGCTCGGGAAGGTCCAGCCACGCCCGAGCGCCGCTCTGGCCGCGGAAGGCCTTGACGGGAGCGTGCCGTGCTCGAACCTGATGATGACCGGTGAAGACGACATCGGCGTCTCGGCCAGCATGCACCGCGGTACCGAATTGTCCGTGATGTGCGCGGTCCGCTCGACCACGGAAGCCATCATCACGCCGGCGCTGATGGTCATCGCTGCCGTGTTGCCCATTCTGATGTAAGCCCCCGGATTCCATCACGCAACGCTCATAGAGGGCGGGCAACGGCTTCTCATCCCGTTGGGGGCCCATGCGATACATCGTTGTCTCAGGTGGCGTGCTCAGCGGACTCGGCAAAGGCGTCACGGCGAGCAGCATTGGCGTGCTGATGAAAGCCTGCGGCCTTCGGGTCACCTCCATCAAAATCGACCCTTACCTGAACTCGGACGCAGGAACGATGAGTCCGTTTGAACACGGTGAGGTCTTTGTCCTCGACGACGGCGGTGAAGTCGATCTCGACCTTGGGAACTACGAGCGCTTCCTCGACTTGAACCTCGGGCGGGACAACAACCTGACCACTGGAAAGGTGTACTCGAAAGTCATCGAAGCGGAACGGCGCGGCGATTACCTCGGCAAAACCGTTCAGGTCATCCCGCACATCACGGACGCCGTCATGGATTGGATCGAGACCGTCGCGCATCAGTGCAGCGACGACTCCGGCCTCGAGCCGGAGGTGTGCATCATCGAGTTGGGCGGCACGGTCGGCGACATCGAATCCGCCCCTTACGTCGAGGCCCTCCGCCAGTTCCAGTTCCGCGTCGGCCGAAACAACGTGACCTTCGTGCACGTCTCCCTCGTTCCAGTGATGGGGCCGGTGGGTGAACAGAAGACCAAGCCCACCCAACACACGGTCAAGGAGCTCATGGGGCTGGGCATCACTCCTGACATCCTCGTGTGCCGATCCTCCGCGCCGCTCAACCCAGAGACACGCGCGAAACTGGCCGCCTTCTGTCACGTGCCTGAGGAGGCCGTCATTTCGACCCATGACGTCCCGAACATCTACCACGTTCCCCTGATGCTCGAAGCGCAGGGGCTCTGCGCCACCCTTGGCCTGAAGGTGCAACCGAACGGCCTCCTGGACGACTGGCGCAGGATGGCCCACCACCTGGATGCGCTCGAAGAGAACGTCACCATCGCCATGGTGGGCAAATACACCGACCTCTCGGACGCCTATCTTTCGGTCATCAAGGCGCTTCAGCACGCCGCCATGGCCGCCGACCGCAAGTTGACCATCGATTGGCTGGAGGCAGGTGAACTCGAGCACGGGGTGCCCGATGACGTCCATGCAGACGCTTGGAAGCGGCTGCGTGCCGCAGACGGCATCCTCGTCCCTGGCGGTTTCGGGCACCGTGGTGTCGAAGGGAAGATCCTCGCCGCCAATTATGCACGGACCAACGGCGTGCCCTACTTCGGCATCTGCCTCGGACTGCAAGTGGCGGCCATCGAATTTGCACGCAACGTGCTCGGCATGGAAGGCTCCACCTCCACGGAATTCGACGAGGACTGCCCCAACCCTGCGGTGATTTTCATGCCCGAGATTTCCACGACCCACTTGGGCGGCACCATGCGGCTTGGCAGCCGCCCGACCCTGTTCCAAGTTGACGATTGCAAGGTCAAGCGCCTCTACGGTGGCTTGGAGAGCGTCGATGAACGCCACCGCCACCGCTACGAGGTCAACCCCGAACTGATTGAGCGCCTTGAGGCCGCAGGCCTGACCTTTGTCGGCAAAGACGAGACCGGTCAGCGTTGTGAGATCTTGGAATTGCCAGACCATCCTTACTTTGTGGCGGTGCAGTACCACCCCGAATTCAAGTCACGACCGGGACGACCAAGCCCGCCCTTCCTCGGGCTCATCCTTGCCGCCAGCGGCCAACCTCTGCCCTGAGCGTTCAAGAACCCTCGACGCCGATGCGTGCGCATGAGCGCCGTCGAAACCGCCCTCATCGCCGTTGGATTGGCCGCCCTTGTGGGTGGATTGGCGTGGACCTTGGCCGCGCGGCGTGCCGCAGAAGCACGAGCCGAAGACGTCGCTCGAATCGCCCAATTGGAGGCGACCATGGCCGCAGCAGCGGGGCAAGAGCAGGTCCTAGAGGACCGCATGACGGCCCTGAGCAGCCGCTTGGCCGAACAGCAGCGGAAAGACTTCCTCGACATCGCTGAGGAACGCTTCAAGCGCTTGCAGAGTGAAGCCGAAAAGGAAGCCAAAGCCCAGATCACCGAAATGGAAGGGCTCGTGAAACCCATCGAAGAATCCCTTGCCACCCTCGGGGAAGCCACCCAAGCGCTCGAGGAGAAGCGCATCGGCGCCATTGCGGGCGTGGAACGGCAGATGCAGGAAGTTGGTGCGCTCGCTTCTCGTCTTGGTACGGAGGCCAGCAACCTGTCCACGGCCCTGAGGCGATCCTCTGCCGTTCGCGGCGACTGGGGCGAAGTGGCCCTCCGGAACATCCTCGAATTGGCAGGAATGAACGCTCATGCCGATTTTGAGGAACAGGCCAGCACGGACACGGGCCGGCCAGACGTCATCGTTCACTTGCCTGGCGAGGGCGTCATCCCCATTGACGCGAAAGCGACCGCCAAGCACTACCTTGAGGCCTTGGAGGTCGAGGAAGGCCCGCACCGTGAGGCCTTGATGGACCAGCACGCGAAGGCCCTGCGTGGACGCGTCACGGAACTGACCCGCAAGGAATACTGGAGCAGTTTCGGAGACCGGGCACAATTCGTGGTGATGTTCGTGCCGTCCGAAGCGCTCATTTCGGCCGCCTTTGACCGTGACCCCGGCCTGCACGAGTGGGCGATGGACCGGCGCGTCGTCATCGCTTCACCGGCTTCGCTCATCGCCTTGCTGCGCACGGTGGCGCTCACGTGGCAGCAGGTGCAATTTGCCCGACAAGCCGAGGAAATCGTCGGCACCGCGCGGGAGTTCTACGGCCGCATGGCGACATGGTCAGCCCACTTTGCCAAGGTCGGAAAAGACCTGGGCAAGGCGACGGATGCATACAACAAAGCCGTCAGCAGCTGGGAAGGCCGTGTGCTCCCACAGGCGCGCCGGCTGGAAGACATGCAGGTCTCTGACAACACTGCGGCTCAGCTGGAAGACCTGCCAAGCGTAGACATGGCGCTCAAGGCACCGACCGTGTTCGAAGACGAATGATCAGCCGTTCATCATAAAATAGGCGAGCATGCCGAGAGCGATGATGCAACCCAAAATGCTGACACCAATGAGAATCTTCATGTCCCGCTGATGACCCTTGTCCGACCAGATTTCCGTAAACCCACACGTCATGCAGCGGTAGAAGTTGCCCGCCGTCATGTTCCCCAACGACCCAAGGCTGTTGATTTTGATGTCCGTGCCTTGGCATTTGGGGCAAACGCCGCTGTTCTTCATGGCCTAAACCGCGACGAGAAGGGACAAGAAGGTCACGGTCAGGCACCGTGCACGCGCATGACCCGCGTGGTTCTGAAGCCCTGCAGGACCTTCACGAAGCGACGCTCAAGGAAGGTGGCGTCGAGGTCAGCGGAGCCCGTGTCAATGCGCAGCGACGACAAACCGAGCAATTTCGACGGCGTGGCCACCGCCAGCAGATGATCGAGGCCGATGGCCAGCAGAACATCGGGCGACAACTGCAGGTTTCCTCGCCCGATGAGGAATCCTTGGCCGCCCATGGGTGAGAGCAGCAGCACCCGCGGCCCTTCATGGGCCCGAATCACGTTGAGCAACGCGGCTTCATCGAGGTCCGCATGCACCTTTCCGGCGTGCACCACATCGATGCCGAGCAGCGTCAAGTCAAGATCGAGATGGCGGCCGATGGTGCGCAGCGTACCACCGCTGCCCCAGACGACCATGAGGTCCTCGTCCTCCATCAGCAGGCGAACGTGCTCGGCCATGCCTTCGATGGTGTCCTCTTCGGACTCGCGCTCGACCTGTTCCTTGGCGCCCTGCATGAAGCGTGGGCTTGCAGGCGTCCAAGCTTCACCGTACATCCGAACGCGCCATTCTCCCTTCAGGTAGACCTCTTCGTCGAGGTCCATCACTTCGGTCAGGGCCGTCCGCAAATCGCCTTGGGCGAAGGCCATCAACACCTCGGCGGCAGCCGTCGGCGTGGTCGCAAAGCAACCGCTGTGCATCTTGACACCACCGGGCACGCCGATGAGCGGGGTCGTGGCCGCTTCCTCCCCAAGCTGGCCGAGGGCCTCGACGATGTCGCGCGTCGTGCCGTCGCCGCCCGCATAGAGCACCGCATCGACACCCGCTGAAAGCAGCTCGCCGACCAACTCGGCGGTTGAGGCGGCGCTGGTCGTGTCGGGCGTGGTTCCGATCGCGTTGAAGGACGCGCCATCCGCGAGCCAGGCATCGCCCATGCGCCCGGTCCAGCCGACAAAGGTGGGATTCAGATTGGTGCGGTTCAGCGGCGAGGCCAAGAGGTCGGCAAAGGCGCGCAGCGCTTCGTTCATCCTCGGACCTGCACGGTCCTTCGCGCCCGCCGCGCGCGCTTCGGCCGCTCGCCCGTCGCTGCCCTTGAAGGCGAGGCGGCCGCCTAAGCCGGCGTCTGGATTGACGACCAGACCGACGCGCATGGTCTGCGGAACGGTGGGGACCTCATCAAGGTCCGCTCGGAACCAGCGCCATCTTCATCGCGCTCCTGCGCTCTCGGAGGGCCATGGAGCGACGCCATCCTGATGACACCACGCCACGGGTGGAAGACCTCTTTGCTGCTGGCATCGCGGAGATGCAGGCGGCCCCAAAAGCCCCGGTGGCCGAGGAAAAAGCGGAGGCACCTCCAGAGCCAGCGCCCACGGTGACGCCGGTCAACTACACGGGTGGAACGCAAGCCAAGGCCGCGGACGTCATGCATGTGGAAGGCCGTAAACCTCGGGTGCCCGCGCCGAGGGTCGACCTTGTCGCTCGACCGACCGTGGACCTCGCTGACGACGACGATATCGCGTGGTGAGCCGTGCAGCGACGGACGGTTCAAGTGTTGGTGCCCGACCCCAAAGCCGAGGGAGTGCCATGGCGATGGTCCACGTCACGCTGCCAGACGGCACCGTCAACGAGTATGCGGCCGGCATTTCCGCAGGGGAAGTCGTCACCGACGCCCTCGGCCGCAAGCACGGCTGCGTGGCGGCCACCGTCAACGGCGTCGAACGCGATCTGTCCACCGCGCTTCATGAGGACTGCAACGTCACCGGCATCTCAGGGGACAGCGATGCGGGCATGCACATCCTCCGCCACTCGGCCGCCCACCTGTTGGCCCAAGCGGTCACGGCGCTCTACCCCGACGCCAAGCCGACCATCGGCCCCGCCATTGACCGTGGCTTCTACTACGATTTCGCGATGGAGCCGATCGGCGAGGGCGACCTCAAGGCGATTCAGAAGAAAATGCACGAGATTGCACGCCGCAACCACACGGTGGAGCGCGTGGAACTGGACGAGGACGACCTGCGCGATCATTTTGCCCACAACCCGTACAAGATCGAAATCATCGAAGACAAACTCGAGGCTGGCGACGGCTCGACCATCTACCGCCAAGGCGATTGGTACGACCTCTGCCTCGGCCCGCACGTGCCATCCACCGCGACGCTCATGCACGTGCGCCTGACCTCGGTGTCCACCGCCTACTGGCGAGGCGACCAAGACCGCGAACAACTCGTTCGCATCTACGGCCTGGTCGAGCCCTCGAAGGAGGCGCTCAAGGCGACCCTTGCACGCCTTGAAGAAGCGAAGAAGCGCGACCACCGCAAGCTGGGCAAGGAATTGCGGCTCTTCCACGTGGACGAAGAGGTCGGCCAAGGCCTCATCCTCTGGACGCCGCGCGGCGCCGTCATCCGCCAAGAACTCCAGGACTTCATCAGCCACCACCTGCGAAGGCAAGGCTACAGCCAAGTGTTCACACCGAACATCGGGAAGCTCGACCTCTACCGGACCTCCGGCCACTTCCCCTACTACCAGGACAGCCAGTACCCGCCCTTGGTGGAACGGGACCTGATGAAGCGGCTTTCCGATGAGGGCTGCACGTGCGGCGAGTTGTCGAACATGATGTCCGCCGGCGACATCGAAGGCTACCTGCTCAAGCCGATGAACTGCCCGCACCACGTGAAGATCTACGCCTCGCAAGCCCGCTCCTACCGTGACCTGCCGCTGCGCTTGGCCGAATTCGGCACGGTGTACCGGTGGGAACAGTCGGGCGAAATCTCGGGCATGACCCGGGTGCGTGGCTTCACCCAGGACGACGCGCACCTCTTCGTCACCGAGGACCAAATCGCGCAGGAAGTGCTGGGCTGCATCGAATTGGTTCAAATCATCTTCGGGACGCTCGGCATGGAAGACTACCGCGTTCGCGTCGGCCTTCGTGACCCCGACTCAACGAAGTACG
>MDTA01189607.1_pt1 | contig 14465 bp, 12 predicted proteins | sample 811151 | NCBI WGS metagenome assembly MDTA01 (sample SAMN05326648, study PRJNA326480) | marine metagenome | isolation source: seawater | place: Indian Ocean: South | collected 2010 | reverse complement strand
TTGTGCTGTTGGGAGGTCAAACAAAATGAAGAATGCACCCCCGGTGCCACCAGCCCCGAAGTCGATGGTGCCGCTTAACGTGAAGACTTCAGGCTTTCCCAATGGAAGGCTGATGGTGATGTCTTGGCCCACTTCAAACCCACCGCGTTCGGCTTGCACAGGGTCGATCACCACTTGCTGACCGGTTGGTGGTTCACCATCGAGGATCCTGAACGAGGAGACTGGGCTTGGCCCTCCCCATGAGCCGGTGAAGACCGGAGGGCCAGTGGGTCTAACGACCTCGTCATTGCTGTCGATGGTGTACGCCCGTTCGAATGAGAACAAGCCACCTTCGGTATATCGAGCCTCGGGTAGCTCGGCAATCGCACTGACGACCCCATCATCAAATCGTGGTATCTCCGCGTCGGTGGAGTTCATATCGTTTTCAATGCCGCGTACCTGGGCGTCGACTCCTGCGAAGGCGTCTTCTGACACTTGATCAAAAATTGAACGAAGGCTGTCGGCTAATACAAATGAGCCGGAGACAAACGCGACGCCGAGAACGACAGAGATCAGTGTGAGAATGAGGCGCCCGAGGTTTGCTCGTGCGCCTCGCAGAGCAAGTTTGATCATTTGAGTCAGCTACCGATCGATTTCATCATGTCGAGAATGCGCTCGGCAGTCGGTTCTGACATGTCGTGAACAATCTTGCCGTCGTTCAAAAAGAGCACCCGATCTGCGGCAGCTGCGGCGTTTGCATCGTGGGTTACCATGACGATGGTTTGACCAAATTCATCGACGGCGCGGCGCATGAATGCAAGCACTTCGCTACCTGAGTTTGAGTCAAGGTTGCCGGTCGGTTCGTCGGCGAAAATGATCGTCGGCCGACTTGCAAGTGCACGAGCGACGGCAACGCGCTGCTGCTGTCCACCAGAGAGTTCGCTCGGGCGGTGTGAAAGCCGTTCACGAAGACCGACGGTGTCGATGACGGTGTCGATCCACTCGCGATCTCCGCTGCGGCCACCGAGGGAAAGCGGAAGATTGATGTTTTCTTCAGCGGTGAGGGTAGGCACGAGGTTGAACGACTGGAAGATGAATCCGACTTCAGATCGGCGCAGTTCGGTGAGCTTTTTGTCTTTAAGGTCAGCAAGAAGGGTGTCACCGATGAAGGCTTCACCTGAGGTGAGCCGGTCAAGTCCGGCAATGCAATGCATCAGCGTTGACTTTCCTGAACCGCTCGGCCCCATAATCGCTGTGAAGCGCGCACTCCCGAATTCAACGTTTACCTCGTGGAGTGCGGTGACGGCGGCGTCTCCATCGCCGTAGGTTTTCGTTCCGTTCACAATGCGAGCAGCGGCGGTGAGTGTATCTGTAGAGGTCACGCCGTGAAGTCTGCCTTCGTTTCTGGCGGAGTCCAAGTAAAGAGCGGTGCGTAACCGTTTTCTTACCTATGGTGGGTCGATGAGTATTGAGGTGCAAGTCGATGAATTGCCCAACTTGGTGACGACATGCGGATGGTGTTTCGTCGTCACAAGTGGGCCCTCGGGGGCGCATGTGCTCTCACTGTCACCAACGTGGAGTACATCTGGCGAGGCGACGTTTTCTGTGGCAAGCAGAAGGCTGTCATCGAATATCGAGATGTCCGGAGCAGCAACACTGGTATTCCCGCCGTTCGCTTCCGGTGAACTCGACCATCACTCGCTGATCGTCGACACATCGGCGTTGATGACCGACAGCGACACCGGCAATCTTCGTTGCCGTCCGACCCGCGCCGTTTGGCATCGACCGCCACCACCAGCAATGAAGTGACCCCTCATGACGTGGTTGAACGAACGTCAGCGAGACGGCGGAATTGATGAAGTGCAGGTTGACGACGCATCGGGATCGCTGTGGTTATGTGGCAAGCATCGCATTGGGCCAGACCCAGAGGGCGTGGTTACATCGGTCGCCGCCTCAGTGGTTGTGTGCCTCACCGAGGCCCATGAGTTAATTGACCGATATCCGTCTTATATCGAATGGCTAACGAGCGACCCCCGAGCCCGTTGGTTTCCAATTCCTGACTTGAGCGTGCCTGATGAAGACGAATGGACATCGTTCATCGCAGCCATGCTGAGCGATGTCCGTAGCGGCAAACACGTGATCGTGCATTGCGCCGCAGGTATCGGCCGGGCAGGCACTGCAGCCTGCTCGGTATTACTCGCAGCAGGTCTGTCACTCGCCGAGGCTGAGCAACGAGTTGCTGAATCTCGCCCCGGAGCAGGCCCGCAGTCGCGTGAGCAAGCAGCGTTTATTCGCCGATGGGCGGCGAACTCGCCAATCGTTAACCAACAGTGAGGTGTCGGTAATCCGGTTGTCGATCAGGGGTTGTCGATTATGACTGCGGCAATATCTGACGCAAGAGTTCCGATGTCGGGCTCTATTTGAATGAGGTTCGCCGACACCGCAATGGTGACATCAAGTTCAGGCATGTACATTGCGTGCGAGCGGAAACCTGGCGTGCCACCACCGTGCGAATAGACGGTGTAGCCGTCGACTTCACCCACGTTGATGCCGAGACCGTAATTCGAGAACTCTGACGGGGTGGTGAACGCAGTGAGCATGTCATCGCTCAGCGCTCCGGTGAATTGCTGTCTAAACACTCGGGCAAGATCTTCGGCCCGTGCTTCAATCCCTCCACCGGTCCACCCAACCGAGCGGAGTACCTCTTGCGGAATCACGCTGATGTCATAGAAGGCTCCGACCGTCGCTTCTGCGGTGTAGACAGCAAATCCGGGAACGAAATTGAGAGCAAGTTTCAGATCGCCCTGTACATATCCATCGATGGTCTGCTCGGGCGGTGACTCTTTCGGGGGCAGATAGATTTCGTTGGCACCCGCCGGGTCGAAGAGTCGGTTCCGTAGTTCGATATGTGCAGGATTTCCGGTGACCTTCTCAATCACGAGCCCGGCGACGATAAATCCGACGGTGTTGTACTCGTATGCCGTACCGGGTTCGTAGAGGGGGCCTTGTTCGACCGCCCAATCAATGACTTCTTCTGGTTCAAACGGAGTGTCGAGTCGAGTGCTGGCGAGCACATAGAAACCGAGGTCGGACGCAAACTCGGCAAAGCCATCGGTGTGATCGAGAATCTGTCGGATGGTGATGGCGTCGCCGTAATCAACCCCGTCGAGTACGTAGCCCGAAGCCCAACCTTCCCCCAAGTAGGTCGAGACCGCTGTATCGAGGTCGATGAGGCCTTCCTCAACGAGTTGTAACACGACGATCGACGTCATTGGTTTTGTAATTGACGCCCACCTGAAATAGTCAGATGTCGAGAGTTCAGCTCCAGTCGTAATGCTCCGCACACCCCGAGCGAGACTGATTGCTTCGATGGTGTCGGTTCCATCGTCTGATGGTCGCAGAACTGTCATCGTGACGCCGGGCGCCTGAGTGGAGGCCAAGAAGTCGTCGACGACTGCCGCGAGGCGATCCTCAATGTCATCGATGACGACTGTTGTCGTTGTTACTTCTCTCGTTGTGGTGGTTGGGTCAAGCGAAGTGGCGCTGACGTCATCAGAAGTGACCTCAGCAACTGTTGTTGTCGGTGATGGCTCTGGCGCCTCGGTTGCGGTCGGCGATGTCGACGAACTTGAGCAACCGACGCTGCTGAGTGCACCCGCAAGTACAACTCCGAATGTGATTAAAGAGCGTTGGGGGCGGTTCAAGCCCACCATTTTTAGCGCCCGATGTAGTTAGGGGTGCGCTTGTCAAAGAATGCTGCAACTGCCTCACGATGATCGGCGGTCGACATTGCCCTCACCATTGCGGCTGCTTCGGCGTCGAGTGCGGTCGCGACATCGGCATCGAATGAACGCTGGATATTTTCCTTCTGCATTCGCATAGCAATCGGTGAGCGTGCTGCAAGTTCGTCGCAGAATGCCATTGCCGCGTCATCAAACTCGGCATCAGCGAACATTCTATTGATGAGGCCAAGGCCGAGAGCCTCACTGGCTGAGACCCGAGGCGAAAGAAACATAAACTCCTTTGCCTTTGCTTCTCCGATGAGCCTCGGCAAGAACCACGAACTTCCGAAGTCACCACTTGCACCAATGGTTGAGAAGGCTGAGACGAAAATCGCGCTTTCTGTTGCAACCCTGAAATCTGCGGCGAGGGCGATCGAGAACCCGGCACCCGCTGCAGGTCCAGGTATTGCCGCGACGACCGGTTTTGGAAGTTTGCGAAATGCGCCCGATATCCACATTTGATTTTGGCGGAGGCGGTCAAGGCTTTCCTCATGTGTCATGGATTGGCCTTCGCTGGCGTGGCTAGCTCTGAACCCCTTCACATCACCGCCGGAGCAGAATGCTCCACCTTCTCCGGTCACCATCAACACCCTGATGTCATCACGTTGGGCAACCTGAGGGAGCGCCGTGTTGAAGCCGTCGTAGATTTCGTCGCTGAGAGCATTTCGAGATTCGGGTCGGTTAAACGACAGCACGGCAACAGGGCCGTGGACTCGGCCAAGAAGTTTGTCGGTTCCGGTGTTGAGTTCGGTCATGGCATCCTCCGATCAAATGTTTTCTCCACTCTCGCATTTGCGGTGGTGTGTGAGCGAGGCGAGCGCTCAGCGAACGGTGACTCGACGTTGGTGGTATCCAGTGGCACCATCTGGGGCGACCGAACGTGGGGTTCCGTCTTGTGCAACGCCGTTGCGGTCGGTGGCGCGAACACGAATGTTGTGATCGCCGGGAGTTGCCTCCCATCCGAGACTCCACTGCACCCAGGTGTTGTCGTCGGTTGCGTCGGCGAGGTCGGCACGTTGCCACGGGCCGTCATCGATGCTGACATATACGTCGGCGATACCGACCGATGGCGAGAGCGCAATTCCTGCGATTGGTGTGAGTCCGGCTGCGATCGTTGTGCGTTGCGGCACGTCAATCCTTGACGTGATTTTGATCGGCGCTTCTTTCGACCATCCCCGCGGAATCCAGTACCCGTCGGCCGCTTCCCAGGTGGTGAGTTCAAGGCGTGAAAGCCATTTTGTGGCCGACACATACCCATAGAGACCAGAGACGATGAGGCGCGCCGGAAAGCCGTGGCGCGTCGGCAGTGGCGAACCGTTCATTGCGGTTGCGACAAGCGCGGTTCGACCATCGAGGGCGACTTCGGTTGGCATTCCGGCGGTGAATCCGTCAACGGAATGACTGAAGATTTGTGCCGCTTCTGCGTTGACCCCTGCCTGCTCGAGAATTGTGCTGAGGGGAATGCCTTGCCACTCGGCATTACCGACGAGATCTCCACCAACTTCGTTCGACACACATGCGATCGTCACGGTCTCGACGGTGGTCGATTGTTCAATGAGTTCTTCATAGGTAAACGAAAGTGGTGTGTTGACCATTCCGTCGATGGTGAGAGACCACTGGTCCGTGTCAACTTTCGGAACAACGAGCGCAGTATCGATGCGGTAAAAGTTGTCGTTTGGCGTGATGTACGGCGTGATGCCATCGATGCTGTCGAATGTTGCAGCATCAACCGTTGTGCCGCTGGTGGGCGCTGGCAGCGGCTGAAGGGCTTGTGGCGCACTGGCGATTGCACCTCGGCGCACAACCTTGGCGACGCCCACCGCCCCTGCGGCACTGACGATCGATGCGCCCGCAACGGCCATAAACCGACGTCTGTTGCCGAGCGCGGCGCCTGGCATTTCGATGTCGTCGTGTTCGGTGTGGTCAGAATGGTTGATCGAGGCGAGATGGCGATGGAGTAACGACCCAACGCCGAGTCCGATTGCGAGCGCAACGACCCCAACGCTGGTGTTGGCAAGTGGCCGGGTGACGTACACAAAGAAACCGATGAGGCCTATCGCTGCGGTGAAGATTGTGAAATGTTGACGTGAATGCGCTGCAGAACGCGATGCCAGAGCGGCAAGCCCGATGATGACCGCCCACGTGCCGATGATGAGTGCCGTTTTGTGATGGATGCCGAAGATCGCAACCGCAACATCTTTGAGGGTGCCCGCAAACTGGTCGATGAATGTGAGGCCTGCAGCTTCGACGATTGTTGGCGCTTGGGTGTCGACTGAACTGACGGTTTCAGCGACCGCAAGTGCAGCGAAAGCAGATGTCGCCCCAGCAAAACTTCTCGATGCCGGTGTCGCTGCCACGCCGTTGACGGTAATTGACCAGATGAGATCTGGCGACTCGTCCGGTGAGGAGTGGTTGGCGACAGTGTTGCTGGGCTGCGCAGCGCTCTGCGTATCACCCGTCGGACATCGCTAGAGCCTTTCGGAGTAATGCCGAATGTACGGCCGGAAATGTGTCGGCGAGCGCACAACGTGGAGTTGAACGCCGAGCACGCATTCTTGATGCCGCCCTCGAGCTCTTCGCAGAGCAGGGCTTCATACTCACGAGCCTTCCGATGATTGCCGAGCTGGTCGGTATTACTCATGCCGGGACCCTTCACCACTTCGGCTCGAAAGAGGGAGTGCTCTGCTAGAGCGTGAGGGCCCCGTGTCGCACTTCAGCGCTGAAACAGTCGGCGTTCCTGTGTCACTTCCTGAGAAGAAAACGTCTGCCTGATCTCTTCTCGCTGTACAGCCTTGTCATACTGACAGGAATGAAGAAAACTGAAACTCGGCTTCTCGCCGCCCCCATTGCTTTGACCGCTCTCTTTTTAGCGAGCTGTGGAGGCGATGACAGCAGTAACTCCAGCGACACAACTTCTGTCCCTGCGGTGATAACAGAAGACTCGGCAACGTCGGAGCAGACTGCCGAGGAAACCTCATCGGACGTAATGGACCCAATGACCATAATGGTCTCCAGCCTCGACTCGAACCCTCTTACCGGTGGGGAAATCAGCATGAGTGAAGCGGAGTGCATTGTCGAGCACATCGTCGCCGAAGACCCTGACCTGTTCGACGTGTTGGTCGAAGCAGAGATGAATGAGTCTGATCTCGATGACACTGATGACCTCAGCGCCACCGACGCCACGCTTGTACTCAACACCGCAGCAGACTGCACCCGAAACTCCGTTTCGACGCTGTTGCAAAGTGAGAACAACTTGAGTGCCGATCAGGCGGAATGTCTTTTCGACGAGATTTACGGTCCTGATTCGGTGACGATGGGCTTTATTGCACTGGCTGCAGAAATGGAACTTATGGGTGTCTCAGAGGACGAACCTGAGTTCGTTGAGGCAGCCACGGAAATGATGATGGTGCTGATGGGTGAGCCATCCCGCATCGCTGGTGTTTGCGGCATAGACGAAAGTGTCGTCAGCACAGTCCTCGAAAACTCAGGTGCGGATGGCGTGGATACTGAAGACGACATGGACTATGTCGACCCTTACCTGGACGATGGCGTGGACCTCGGCGAAATAGACATCGACAGCTTGGATGCTGATGTTTCTCCTGAGCAGATCATGTGCATGATGGAGGAACTCCAAGTGCACCCAGAACTACTTGAAACGCTTCTGGCAACTGGAGAAGTCAACACAGATAATCCCGCAGATCTGATGGTCCTTCTCGAAGCTGGAATGGCCTGCGGAATTAGCGGTTTCTGACGGACGATCTCATCATCCAAAGGCAGCAGAACCCCGGACTTAGTCTGGGTCTTGTTGATGCGATGCTTCGGGCGGCATATCAGCGGTTCACTGAGTCGGCATTGCAGGTGCTGTTCGGATCAGCGCAGGGTGCACCCTCGCAATCACTCGTTTCTTTACAGGTCTGGTCTGATGGCGGGGTAATCCCTCGGGTCAGTCGATTCGCTCAAAACGGCTCACCCGATGAATCCCGTGGTCGCTTTCTTCGTGCGGCGCAGAGATGAGTTCGACAGTGTGCGGAAAACGGCGATCAAATTCTGCTTGTAGAGCGGTCTGGATCGCAGTGTCACCAACACGTTTCCAGTCCTCGAGGGATTCCCACACGAAGGTGAGCGTGATTTCTCCAGGCCTGCTGTCGTCGAGCCACACCTCTTTTGATCGAAATGGGATGCGGTCAAAACCAGGAAGAAGCGCCTCGCCGAGAGTCCACACTTCGTAGTCAACCTCGAGAAATTCGTCGACGTGAGCGGGGTCGACACGAAACACAAGAACTTCGATGGGGAGCCGTTCGCTTGGTGTGTAGGTGAACGAATCATGTGGAGCCGGCATGAAATCTCGCTTTGCTAACGGGTCAAGTAGGTGTGAGCATTTTCACATACGGGCAACGGCGTATACGACCCATGTAATTGGAGAACTCTGCGTCGTTTGGCGCCATCGTTGACGGCTAGAAATGTTGTTATGGCTTATAACTCGACAGGGCTCGTAGTTCACGACGCCGATGCCCACATCATGGAAACACCGACATGGTTGCGAGATAACGCAGATCCGGCTTTTCGCAACCGAATCGACGCGTTGACGTATCCGGGAGGAAACGAACTTCAACAGTCAGCGATCGAGTTTGATGAAAACGAAGACTTGGTAGCGGGTTTTGAACGGCTTGCTCAGCGGCATCAGGCTCCTGATTATGTCGCTGCGGAGGAAGCCGAAATCATGCTCCGTAAGAACTATGCGGCGACCGGGTCGTTTATTGCCGAGGACCGTCCCCGGGCGCTCGACATTTTGGGGTTCGCAAGCCAACTTGTGTTTAACACCTTCTACAACAGCCGGCTCTGTGAATGGGAGCATTCTGGCGATATCGATTTTGCGATTGGTACCGCCCGTGCCCATAACAGAGGAATTTCTGAGTTTTGCTCGGTAGACCGCCGTCTCTTGTCAACCCTCTATGTGCCTCTCGCCGATCTCGACCGGGCACCAGCGCTCGCCGAAGAAGCGATTGAGATGGGTGCAGGTGCGTTACTCATTGCATCCGCGTGCCCTCCGGGACACTCGCCCAGCCATATTGGGCTTGACCCGGTCTGGTCGATGGCTGCTGATGCCGGCGTGCCGGTCGTCTTTCATGTCGGCGGTACAGGTGAGCTTCTCGACCGGAATTACTTCAACAACGGGTTGCCGGTGCCACCAGATTTTCATGGTGGGGAGGAGAACTTCCGGTCGGTCGACTACATGGCGATTCCGGTGCAACCAGCACAAACCCTTGCAACGATGATTTTTGATGGCGTGTTTGAGCGATTCCCTGATCTACGTGTGGGCGTGGTTGAGCAGGGTGCCATTTGGGTGCCGTCGTGGATGCGTCAGATGGAGTCGGCGATCGATGCATTCGGGCGTCATGAAGAGCGGTTGCAGAAACTGTCGCTTCGCCCGAGCGAGTATGTACGTCGGCAGATGAAGTTCACCCCGTATCCAACCGAGGATGTGGGCTGGATTGTCGAACAGGCGGGGTCAGAAGTTGTGCTGTTTTCATCTGACTATCCGCACGTCGAAGGCGGACGCCGGCCGATTGAGCGTTTCGAGCGTTCGCTTGAGAACTGCTCTGACGAGGTTCGCCAGCGGTTCTATCACGACAACTTTGATGATTTGATGGGCGGTCGGCTCGGGTCGTTGCTTGCGGCGTAACGATTGATACCTGACTGGCGTTATGGGGTGATCCACCAAGGAATATTAAGGCGACGGCTGTCGAGAAGTGCGTGAACGGAATCTTGCGCTTTTGTCGAAAGAGATGTCTGTTAGTCGAGAACGGTGACCACACCGGTGTTGCCATCAACCCGAACTCTCGCACCATCGCGTATTCGTCGAGTTGCGTTTGTGGCCGAGACCACGCACGGAATGCCGAGCTCTCGGCTCACGATGATCGCATGGCTCAACGCCGCACCGACGTCAACGACAACGCCCCCAGCAGGCACAAATAATGGTGTCCATGACGGGTCAGTGCTCGGCGCGACAAGAACATCGCCGGGCCCGAGTGCAGTTGGGTCGCTTGAGTCGAGCACGACGCGCGCAACTCCTTCGGAAACACCGGGGCACCCTGGTAAGCCTTGGATACTGTCGCCAGCGGCGAGCGGTTCGACTTCGACATCGTCGCGCTTCGGCCATGACGATGGGTCGCTGGGTGAGTCAGCGAAGACAAATTCTGGTTCGCGCTCAGCCAACTGTGAGTGGGTCGAGCGACGCTCTCGCACCCGTTCGGTCAGACCCTCAGGTGTGGGTCCAAAGACTTCCTCCATCTCTTCATTGAGCACGAGGCCGAAGTCTTCGATTTCGTCGAAGACTTGGCGCTCGACAAATCGGCGACCTAATTCGCGCAATGGCACCCTGACCTCTTGGATGAGCCTGATGTTGTTGGTTTTAGTGCGTTCTCGAGCCGGAAGCCATGCTCCACTCGCGGCAATTGCGGCGGCGAGTTGACCGTGAGTTGCAGGGTCAGCCTCAACTATTGAGAGCAGTGTTTCAGCGGCTTCTGCACGCTCAGAGGCGCGCTGCTGCTGATGGGCTCGAGGGTCGGCTTCTTCTCCTGCGAGACGCATGCGGTCGATCGCCGCAAGGGCAATGTTGGGGTGGGTGTCCCAAGTTGGCGACCGCGCTTCCCATTCGTTGGGTCCGCGGCTGCCAAAGTCGAGACGGAATTGCTCAAACCCCGATGCAAATTCATCGCTCGTTGGATCGAGTCGTGACAACTCCCACATTGCGTAGCTCGGTTCGGCCGAGTCGACCTGGCCGACACCGGCGATGAGTGGCATGATGAGGTCAGGCCTGCCAACAGCGGTCGCAACGGTTTGAATCACCCCGACCGGCACTGTCGTCAACGTGGTGACGAAAATGTGCTCTTGGAAAAGTTCGCGGTGAAATGGGAAAAGCGCCTCTGCATACTCCCAGAGCTCGAGGTCTGACATCGACGAGAAGTCAGGGCGCGATGCGCGAAGGTCAATCGTGCGAGCTTTGTGATCATTAAGTCGATCGAGTTGATCGACGTCGGTGATGCTGAACACCCATCCGAAGGTCTGCTCAAGTTGGGCGGTGAGGTCGGGTCGGATATCGCCGGGTTGTTCGACGTAGTCAGGGATACCGGGCTGGGCACCAAAGAACTGTTCATCGATTGCTTTCCATGAGAGCCCCGGGGCGCGCTCACCAAAGACCCGCATGACGGACGCATTGAGATAGCAGTAGCCACCGGCAACGCCGAGGATGCAGAATTCGTCATCAGGGAACTCGTTCGTTTCGAACGCCCCCATCCTGATGTATGCGTCTCGCCAACCGAGCTCTGATTCAAAGAGCAGCAGTGAGCGAGTGGCCGGAGCCACAGGATCTGGAAAGACTTCCCCTACGTTTGCCCGCGTGTAAATCGGGAATCGTGTTGACAACGAGGTGTCGGTAACTGTGAACATGAGCCCCCCTCATGGTGTGTTGATGCTCACATTAGTTTGCGTGCAGGACGTGGGCGAACGGCACTCAGGCCTCGACTTCACGATGCCTCACAGATCTCGGATAGTGCGGCGGAATACGATTGACCACACTGCTACTGAGCACAAAACACCGGTGATCACCATTGCCGTCGGAACTGATGTGGCTGACACCAGTGCAAACAGCACTGCTGCAGCGAGGGGAAATGACCCATTCTGAGCGGTTGACGCAAGCCCCATCACCCGGCCCATGAGTTCGGGTGGTGTGTGGGTTTGCATGAGAGTTCGCATCATTGTCATGGCAATGCCTCCAGTGAGGCCCCAACACACACAGATGAACAGTGTGAGCAGGTAGTTTTTTGAGAGGCCGAGAGCGATGAGGCCGGTTCCCATTGCGCTTCCGGTGGCGAGAGCAAGCGCCCTGCCACGTCGAGTCGGCTGCCAACGGGTTGCCACGAGCATCGAAGTCGTGATCATCCCAACACTCATTGCGACATTGAGTGCGCTTGCGGCGAGGGATTGCGTTCCAAGTACATCCCGAGCGATTTCAGGAAGCAGCAGCGTGCTGGCAGTGATGACGATGCCGAGCACTATCGTCAATGCGAGAAGTGAACGAAGGGGCTCTGTGCGAAAGGCGATCTTGGTGGCATTTCGGATCGCCCCTTGTCGCACCGTCGAGGCCTCGTGGGGTGGAATCGGGGTGCGTTGATGAATGATGATGCCTCCCAGCGATGCTGCGGTGAGAAGCCAGAGCCCTGCCTCGAGCCCGAATGCCTGAATGACGGCACCTCCGAGAAAGATGCCGCCAAGCGAAGAACCTGTCATTCCAAGGTTCTGCAGCGCAACTGCTTGGAGGAGAACTGACTCATCAACGACGCGCGGAACGAGCGCCTGAAGAAGCGGCATGAGCATTGCTGGTGCGATCGCCGTGATCAGGCCGCAGACCATCGCAACTGGGACGGTCATCAAGTCGGCGTGCAACAGCACGGCCGAGCTAGCGAACAGCATCGTTGACGTTGCGAACAGCACGACGCCGAGTGTCCGTGCCGACATACGGTCTGCGAGCGAGCCAGCCCATGCCGATAGCAAAAGGGGTGGAAGGCCGATGACGATGCCGAGAATTGCAGTAGCAGGGTTCCAATCGGTCAATTCACCAACAAGCCAGACAAACACAAAGCGACTGGTGCCAAGCGCAATCGAGGCCATGATGTTGCTCGCAAGCACCCCCCGAAATGCTGCATTTGCCATCACGCTCCCAACGTTGTGATTCGGGGTTGCGGTCGACGTCATGAACACTTATGTGGTGAAAGGTGTGCGTTTCCGCTCACGAGGGCTGTGCCTCGTACACGATATGGTTTGGACTTTCCGCAATGCGGGTGAAGTCGTTGAGACCGGCTTCCGCAAATACCGCCCGCATGCCGACCTCGCCAGCCTGGCAGCCCATGCCACGAGCACCAGGTTGTGAAAGTGAGCATGGGACACAGCAGAACAAACTCATCGCGTACCGCGGTGCGGCACGGAGGTAGTGATTTTCGGTTCGCGTTTGCATCGCAAATGGTTCCACCACGATGATTGATCCACCGTCTGAAAGTTGATCGATGCTGTGGCTAGCGATGCCGACGGGGTCACCCATGTCGTGCAGGCAATCAAAGAAGCAGATGAGGTCGAACGGCCCTGAGGTTGCGTCTGCCGCTGCGACTTCGAATGACACATTAGTGAGGCCTGCCTCCGACGCATTATGACGGGCTTCATCGATCGAGGGTTGGTGGAGATCGAAACCAATGAAGTTGCTGTCGGGAAAAGCTCGAGCAAGGGTGATTGTTGAGTAACCGGTGCCGCAGCCGATGTCGGCAACGGTGATGCCGGTCTCTAAATCTGCAATGCCATTCGCGCGTTGCGGCAACCAATGTTGGACGAGTTGGTGGTCGTAGGCCGGTCTGAATAGCTCTTGGGTACCTTCGAAGAGGTACGGGTGGTGTTCACCCCACCCGAGAGCTCCATCACCCTTCATTACTTCAATCCCGCGGTCAAGGTCCAAATACAGCGCCTGCACTCCAACGAGTCCGCCGGCAAGCCAGAACGGTGAGTCTGGGTCAGCGAGCACAGCTGCAGCGGAGGATGGCAGCGTATAAGAATCGCTCGCCTCGTCATAAGTGACAAGTTGGGCTGCTGCTTGTTGGTCAAGCCATTCCCGAGTTAGTCGCTCATTAGTTGCTGCCGCTGCTGCGAGTTCGTCAGACGTCATCGGATCGCCGTGCGCCATCGCTTTGTAAAGACCTGTCCGGTGCCCTGCGATGATGCAGGCAACCGTTGACGCCCCAGCAAATGCATCAGCGACCCCAACTAAGATGTCCTTAAGAGATGGTGCTTCGTTGTGTTCTGACATGACAACCTCCCATTTAAGCGTTCGACTTTTCCAGTCTTGCCGAGTCGTATGCGCAATTACGTGCCGCAGTGTTCTCGTGCGACGAAGGTGGTTGATGTTCTTTAGCTGCGCCAAGCGACTCTATGAGTACGCAGTTGTGTGTTCAGATCAGGCTGGCGATGCCCTCAAGGTTCCGTTCCATGTTCGCTGCGTGTTCCTCAAGCCGGTAGGCGATGATCTTGTGTTCCTTGTCAGGCCTGTTTTCGATAGCGGCGTTGAGACCACTACGGCCTGGGCCGAGCGTGCAGTATTGGGTTACAACCGTGCCGTCGGTCGTTCCCTCGAGGCGAAAACCCCACGTTGCGGCTGGGCCCCCGCCTCCGTCAACTTGCCATTCGATGTGTTGCTGTGGCTCGAAGACGGTAATCGTGCTTTCGCTGCTCCAATTACCAATGTGGGAATGTTCATTCGTCCCTCGGAACCGTGCACCCACCGCTGGAGCCGACGCACCGTCGAGCCACTCTGCGCCTTTGAATTCGGTGGAGAAGCGCGCCGGAAGGTTGATATCGCTCAGCAGTACCCAGAGAACTTCTGGCGAAGCTGGAATAGTTCGCGAGACCTCGGTCGAGGGTGATTCGGAATAGCGGAGTTCTTTACTCATGATGGGCTCGTCTCTCTTTGAGGTTTGCAAGTGATCTAGCGTCCACCTTATGCGAGTTGGTGTGAGCACAATGATTCAGTCACCCAACGATGTCGAGTTCGTGATCGAATGTGAGCGCCTTGGCGTTGACACCGTTTGGGTGCCCGAAGTGTGGGGCTATGACGCGACGACGCCACTTGGCCTTCTTGCAGGAAAGACCTCGCGCATTCGTCTT
>MDTA01228805.1_pt1 | contig 14466 bp, 13 predicted proteins | sample 811151 | NCBI WGS metagenome assembly MDTA01 (sample SAMN05326648, study PRJNA326480) | marine metagenome | isolation source: seawater | place: Indian Ocean: South | collected 2010 | reverse complement strand
TTCAAAATTCTATTATATGTGGACCGCAACTCCTCTAATTATTCAAGAAAAGATTGTTAAAAAAATTTATGAGAGAAAACCTACTTTTATACTTTATAAATCAGACCAAGATATTTTCTACAATTCTGATAAAAGCTTAAAAATTGTTAATCAATTTATTTTGAATAATTATTCATTTTATGAAAAATTTTCAGATTGGGAAATTTATAAAATAAAATAAAAAAATTATGCTTAAAAAAAAAATATTTATTTTTGGTGCGGGTCAAGTAGCAAAATATTTTGTTAAGAATAACTTGAAAAATAAATTTTATCTTACTTCTACAAAAAAAACACATAATCGAAGACTAGGGAAAAGAAATATTAAAGTTTTTTATTTTAGAAATAATAGTTTTGATAAAAAAATAAAAAAAATATTAAAAAATTGTGAATATATAATAGTTTCAGTTCCACCAAATAATTTTGGAGATATTACCTTAAAAGTGTTTCAATTAGAGTTAATAAAGGCAAAATTTAAAAAACTTGTTTACCTATCTTCCACCAGTGTTTATGGAAATCATAAAGGATCTTGGGTTAATGAAAAATCAAAATTAAAATCAACTACATTTATTGGAAAAAAAAGAATTTTAGCTGAGAGTCAATGGAAAAAATTTAGAAAAAAGTTTAATCGCGATGTATCTATCTTGAGAATTGCAGGAATTTATTCAAAAGAGAGCAATATTTTAAAAAAGATAATAGAAACTCCAAAATATGTTAAAGAAAAAAAATTCTTCTCTAGAATAAGAATAGAAGATTTGACACAAATTATTAAAAGGCTTCTAAAAATTAAAAAACAAAATATGATTTTAAACATAGCGGATGATAAGCCTTCTACAAATGTTGAGGTAGCAAAATATGCAGCTAAGTTATTAGGAATTAAAAAAATAGAGGCTATCCCAATTTCAGCATTTAAAAACAAGATGATTAAAAATTTTTATAAAGATTCAAAAAAAGTTAGTAATAAATTAATGAAAAGACAATTAAAGATAAGACTTAAGTATCCCAACTATAGAATAGGCATTAAAAATCTAATGAATAAAATTATTTAATTCATTTGTTATTTTTTTTAAAAACTTCTTCTCAGAAAGACTGTGATCTCCATTTTTGAATACAACTATTTTTTTTTTAGCTTTTTGAAAAATATTTAATACTTTTCTTGAAAAAGAAACTGGAACCACCTCATCTTTTTTTCCATGAAACATCGTAACGTTTATTTTATTGTAAATTTTTTTATTAAGTACTTTATTTTTTCTTCCATCTTTTATTAGTTGATAAGTAATTGGGTATTCATAAGCTCCATGCTTAATTAAACAAATTCCTTTATTCCTTATTTCTTTTTTTATTTTTGAGCTAAACTTATTCCACATTAATTTATCTAGAAATTCAGGAGCTGACCCTATCCCTACGAATCCTTTAATTTGTTTTTTAAAATATTTAAATAAATTTAAAGCGATCCATGAACCCATACTGGAACCGATTATTATAAAATTATTTTTTTTTACTACCTTTTTTACTATTTTTTTTACATCGTTTGTCCAAGTGCTTATATTGCATTTAATAAACTTTCCTGAAGATTTTCCGTGACCTGAGTACTCCATTGCTACAAAACCAATTTTTTTTTTTATAGCAAATTTTTTAAAAAATTGAGGCTTAAGCCCTTCAATATCTGACATAAAACCGTGTAAAAAAACAAGATAAAGTTTTTTGTTGTAATAATTGCCAATAAATCTAAGTTTTTTTGTCTTAGAAATTCTCAAATACTTGAATTTTTTCATATAAGGTTAAAAAAAACATTTAATAATATATATTAAATAGAATGAGTTCTAAAATAAAAGTTTTACAGGTAATTCCTAAGTTAGGTTATGGGGGCGCAGAAACGGGCTGTTATGATATTGCACATTACCTCTCGGAAAAGGATTGCGGTTCTTTTATAGCAACATCGGGTGGACAATTACTGAAATTTGTAAAAAAAAGTAAAGTTAAGGTATTTCGTTTGCCAGTCCACTCTAAAAATCCTGTTCTAATTATTTTTAACACATTAATTTTATCAATCCTTATTTTGTTCAATGGAATAAATATAGTACATGCAAGAAGTAGAGCTCCAGCATGGTCATGTTTTTTTGCTTGTTTTTTAACAAGAAGCAAGTTTGTTACGACATTTCACGGTACTTATAATTTTAAAAATTATTTAAAAAAAATATATAATAGCGTAATGTTAAGATCATTACTGACTATAGCTGGATCAAATTTTATATTTAATCATATAAATGACAAATATAAAGAATTTTTAAATAGAAAAAAAAAATTAAGAGTAATTTTTAGAGGAATTAATATTGATTATTTTAATTCAAAAAATGTGTCAATACTTAAACAAGAAAAATTAAAAAAAGAGTGGGAGATATCTCCTGGGAAAATGGTTATTCTTTTGCCTGGGAGATTAACTTATTGGAAAGGTCAAGAAAAATTTATAGAAGCATTAAATATCCTGATTGAGGATTTTAATCAATCCAACTTTCAAGCAGTTATATTAGGTTCTGACCAAGGAAGAAAAGTTTATAAAAAAAAACTTATCAATCTAGTTCAAAGATATAGAATGTCACAAAAAATAAAATTTATTAATCATTGTAATGAGATGCCAGTAGCCTATTCTTTGGCTGATATGGTGGTCTCAGCTTCAATTGAACCCGAGGCTTTCGGAAGAGTTGCTGTAGAGGCACAATCCATGGGCAAACCAATCATTGCTAGCGATATAGGTGGCTCAAAAGAAACAATTTTAAAAGGTAAATCGGGTTTTTTATACAAGCATGATGATCCACGAGAGCTAGCAAAGGCTCTAAATACTATAATTGAACTGGATCCAGAGGCATTGATTACAATGGGAAATGAGGGTAGAAAAAATATATCTAAAAAATTTGATGTAGAAACAATGTGTGATTCAACTTTAAGAGAGTATAAAAAATTGCTAAATATATAAATGCCTCAAATTCAATTATTAGACGGAAAAAAAATTTCTTTCACAAAATCTATTAATGGTTTTGAACTTACAAAAAGGATCAGCAAATCTTTGGAGAAAATTGCACTTATAATGAGTGTGGATGGGGAATTAAAAGATTTAAGTTTTGAAATAAAAAAAGACTCTAAAGTTAAAATAATTACTCAAAGTGACACTGAGGGTTTAGAAGTTATGAGGCATGATGCTGCACACATAATGGCAATGGCAGTGCAAGAACTTTTCCCTGGGACTCAAGTTACTATCGGGCCGGTAATTGAAAATGGTTTTTACTACGACTTTGCTAGAGAAGAGCCTTTCACAAGTGAAGATCTTAATAAAATTGAAAAAAGGATGTCAGAAATTGTGGATAGAGATGTAAAAACTAGAAGAGAAGTATGGGAAAGAAAGAAAGCAATAAGTCATTTCAATAAAATTGGAGAAAAATATAAAGCTGAAATAATTGAAAGCATTCCAAAAGGTGAAGAGCTTTCAATTTACCATCACGGAGATACTTGGCACGATTTATGTAGAGGACCACATTTGGCTTCTTCAGGAAAGATTGGGAAAGCATTTAAATTAACAAAAGTGTCAGGAGCATATTGGAGAGGAGACTCCAACAATGAAATGCTTCAGAGAATTTACGGAACTTGTTGGAGTTCAAAAAAAGATCTAGCTGACTATTTGCACAGATTAGAAGAAGCAGAAAAAAGAGACCATCGAAAGCTTGGTAAGGAAATGGATTTGTTTCATTTTAGAGAGGAAAGTCCTGGATCAGTATTCTGGCACGAGAAAGGATGGATACTATTTCAGAGATTAGTTGAATATATGAGAATGAAACAACGTTTAGCAGGGTATAAAGAAATAAACACTCCCGAGCTTTTAGATAAATCATTGTGGGAAAAATCAGGTCATTGGGAAAAATTCGGTGAACATATGTTTACTTCTGAAACACCAGATGAAAAAATATTTGCAGTAAAACCAATGAATTGCCCTGGATGTGTTCAAATTTTTAATCAAGGATTAAAAAGCTACAGAGATTTGCCACTAAAACTATCTGAATTCGGAAAAGTACATCGATATGAACCATCCGGAGCTTTGCACGGATTATTAAGAGTTCGAGCCTTCACACAAGATGATGCCCATATCTTTTGTACAGAAGATCAAATTACCCAAGAGTCTCTTATTGTTACGAATTTAATTTTAGAAATATACAAAGATCTTGGATTTGAAAATGTTATATTAAAGTATTCAGATCGTCCTGAAAAAAGAGTTGGAGATGATAAAGTTTGGGATAAATCAGAGTCAGCTCTTCTGTCGGCAATTAAACAATCTAAACTTAAATATACAGTAAACAAGGGAGAAGGTGCCTTTTATGGACCAAAAATTGAATTTGTTTTAAGAGATGCTATCGGAAGAGATTGGCAATGTGGCACTCTTCAAGTTGATCTAAATTTACCCAGTAGATTAGGTGCAACCTTTGTAGATAAAGATGGAACAAAAAAAGTGCCAGTTATGTTACATAGAGCTTTATTTGGTTCTTTAGAAAGATTTATTGGAATTTTAATTGAAAACTATGCTGGAAAATTACCATTTTGGTTATCTCCGGCACAAGCTGTTGTGTGTACTATCGCAGAAGAAAACAATGAATATGCTAAAAAATTATTTGAAGATTTATTTAAAGAAGGTATAAAATGTGATGTGGATTTAAGAAACGAAAAAATTAATTACAAAATTAGAGAGCATTCTCTTGCAAAAATACCTGTCATAGTGATTTGTGGAAAAAAAGAAGTTTCTGAAAATACAGTTTCCATAAGAAGACTTGGATCAGAAAAACAGGAAACAATTAAAAAAGATCTTTTTATTAAAAATATGCTTCATGCAAACAAGCTTCCATTAAATTAAGTGGCAAACTCAAAACCAAATTACTTTCAAAGACGAGGTAAGCCTCAAGGTCCGAGAGCAAATGAAAGGATTAGAGCTTTGGACGTCCAAGTTATTGGAAGTGATGGAGGAAATCTTGGTTCAATGCCAATTAACAAAGCGATTGAATTGGCAAAACAGGAAGAGCTTGATCTAATAGAAATATCCCCAAATGCCAATCCACCAGTTTGTAAAATTATGGATATAGGCAAATACAAGTATGACTTACAAAAAAAAGCTAACTTAGCAAAAAAGAAACAAAAAATTGTTTCTTTAAAAGAAATCAAACTTAGACCAGGTACTGAGGCTCATGATTATAACTTTAAAATAAAAAATGCTAAAAAATTTATTACTAAAGGTGATAAAGTTAAATTTACTGTAAAATTTAAAGGAAGGGAAATGCAACATACTGAACTAGGTAAAAATTTAATGAACAGAATAATTGAAGAAACTAAAGATATTGCTAAAATTGAGACTAAGCCAAAATTTGAAGGCAGACAAATGGTTATGATAATTCAACCTATTTAAATATAGACAATATCAGCTTGTAAATATTTATTATTGCCTATATAAATCCCAACAATTATGCCAAAACTAAAAACTAAAAGTTCTGCAAAAAAAAGATTTAAATTCACTGCTTCAGGAAAAATAAAAATGCCTCAAGCTGGAAAAAGACATGGAATGATTAAAAGAACAAACTCTCAAATAAGAAAACAAAGAGGTACGACTATAATGTCGAAACAAGACACAAAAATAGTTAAGTCTTATATGCCTTACAATTTAAGAGGATAATATGGCAAGAACAAAACGAGGTGTAGTAAGTAGATCTAAACATAAAAAAGTTTTAAAAACCGTAAAAGGGCAATACGGAAGAAGAAAAAATACTATTCGTATCGCAAGGCAAGCAATGGAAAAAGCCATGCAATATGCCTATAGAGACAGAAGAGTTAAAAAAAGAGAATTTAGATCACTATGGATCCAAAGAATCAATGCAGGTGTTAGAACCGAGGGCTTAACTTACGCAAAATTTATAAATGGTCTAGCTAAATCGAACATAAAACTTGACAGAAAAGTGCTAGCAGAATTGGCGTATAATAATCCAGAAGTCTTTAAATCTATAGTAAAAAAGGTTCAATCTTCCTTTAATTAATAAGAGCCTTTGATTTAATCTCAACTTAATATAAAAAATCATATTATCTAATGAGTGATTTAGAAAAAATAAATTCTATTTTTAACGCTAAGATTGATACCGTTAAAACTAAAGAAGAGCTACAAAATATTAAAACCGAATTTTTTGGTAAAAACGGTAAAATTACTGAACAATTCAAAATTCTTGGATCTTTAAATCCTCAAGAAAAAAAAGATTTTGCAACTAAATTAAACAAGATTAAAGATGAACTTTCTAATCAGATCGGGCAAAAAAGTTTTGAGATAGAGAGCATTGAAATTAATGATAAATTAAAAAATGAAAAAGTTGATATTACTTTACCAGCAAGACCCTCTCAAAAGGGAAAAATTCATCCTGTCTCTCAAGTAATTGATGAAATTTCATCAATATTTTCAGAGATTGGTTTTTCTGTTGCAGAGGGTCCAGATGTAGAGACCGAATACAATAATTTTACTGCATTAAATACTCCAGAAGATCATCCAGCTAGAGACATGCATGATACCTTCTATTTAGAAAAGAATAAAAAGTTATTATTACGAACGCATACTTCACCAGTTCAAATCAGAACAATGCTTCAAAAAAAACCTCCTTTTAAAATTATTGTACCCGGTAGAACTTATCGTTGTGATAGCGACCAAACACATGCTCCAATGTTTCATCAGTTAGAAGGTCTTCATATAGACAAAAACATTACCATGGGCCATCTCAAAGGGTGTTTGGATTATTTTATAAAAGAATTTTTTGAAGTTAAAAATGTGAAAATGAGATTTAGACCAAGTCATTTTCCTTTTACGGAGCCTTCTGCTGAAGTTGATATTGGATATAAAGTAGAAAACGAAAAAATTGTAATTGGAGAAGGAGACAAATGGTTAGAAATTTTAGGCTGTGGAATGGTTCACCCCAACGTGCTTAAAAATGTTAAAGTTGATCCAAAAAAATACCAAGGCTTTGCTTTTGGCATAGGAATTGATCGACTTGCAATGCTTAAATACGGAATTAATGATTTAAGAGCTTTTTTTGAGTCAGATTATCGTTGGTTAAGCCATTTTGGATTTGATCCTTTAGATGTACCTACTAACTACAGGGGTTTGAGTAAATGATAATTACACTTCCTTGGCTTAAACAACATCTTAAAACTAAAGCTAACCAAAATGAAATAATTGATAAACTAACAAACATAGGATTAGAAGTTGAGGGAATAAAAAAAGAGAGTTCTGGAGAGTTAAGTGAGTTTAAAATAGCTAAAATCATTAAAGTCGAAAAACATCCTAATGCAGACAAATTAAAAGTTTGCGATGTTAATATAGGAGGAAAAGAAACTCTTAAAGTTGTTTGTGGAGCACCTAATGCTAGAGATGGTCTGATAACAATTTATGCTCCACCCGGTTCAATAATACCTAAAACCAAATTTCAATTAAAAGTCGCTAAAATTAGAGGTGTTGAGTCAAGAGGTATGCTGTGTTCTGAAAGTGAATTAAATCTTTCGAGTGAGAGTGAAGGTATAATTGAACTAAAGAATAAGGAAAACGATATTGGAAAAAGTTATTTTAAAAGCAGATCAGAAAAAGCTATAGACATTGCGATAACTCCAAATAGAGCAGACTGTTTAGGAATAAGAGGTATAGCAAGAGATTTATCCTCTTCTGGAATAGGAAAATTAATACCAGTTAAAAAGAAGAAATTAAAAAATTCTTCTAAACATTTAATAAAAGTATCTATCAAAAAAGATCCTAGCCAAGGATGTTTGACTTTTGGTAGTTGTTACTTAAAAAACATTACCAATAAGGAAAGTCCAAAATGGTTAAAGGATAAACTTTTAGCAATAGGCTTAAAACCAATTTCAGCTGTAGTAGATATTACAAATTATGTGATGTTTGATCTAAATAGACCATTACACGCATATGACGCTGATAAAATTGATAGAGAAATAATAGTGAGAGATTCAAAAGAAGGCGAAGAGTTTGAAGCATTGGATAACAAAAAATATAAACTCAAAAAAGGAATGTGCGTAATTTCTGATAGGTCTGACGTTTTGGGTCTAGGTGGTATTATTGGTGGGACAAAAACATCTACAGAGCTTGATACAAAAAACATCCTTCTAGAGTCCGCTTATTTTTTACCATCATCAATTAGAAAAACTGCTAGAGATTTGACTATAGATACAGACGCAAAATACAGATTTGAAAGGGGAATTGATCCAAATTCTGTTTTAGAAGGGTTGGAAGTAGCTGTTGAACTAATCACAAAAATATGTGGAGGTCAGCCAAGCAAGTTTATAATAACTGGAAAAAATTTACAAAAAAATAAAGTTATAAAATTTGAAATTAATAATTTCGAAAAATTAATTGGTGTACCTATTTCGATCAATGATGCTCAAAATACATTAATCTCTTTAGGTTTTAAATGTAAAAAAAGTAAAAATTTTTTAAAAGTAGAAATTCCTACATGGAGACCTGATATAAATCAAGATGTCGATTTGATAGAGGAGCTTATTAGAATAAAAGGTTTCCAAAAAATTAAATTAATTGAGCCAGAGAAAAAACGTGATCAAGAAACTCTAAACTTCAAACAAAAATTATTCCATTTGTCTCAAAGATCATTAGCCTCAAAAGGATATATGGAAACGATTACTTGGTCATTTACAGACTCTAAAATTGATAAACAGTTTTCAAAAGGTGAAAAAGAAATTCCAATTTTTAACCCAATTTCTTCAGACCTAGACGTACTGAGACGTTCGATATTCTCAAATCTTTCTATTCACCTAAAAAAAAATCAAGATAGAGGATACGAAGATTTATCCTTATTTGAAATAGGTCCCACTTTTTTAGGAAAAAATCCTGGAGAGCAACAAATTGTTATAGGTGCTTTAAAGTCAGGCAAAGTTAATAGAAAAAGTTGGATAGAAAAAGAAAGAAATTTAGATGTATTTGATATAAAAGGTGACGTAATAAAAACTTTAGTAGAACTTGGTATATCTGAACAAAATCTTTTCATAAGCGATAATACAAAATATAATTATCATCCAGGCAGATCTGGCTCAATTAATTACAAATCTGAAAAAGGACCTCATCTTGCTTATTTTGGAGAAATACATCCTGCAATTATTAAAAATTTAGATTTTAAAGAACCAAATGTTTTTGGTTTTGAAATTTTTTTAAATAATTTACCTGAACCTAATAAAAAGGCTAGGCAAACTAAAAGAAGCTTCAAATCTTCAGATTTTCAAAAGTCTGAAAGAGATTTTGCTTTTGTAATTGATAAGATATTTAAGATTGGCTTACTTGAGAAAATAATTCGAGAAGTAGATACTTCTTTGATTCAAGCTGTAAAGACATTTGACGTTTATGAGGGAGAAAATATTCCAAAAGATAAAAAATCAATTGCAATCAATGTAACTCTTCAAGCTTCAGATAAAACATTAAGCGAGAAAGATTTAGATCAGATTAGTAAAAAAATCGTTGAAGTTGTTAAAGAAAAAACTGGCGCTACAATTAGGTCCTAAATGTCTGATATTACAAGAATACGTAATTTTTCTATAATTGCGCACATTGATCATGGAAAATCTACTATAGCTGATAGAATAATACATAAATGTGGTGGTCTTACTGACCGTGAGATGAAACAACAAGTTCTAGATTCAATGGATATAGAGAGAGAAAGAGGGATAACAATTAAAGCTCAAACTGTAAAATTGAATTATTTAGCTAAGGACGGCAACAAATATATTTTAAATATTATTGATACTCCCGGACACGTGGATTTTGGATATGAGGTAAGTCGTTCACTTTCAGCTTGTGAGGGTTCTTTATTGATAGTTGACAGTACTCAAGGTGTAGAAGCACAAACATTGGCAAATGTTTATCAGGCATTAGAAATTAATCACGAAGTGATACCAATTTTAAATAAAATAGATTTACCAGCATCTGACCTAGAGAAGACAAAAAAAGAAATCGAAGACGTAGTTGGTATTGAAACTACAAATGCAATTTCTTGTTCAGGAAAAACTGGAGAAGGAATTGATGAAATATTAGAAGCAATTATAAGCAAACTCCCTGCTCCAAAAGGAAGTAGGGATGATAAGTTAAAATGTTTATTAGTTGACAGTTGGTATGACAGCTATCTTGGAGTTGTTATTTTGGTCAGGGTGATAAATGGTAGACTTAAAAAAAATATGAAAATAAAATTAATGTCGAATTCTCAAGAGCACATAATTGAAAAAGTTGGAGTTTTTACACCAAAGCCTGTTGATATTAGCGAATTAAACACGGGAGAAATAGGATTTATTATAACTGGGATAAAATCCCTTTCGGAGACTAAAGTTGGAGATACTATATGTGATGCCTCTAATCCTATAGAAAAACCTCTACCTGGCTTTAAACCAAGCAAACCAGTAGTATTCTGTGGACTATTCCCAGTAGACAGTTCAGAGTATCAAAAATTAAAAGACGGACTAGCAAAGTTAAAATTAAATGATGCTAGTTTTTCCTTTGAACCCGAATCCTCAAGTGCATTGGGCTTGGGTTTTAGATGTGGATTTTTAGGATTATTGCATCTTGAAATTATTACAGAAAGATTAGAAAGAGAGTTTGATGTAAATCTAATTACCACAACACCTGGAGTAATTTATAAAGTACATAAGATTAAAGGAGAAATTTTAAATTTACAAAATCCATCAAATATGCCAGATCCGACACAAATTGTTAAAATAGAAGAGCCATGGATAAAATCTACTATAATCACACCTGATGAATATCTAGGATCAATTATTAAAATTTGCCAGGATAAAAGAGGAATTCAGACTAATCTTACCTATTCAGGAAATAGAGCAGTTCTTTCATATGATTTACCACTTAATGAAGTAGTGTTCGATTTTAACGATAAACTAAAATCTGTTTCCAGTGGTTATGCTAGTTTTGATTATGAAATTTCTGGCTACAGAGAAGGCAATTTAGTAAAACTTGGAATATTAGTTAACTCAGAGCCCGTCGACGCTCTTGCTATGATAATTCACAAAGATTTTGCTCAGACCACGGGAAGACAAGTGTGCGAAAAACTTAAAGATTTAATTCCAAGACACAACTTTATGATACCTGTACAAGCCGCAATAGGAGGGAAAATTGTTGCAAGAGAATCCATAAAAGGTTTTAAAAAAGATGTATTAACAAAAATACATGGTGGAGGAGCGACTGATAGAAAAAGAAAATTACTTGATAAACAAAAAAAAGGTAAAGCGAGATCTAAACAATTTGGAAAAGTAGAGATACCACAAGAGGCTTTTATTGGTGTCTTAAAATTGAATAAAGAAAACTGATGCAAAAAATATTAATTATATCAAATGAAAGTATATTCTACGACACATCAAAAAAAAAATATTTCTGTGATAATATTGATATGAAGTCCTCACCAGAAGGTCTGAGTTTAGAGCATGATGTAAGTATTATAGGTCGAGAGTCAAAAAAAAAAAGATTTCATGAAATTAACATAAAAAAAATTAAAAATAGCAAATCGATCTTTTCTTTTATCTCAAATATATACACGTCAACAAAAATTGAAGACTTAAAATATTTAGTAATATCAATTTCACCTTTCACTTTTTTGGCCTGTATAACTCTTTGGGTTTTGAGAAAAAAATCTAATGTATATCTAAGAAGTGATGGTTTTGGAGAATATGGTGCAAAAGCTGGAATATTAGGAAAACTTATTTATTATTTTATGTTTTCAGTAATTTCAAAAACTTCTCACTTAATTAGCTGCAGAGATTACATCTTAAGGGGAAAAAAAGGAAAAATAGTTAGCCCGACACAAATAGACGAGGATTGGTTTAAGAACAGATCAACCCCGAATTTTGAGAGAATTAGATTACTGTATGTTGGAAGAATGAGAGTGGAAAAAGGAATTTTCTCTTTATTTAAAATTTTAAAAAACTCTCAGCAATATTCATTAACAATTGCTGGCGCAGAACATAAAAGTGTTTATCCAGATCTCAAAAACATTGAAATTAAAGAAATTATTAATAATAAATTTGAACTTATTAAAACTTATGATGAAAGTAATATTTTTATCTTGCCATCATTTACCGAGGGGCATTCTATGGTTTTGTTTGAAGCCTTAGTTAGACTTCGACCAGTAATAATATTTGAGGAAATCAAACATGTGATTGGTAATTATAAGGGTATTTTTGTGTGTAAAAGAGATTTAAAAAGTCTAGAAAAAACTATTGAGAATATCAAAAAAGATCACAAAGAAATTGAAACTCAAATGAAAAAAAACTCAATACCATCAAGAAAAGATTTTATTCTACAATTACGTGAAGCAATTATTTAAATTTCAATGAAAAATTTATCAATAATAATTCCAATTTATAATGAGAGCAGAAATTTAAAAAAACTCAGTGAATTAATCTCGAAATTTATCAAATTGAAAAATTATGAAGTTATTTTTGTTGATGACAACTCTAACGACGGATCATTGGAAGTTTTGAAATTAATTAATAGAAAAAATAGAAATTTTAAATATTTTATAAGAAAAAATAAAATAAAAGACCTATCTCAATCTTGCATAATTGGTTTTAAAAAGAGCATTTATGAAAATATTCTCGTGATGGATGGCGATTTGCAACATGATCCAAAAGATATTAATAAAATGATACATGCTTATGTTAAAAAAAAAGCTGATATAGTTGTAGGCTCAAGAGACTTATTTGTTAAGAAAAATAAGGGACTAGACTTTATGAGATTAACATCATCAAAAATACTGATAATAATAGTAAGTATTATCCTTGGAAAAAAAACCAATGATCCTATGAGTGGATTCTTTTTATTTAAAAAAAAAATATTTACCGAATCTTTTAAGAGACTGAATAAAATTGGATACAAAATTTTATTAGATTTAATTTATTCATCAAGAAAAGATATAAAAGTGGTTGATGTTTCTATAAATTTTAAAACAAGAAAATTGGGAACAAGCAAGATGAGTCCTAAAATATTAATCTTTCTAATCTATGTAATATTTGTTAAGTTTTTTTATAATTTTTTAAATTTTAATGCAAAAAGATAATTTTATATCAAACTTAATTTTTTTTTTATTTTCAATATCTTTGTTTATTGGCTTTTATTTTAATGAGGACTCCTCTGGAAGTGGTGGATTTATCGCTGATTTTTCAAACACATGGGGATACGTTGAAGCGTTAAAAGAAAATATACTTGTTCGCCCCTCTAATTGGACAGTCCATACACCTCTTCATTATATTTTAATATCAAAATTAAATTTTCTTTTCGAAGACAAAACATTACTAAGATTAGTTTTCTGTCTCATGAGTATTTCTATGCCAATTTTATTTTATAATTGTTTAAAAATTAAATTTTCTTTAGTAAGTGATAAAATATTACTTGTTTTTGCTTCATCAATTTTTTTACTTCCATCATTTAGATCAGCTGCAATTTGGGCAAATAACCATATGACCGCTTTAATTTTTTTCTTGTTATTTACTTTATTTTATTTGAAATGGAAAAAAAAACTCAGTGATGGAACTAATGACTTTAAATTAGTTTTTTTTCAAACAATCTTTTTATCTTTAGCTGTCTATACAAGACAATATTACGCTCTATTTTTCTTTTACTTCTTATATGTTTACTTTGAAAATCTTAATACAAAAAATTTTTTAATTATTTTACTTTTTATATCCTTTTTAACTATTCCAGGTTTTTTCTTAATTTATTTAGACCCTGCGTTGATAAAAACAACTTTTGACACTAATTTAAGCAATACCTTATTAGTTAGTTCATCAATAATATCTTTTTACATGCTACCATTTTTAATTTGTTTTTTTCTAGAGCATAAAGAAAATACTCTTGTTAATTACAGTAATATAAAAATTATTATAATATCAGTTTTTACGATTTCTATTTTCTACTTTTTTTTTGATTATAATCCTAAAACAGGAGGAGGTTTCTTTATGAAATTATCTTATATTTTATTTAACAGTCCATATTTCTTTTTAATTACTTCTGCCATAGGTTTATTTTCTTTTTTATTATTATTCTTTGAAAATAAAAAAAATTTGATTTTATTGATTATTTTTCTAATAGGATTCCCTGCATACATGATATTTCAGAAGTATTTCGAGCCGCTCTTAATTTTTGTATTATTTTTAATATTTAACACTAAAATCACCTCAATTTTTTTTACAAAAATAAGATATTTACTAATCTATTATACTTATTTAATAGCTTATTTATTGAGCGCTGTTTTAAATGACTATTTAAAAATTACAAAAACCTTTTTTGGAATAATCCATTAAATTAGTCTTTCAATTTGTGTTATAGTTATTTTTTAATTAAAGACTAACGAT
>MDTA01193594.1_pt1 | contig 14466 bp, 13 predicted proteins | sample 811151 | NCBI WGS metagenome assembly MDTA01 (sample SAMN05326648, study PRJNA326480) | marine metagenome | isolation source: seawater | place: Indian Ocean: South | collected 2010 | reverse complement strand
ATAAACTGTAATTTTTATACATATTAAGAAAAATTTAGCAAACTTAAAATTATGTTTAATACAATTTTTCCAAAGATCCACAAAGAAGGGTACAAATTCTTAGCAATTTCAATCTTAATAACTTTTGTAGTTTTATTTTTTTCAAAGTTTTTAGGGTTAATACTAATATTAATTACGATTTGGGTGTACTATTTTTTTAGAGATCCAGATAGATTCTCTATTAATGATGACGCTTACCTAGTAAGTCCTGCTGATGGTTTAATTACAGATATTTCTGAAAGGTCAGGTCCTGAAGAACTTAGATTAGAAAATAAAACATATACAAAAGTGAGCATATTTATGAATGTATTTAATTGTCACGTAAATAGAATTCCAATAACTGGTAAGGTTGAAGAAATTTACTATAAACCTGGTAAATTTCTTAATGCATCTTTAGACAAAGCGAGTGAAGAAAATGAGAGAAATTATTTTAAAATAAAATCTATCAAAGATAATGAAGAAATAATTATAGTGCAAATAGCTGGATTAATAGCGAGAAGAATAGTTTGTGAAGTAGAACAAGGGCAAGAATTAAAACAAGGTGACAGGGTTGGCATGATAAGATTTGGAAGTAGAGTTGACATATACTTTAAAAATAAGAAAGTTCTTGTTAAACTTGGACAAAATGTTGTGGCAGGTGAAAGCTTAATAGCAGCAGAATAATGGAACAAAATAAAAAATTCAAAATAGTATCGTCAAAAAAAACAAGATATTTATTACCCAACATACTTACTCTTGGAGGCGTATGTTTAGGAATTAGTTCTATAAAATTTTCAATTGATGGTAATTTTAGTTTAGCTGTAATATTAATTTTATTTGCATCAATATTAGATGCTTTAGATGGAAGAATTGCAAGATTAATAAAAGGGACCTCTGAATTTGGTAAAGAATTAGACTCGCTTACAGATTTTGTAAGTTTTGGAATAGCTCCTGTTTTTATTTTGTATTTTTGGGAATTGAATAATTATGGAAAGCTTGGGTGGGCGATTGCACTAATTTATTCCGTTTGCTGTGTGTTAAGATTAGCTAGATTTAACTTAACAAAAATTGATGATCAAAATAAATGGAAAAATAATTTTTTTGAGGGGGTTCCTTCACCAGCTGGTGGAATATTAATTTTGATGCCATTAATTTATGAATTAAGTGAGTTAAATTTTTACTTTGATATGAAGAGTATAACTCCTTATTTAACAGTTTTTATTGCTTTACTTTTGGTGAGTAAAATACCAACTTTATCTTTAAAAAGAATATCAATCTCATCTCAAACTACTATATTTTTATTATTGGCAGTTGGAACAATATTTATTGCATTATTATTTTACACTTTTGAAACACTTCTTGTTTTTTGTTTAATTTACCTTTTATCAATACCTGTAAGTATTTTTATTTTTAAAAATCAACAAAAAAAATATTTGACAAAAATATCTGATGAAGATCATGAAGATATTTTGTAATGAGAAAATCTAAAAGAGTAAAAAAAAGTAATTCTTGGAAAATAAAACAACATAGGGATCAGTTTTTTAAAAAGTCAAAGACTTTAGGTTATAGATCTAGAGCATCTTTTAAGTTAATTGAGCTAAACAACAAATTTAAATTTTTAAAAGCAAAAACAAATTTACTCGATCTTGGCTCTTCTCCAGGCGGATGGTCTCAAGTAGCTAGCGGAATAATTATTTCAGGACAGATATTATCAATTGATACTAAAGATATGAAACCGATCAAAAATGTCAATTTTTTTAAAAATGATATATTTGATAATTTAACTAAAGACAAAATTTTAAGTTTTTTTAAAGGAAAATTAGACGTTGTAATTTCTGATATGGCTGCCGATACAACTGGAAATAAGTCATTAGATTGTATTCGGACCAATCAACTATGTACCGAGGCTCTAAATTTATCAACAATTGTATTAAAACAGAAGGGCGTATTTGTTTCAAAATTGTTTATGGGTGAAGATTTTTTAGAGGTAAAAAAATTGGCTAAATCTATATTTAAGGATGTTCAATTTTTTAAACCTGAGTCTAGTAGAAATGAGTCTAAGGAAACTTATTTACATTGTAAAATTTTAAAGTCTTTATAAATTTCAGAAATTGTATATAAGTATATATGGGTACAATTAAAGAATCTCTTACTTTTGACGATGTTTTACTTCTTCCTCAATACTCTAATATTTTACCTTCTCAAACAAATATTTCGTTAAATTTAACTAAAAAAATTTCGCTTAAAGTTCCTTTTCTTTCCTCTGCGATGGATACGGTTACGGAGTCCAAAATGGCAACCGCACTAGCAATAGCTGGCGGAATAGGTGTAATACATCGTAATCTTAATATTCAAAATCAAACTAAAGAAATCATTAAAGTAAAAAAAAGAAATTTAGTAGTTGGCGCAGCTGTTGGTACTAGTAATGAGGATATCGAAAGAACAAAATCTTTAGTTGCTAACGGGTGTGATTTAATCGTAATTGATACTGCTCATGGTCATAGCGAGAAAGTCATAAGAACACTTTCAAAATTAAAAAAAATTAGTCACGGAACTCCTATATGTGTCGGAAATATTGCAACAAGTGAAGCTGCAAAAAAATTATACAATTCTGGTGCTGATATAATAAAGGTAGGAATAGGCCCGGGATCAATCTGCACAACAAGAATGGTTGCAGGAATAGGAGTGCCACAGATATCTGCAATAATGGAAGTAAAAAGTGCATTGAAAAATAAAAAAATTAAAATTATTTCAGATGGAGGTATTAAATTTTCGGGAGATATAGCTAAAGCTTTAGCTGCAGGAGCTGATGCAATAATGATGGGTTCTATATTTGCGGGAACTGATGAAAGTCCAGGAAAAAAATATAAAGTAAAAGGTAAAACTTTTAAACAATATAGAGGTATGGGTTCTATCGGAGCAATGTCTTCGGGGTCTGCAAATAGATATTTTCAAAAAAATTTTGAGGATAAATCAAAATTTATTCCTGAGGGAGTCGAAGGAAGAGTAGAGTATAAGGGTAGCGTATCAAAAATTATCTACCAATTAAAAGGGGGATTGCGTTCATCAATGGGATATATAGGTGCAAAAAATTTAGATCAAATAAGAAAAAATGCTAAATTTATAAAAATTACAAAAGCGGGATTTTATGAGAGTATGGTACATAGTGTAGAGATGACACAAAAAACAATTAATTATAAATTATGATTTTAAGAATAATTAAATTAACATTAATTTTAACAATTTTGCCAAATTTACTGTTTGCAAATACAAAATTTTTTGAGGAAGGATTAGACTTTTATAAAAAAAAAAAATTTGAGAAGGCAAAATTTAAGTTTGAACAAGATATAGTGTTTAATCCAAAGAGCGAGATGTCTTATCTATATCTATCGAAAATATTTAATAATTTAAATAAAAAAGATTTAGAAGAACAAAATCTAAATACGGTAATACTTATAAACCCTCAAAATGAAGAAGCTATTTATAATCTGGCAAAGTTAAAACTTGATACATCAGACTATAAAAAAAGCAGAGAACTGAATGAAAAATTAATAAAATTATGTCAAAATTTATGTCAACAAAGTAAGCAATTAAAGATTGAAATTGAAAATTTGTCTAAAAAATAAATGCAATTTCAAAAAGAAAAAGAAATAATATTAATAATAGATTTTGGTTCACAGGTAACAAAACTCATAGCTAGAAGGGTAAGAGAACTCGGGGTTTATTCTGAAGTAGTAACTCCAAAAGAAATTTTAAAAATAAAAAATTTTTCAAATGTTAAAGGACTCATCTTTTCTGGAGGACCATCTACAGTTACAAAAAAAAAATTTCAAAGTGTACCAAAAAAAATTTTTAGTAGAAAAATTCCAATATTAGGAATTTGCTATGGATTACAGCTCATTGCAAAATTATTCGGTGGTTCTATAAAATCATCGAATAAAAGAAGAGAATTTGGAAGAGCAATATTATTTAAAAAAAAGGATTCAATTTTAACTAAAAATTTTTTTAAATTAAATCAAAGATCAGTATGGATGAGTCATGAAGATGCTGTAGTAAGCCTACCTAAGAATTTTATATCAATTGCATCTACAAAAGAATCAAGGTTAACAATTATAGAAAATATTAAAGATAAAATATTTGGTGTTCAATTTCATCCAGAGGTAACACATACAGAAAACGGAAAACAAATATTTAAAAATTTCTTATTTTCTATTTGTAAAGTTAAAAAAAAATGGAATATTGTTTCACAAAAATCAAGATTAATTAGAGAGGTAAAAAATATTGTGAAAAGTGAAAAAGTTATATGTGCTCTTTCTGGGGGAGTAGATAGTAGCGTTGTTGCATTATTAATAAATAAGGCAATTAAGAAAAATTTGGTTTGTATAATGGTTGATACAGGGCTTATGCGAAAAAATGAGTTTAAGTATACTTATCGAGTCTTTAAAAATAGATATAAATTGAATGTAAAACTAATAAATGCTTCAAAAATTTTTATTAACAAATTAAAAAATATTTATGATCCAGAAAAAAAAAGAAAAATTATAGGTAATTTGTTTATTAAGATTTTTGAAAAAGAGTCAAAAAAAATCAAAAATGTCAAATTTCTTGCACAAGGAACTCTTTATCCTGATATAATAGAGAGTAAATCATCAACAGGCAGCAAAACAGCTAAAATAAAATCCCATCATAATGTTGGAGGATTACCTAAAAAGATGAACTTAAAGTTGCTAGAGCCTTTAAAAGAATTTTTTAAAGATGAAGTTAGGTCTTTGGGAAGCTCATTAGGCCTATCCAAACAAATATGTTATAGACACCCTTTTCCCGGGCCTGGTTTAGGGATAAGAATAATTGGAAATATAACTCAAGAAAAAATAAAGATTCTACAAGATGCTGATTATATTTTTTTAAATGAACTTAACAAAAGTAATCTATATGATAAAATATGGCAGGCTTATGCCGCGCTACTGCCAGTCAAAACAGTTGGTGTAATGGGAGACTCAAGAACTTATGAATATACTTGCTTATTAAGAGCAGTGACTTCTGAAGATGGGATGACTGCGGATTACTTTAATTTACCAAAAGAATTTTTAGATAAAATTTCAAATAAAATTATAAACAATGTAAAAGGTATTAACAGAGTGGTGTATGATATAAGCTCAAAACCTCCAAGCACTATAGAGCTGGAATAAAAAATTAATTCAAATGAACAAAAAGATAAAAAAAATTTTATTTAAAAAAGATAAATCAAAAATTGTGTGTTTAACTGCTTATTCAAAAAATATTGCAAAAATTCTAGACAATTATTGTGACATAATTCTAGTGGGAGATTCAATGGCTAATGTTTTGTATGGACAAGAAAGTACTCATAAAATTTCATTAAAAAATATTATACAACATACTTTAAGTGTAAAAAAAGGTATTAAAAAATCTTTATTGGTGGTTGATATGCCAAAAGGGACTTACTCTAATAGAGGGATTGCAAAAAAAAATGCAAAACTAATAATGAAGTTAACAAAATGTGATGCAGTAAAAATAGAAAGTAACAATAAAAATTTTGATATTATTAAAGAACTATCTAATACAAATATCCCAGTAATGGGACACATAGGATTTACACCTCAATTTAAGAAAACTTTCAAGATAGAAGGTAATACAAAAAATAAAATTGATAAGTTATTGAAAGAAGCTAAATTAATTCAGAAAGCTGGTGCATTCTCTATAGTTTTAGAGTGCTTAGCGCCACAAGCTTCAAAAGTAATTACTAAAAATATTCATATACCTACAATTGGTATAGGTTCATCCTCAAACTGCGATGGTCAGATACTTGTAACTGATGATATGTTAGGTATAAGTGGTTTTTATCCCAAATTTGTAAAAAAGTATGTAAAATTGGACAGAGTGATTGAAAAAGCAGTAAAAAAATACGCAAGTGATGTTAAATTATCAAAGTTTCCAACAAAAAAAAATTTTTTAATGGACCAAGAAATAGATAAAAAATTAGATTTTAAAGAAAAACTGATTTTATTTTATAAAGAAAATAAATTAAAGATAATTATCTCTTTTTTGATTTTAATAGTAATACTAATTTCATTATTTTTTTTTAATATTTATCAAGAAAAAAAAAATAATATAGTCTCTCAGAAATATATAAAGGCTGGGATATATTTGACAAAAAATAAAAAAATTGATGCCACAAAGCTTTTTGAAGAAATCTTAGAAAGCGGTAACAGATTTTATTCAGTTTTATCATTAAATTCTATTATAGAAAACAATCTAATTATTGATGAAAGCAAGATACTTAAAAATTTTGAAAAAATAGAAAAAAAAATTAAGTCAGAAGAACAATTAGATTTAATAAAAATAAAAAAAGCTTTGTATTTAATTAGCAATTCTAAAGTAGAAGAGGGTAATAAGATATTAAAAAATATAATTGACTCAGACTCAAAACTGAAATTATTGGCAGAAGAGATTATTTCAAAATAAAAAATTAAATGAGATTTATATTCTTTTCCCTTATTTTCTTAATTTTTACAAACTGTTCTTTTGATCAAAAATCTGGAATTTGGAATAATGAAAATCAAGTAGATAAAAGTGAACAAAGTCCGTACAGTGAGTTTAAAAATATTTCTATAATAAAAAAAGACTCTTTAGAAAAAAATATTGACTTAAAAAATGACTTTAAATTCTCTTTAAGCACACCCAAAAATAGTAGTTACTGGAATCAAGTATATTTTAGCAAAACCAACAATGTTGAAAATTTTAAATATGAACATTTGAATAGCCTTGTTTTTAAGAGTAAAAAAATATCAAAATATAAAACTAATCCTTTTATATTATACGATGAGGGGAATCTAATTAGCAGTGATAGTAAAGGTAATATTATTGTTTTTTCTATTTCGAAAAACAAATTAATAACAAAATTTAATTTTTATAAAAATAGATATAAAAAAATAGAGAAAAAATTAAATTTAATTATTGAAAAAAATATAATTTATGTCTCGGATAATTTTGGATATTTATATGCTTACGATTATTTAAATAATAAAATTAAATGGGCAAAGGATTACAATGTCCCATTTAGATCAAATCTTAAGATTGCAAAAGATATTATCTTTGCAGCTAATCAAAACAATAACTTATTTTTTTTTGAAAAAAAAAGTGGTGAAATTTTAAAACAAATTCCTACCGAAGAAACTGTTGTTAAAAACCAATTTGTAAACAATTTGTCTATAGCAGCAAATAATATTTTTTTTTTAAACACTTATGGATCTTTATACTCTGTTGATATTAATTCCAAACGAGTTGCTTGGTTTTTAAATTTAAATCAATCCTTGGACTTAGATACTAATAATTTATTTTTAAGTAGCCAAGTTTTAAATTTTAAAAATAAAGTTGTCGTATCCTCAAATCACAACTTATATGTGATAGACAATAGATCTGGTAACATAATTTTAAAAAAAGATTTTTCTCCAATAATTAGCCCGATTATTATTGATAATTTTTTATTTCTAATTACAAAAAAAAATTACTTAATATCAATAGATTTAAATGACGGTAGAACTCTCTATTCTTATGATTTGGATAAACAAATTGCTAATTTTTTAAAAATAAAAGAAAAAAATGCTAAATTTAAAAGTTTAATGATGGCAAATAATAAATTACTCATTTTTTTAAACAATTCTTTTATTCTAACATTAAATGTTGAAGGTCGAATTGAAAAGGTAGAAAAATTACCTTCTAAAATTGAAACATTTCCAATTATAATTGATAAGTCAATTTTATATCTAGACAAAAGCAATAAACTTTCAGTTATTAATTAATTATTAGATTTACCACTAAGTAACGACAACTGTTTTACTTTATATCCATGTAGATTATCATAAGGTTTTATCGGATATTCTCCTGTAAAATAATGGTCACTAAATTGAGGGTAATTTTGATTTCTTATTTCTCCAGTTAACGCTCTGTAAAGTCCATTTAAACTTAAAAAATTCAAACTTTTTGCTTTAATATAATTACACATTTCATTTAAATTTTTTTCATGAGCAAGTAACTCATCTTTTGTAGGCATATCCACGCCATAAAAATCTGGATACCTTATTTCTGGACATGCTATTCTAACGTGAACTTCTTTTGCACCTGCCTCATAAAGCATTTTAACAATTTTATGACAGGTAGTCCCTCTAACTAAAGAGTCATCTATGAGAATTATTGATTTATTTTTAACTATAGTTTTTGTTGAGCTAAGTTTCAATTTTACCCCTAGGCTTCTTATATTTTGTGTTGGCTCAATAAAAGTCCTTCCAACATAATGATTTCGAATTAAACCTAATTCAAATTTTTTTTTGGACATTTCAGCATAACCAATTGCTGCTGGAACGCCAGAGTCTGGCACTGGAACTACTAAATCAGCATTAATATCAGTTTCTTTAGCTAATTCCACTCCGAGTTTTTTTCTGTATTCATATGCACACTTACCGTTAATTAAACTGTCCGGCCTAGCAAAATATATGTATTCAAATACGCAAGGTCTTGGTTTTTGTTTTGGAAACGGTTTAATTGATTGTATTTCATTATTTTCAACTATAACTATTTCCCCATTATCTACTTCTCTAACAAAGGATGCACCTACAATATCTAGCGCACAAGTCTCAGATGCAAATATGAAAGAGTTTTTAAGCTTGCCAATTACAAGTGGCCTAATGCCAAAAGGATCTCTTACTCCAACCAGTTTTTTGTTAGTCATCAATATTAAAGAAAAGCCCCCTTGAATTTGGAATAAAGCATCAACCAATTTATCTAAGAATCGTTCTCGTTTTGATTTAGCTACCAACTGAACAATCGTTTCTGTATCACTAGTAGTTCTGAAAATAGCTCCATCTTTTACAAGTGTTTCTCTTAGTTGCAATGCGTTAGTTAAGTTTCCATTATGAGCTACACTTAATCCACCCATATGTAAGTCAGCAAAAAAAGGCTGAATATTTCTTAAAGAAGTTTCTCCTGTTGTAGAATATCTATTATGACCTAATGCAAAATTTCCTGGCAATTTTTTTAAAGTGTCTTGATCAGTGAAATGATCTCCTACAAGTCCCTGCCTTTTTTCAGAATGGTAATTTTTTCCATCAAATGAAACTATTCCACAACCTTCTTGTCCCCTATGCTGCAACGCGTGCAAACCTAAAGCAGTCAATGCAGAAGCATCCTGATGATTAGATATTCCAAAAATACCACATTCTTCTCTTAATTTATCCAATTTAGATTTTTTCAATTTTTTCTTTCGTATCTTTAAAATCTTCGTTTGAAGGAAATTCATCAATTAATATCTCACTGCCCTTACTAATTAAATTAAATGAAGCTGCATCCTCTGCTGATATACCCCAATTATTGTAAGGATAAAACCAATTTGATATTGAAAATATACACACTGAAACCACATATCCCTTAAAAAAACCAAATAAAATACCAAAAACCTTGTCTATTGAACCTACCCCTGTCCATTTGACTGCTCGACCTATTGCTTTTCCAATTACTATCGTTAAAAAAAGGGTGAAGATGAAGATAGCAACACCAAGCCCAAAGTTATTTATAAATTCTGATTCGATATAATCACTAACTACCGGTTGAAGTTTTGGAACTAAAATTATTGTAACAATTGTTGAAAGAACCCACTTCATAAATGAGATAAGACTCAATGAAAAGCCTTTTAAAAAACATTGTATTATACAATAAGTAAAAATAATGGTTACTATACTGTCAAAAATATTTATTAATTCAAAAGTATTTTCTATTAAATTACTAGGCATATAAATTCTTAATTTAATTTTTCAAACGGTTTAAAAATTAATAGTAACTTCGGAAGTAAAGTTAATACCGAAATCATTGCTAGCAACATTGCGATACCTGTAAATATACCGAAATAAATCGTAGGTATAAAATTTGATAAAAATAATATAGAAAAACCAAATACTATTGTTACAGAAGTATTTAAAATTGCGATTCCAACTGTATTATGACATCTATCCAATGTTTTATCATAATCTTTTATTTTTTTAAATTCTTCTCTAAACCTGTAAATATAATGGATGCTATTATCAACTGCTATTCCTATTGTAATTGCGGCTATAGTAATTGTCATCATATCTAAAGGTATTTTCATTAATCCAATAATTCCTAGGATAAAAAAAGCAGCAATGAAATTTGGTATTACTCCAATTACAGATAAAGAGATATTTCTAAATAAAATAAAAAACATAAAAAATATGCCTAACATTACTATTCCTAATGTAAGTATCTGAGATTTAAATAAACTTTGTAAAAGATTATTGAATAATATCAATACACCCGCCAATTTATACTCCTCTTTACTCAAATTTAATTTTGTATTTAGTTCAGTCTCTATTTTTTTAATTAAATCATCTCTCCTTAAATTTTTTAACGAATCTTTAATTCTAACCGCAATTCTTGCCTCATCTTTATCAACTGATATGTAAGGTGAGATAATCTCTTTCTTAATTTCAGCTGGAATTTTACTATAAAGAACTGCTATTTCTAAGCTTTGCAGCTCTTTTCCGTTAAGATCCTCTGCAACGCGTAAAATAGACCCAAATGATAATACTTTACCCATTTCTGGCAAGGACTCTAAATAATCATGAACTTTTAAGATTTTATCCATTTTATCTCGCGTAAACCAATATTTAGATTTTTCTTCATTATTATTTTCAGAGTCCTCGTCCCACTCAGAAAACTCTTCATCGGTTTGATCAGATTTTTTTACTGGGAATTTTAAAATAATATTTAATGGAGTAGTGCCACCAAGTTCTTCATCAATTTTTTTCATTCCTTGGTAAATTTCTGTTTCTTTATCAAAATAATTTATGAAACTATTCTCAACTTCAAGTTTTGATATTCCCACTACGCTTGCAATAATAATTACAGAAGTAACACTAAATATTAAAAAATTTCCTTTTTTAGCTATGATTGCAAAAAAAGATGTAATTAAAGATTTTTCAGTATCTTTTAAATTGATTTCATTTTCTGAAGAAAAAATATTTAGCAATGAGGGTAAAAGGAGAAAAGTAACCGTAATTGAAACAAGTAAACCTAAAGTCATCATCCAACCAAAATCAATAATTGGCTTAATTCCACTAAATATCAGCGAGAGAAAAGCACAAATTGTTGTAAGAACCGTGTAAAGTATGGGCAACATCATTTTTTTACTTGCTTCTAATACAGCTTCACTTTTATTTAATTGTGGGTTTTCTTTTTTAAGTTGTAAGAATCTTACAGTTAAATGTATATTCATCGCCATGTTAAGTATAAGCATCAAAGCAATAAAATTTGAGGAGATTACTGTTACCTTCCATCCTATAAGACCTAATAATCCTACCATAATAATCACTGAAGTCGTGCATCCTAACAAAGGCATTATAACCCATTTGATATTTCTAAAAATAAACCAAAGAGTAAAAACAATAAAAATAAAGACACCAAAACCAAAAACAACGATGTCGTTTTTTATAAAACTCATCATATCATCTGCTATCATTGGAATCCCCCCAAGATGAATTTTAGCATTTTCTCCGTACTTTGTTATCACATCTCTTATTTCAGTAATATTTTGATGGTTACGAATATTATAAAGATTTTTATACTCTTCGTACTCTTTAAGAAATTTTTTGTAATTTTGTTTTTCCTCTCTAGTTAAGCCAATCTCAATTGATTGATTGTAATATTTTTCTTTTATCTTGATATATTCTGCTAACCTCTCATCTTTTTTTAAATAAACAACTATTCCAGAAGTTTTACCATCTTCGCTAATTACATAGTTTTTATATATTGGGCTATTGATTATTTCATCGAATCCTCTTTTTCTGTCTATTTCAGGATATGCTAAAGTTTTATAATTTTTTAATCTCTCCATTAAGCCTTCATCTGTACTTTTAAGCAAAGGCACATCAATGATTGTTATTACGTTGTCTACCCAAGTTAATTTTTCAATTTTTGATTTCAAAAGTTGAATGTCGAGAATAGTTTCTTTTTCAGTGAAACTTGATACTGGTTCATAAGTTAAAACCAAAAAGTCTTTAGACCCATATCTATCATTTATCTCTCTTAAGTACTTTAAATCATTATCTCCTTCTAATAAAAGGGCGTCCGAGGAAGCATCTAAATTAAAATTTTTTGCATGATATAGTGAAAAAATTATTGTCCCTGCTATCAGTAAAAATGTTAATTTTGAAAAATCTATAACTAGTTTTTTATAAATATAAGACAACATGAGGCTAAATCAGATATATCTTAATTTTTTTATAACTAAAGAGAAAATTAGGTTTAATTTTTACTTAAATCTTTAAATTTTGTGTAAATTCCCTCAAACTCGACTTTGATTGTACCAGTTGGACCATGTCTTTGCTTACCTAATATTATATCAGCTAAGCCGTTAACATCATTCATTTTAGATTGCCATTCAGCATGTTCGATTGATCCAAGTTTAGGTTGTTTTCTCTCCAAATAATAAGCTTCACGATATACAAACATAACTACATCTGCGTCTTGTTCGATAGATCCAGACTCTCTCAAATCTGCTAATTGAGGCTGTTTATCATCTCTTTGTTCTACTGCTCTAGACAATTGTGATAATGCTAATACAGGAACCGACAATTCTTTTGCTAAAGCTTTAAGTCCTTGTGTAATCTCAGATATTTCTTGAACTCTACCATCATTATTTTTAGAGCTAGATCTCATTAATTGTATATAATCAACAACAACCAAACTTAACCCCTCCATTCTTTTAATTCTTCTGGCTCTGTTACTCAGAGTCGCAATAGTAATAGCTGGTGTCTCATCAATGAATAAAGGAAGATTATAAATATTTCTTGAAGTTTCAATGTATCTATTGATCTCTTCCTCAGTAACTTTTCCAGTACGTATACTGTCAGATTTTATTCTTGCCTGTTCAGATAAAATTCTAGTTGAAAGCTGTTCTGAAGACATTTCTAAAGAGAAAAAAGCTACAGAGGATTTTTCTTGGCGTTTCAAAATATTTTGAGATGCATTGTAAGCTATGTTAGTTGCTAAAGCAGTCTTACCCATTGAAGGTCTTCCTGCTAAAATAATTAAATCAGATTTATGTAAACCACCTAATTTTTCATCTAAATCTGTTAAACCTGTTGGCACTCCCACAATACCCTGATCATTTTGCATTGCAAGAGTTGCCATTTGAATAGTCTCGTCTAAAGCTTTGTCAAATTTAATAAATGATTGTGAGAAACTGCCTCTCTCCGCCAAATCAAAAAGTGATTTTTCAGTAGACTCAATTATATTTTCAGCGTTCTCTTCTTTTATGTTAGCGTTTAACGTGTCAGATGAAAGTTTATCAGAAATTAAAATTAATTCTCTTCGTAAATACATCTCATGAATTATTTTAGCATAATCTATTGCTTGCTTTGTTGAGCTAGAAAATCTAGTTAATTTAACTAAATACTCTGTTCCACCAACTTCATTTAGCATATTATCTTTCTCAAAAAAATTTTTTAAAGTTATTGGATTTGCAATCATACCTTTATTATTTAAATTTTGAATTACTTCGTAAATTTTTACATGTGCTGGATCATAAAATATTTCTGGTTTCACTGTATTAGAAATTTCATCTATTATATCGTTATTCACTAAAACTGAACCCAGTAAAGATTGCTCAGCCTCGATGTTAGACGGTTGCTTGTTTTCTACTTTTTTTTGAAGTGATTTTATTTCTTCCACAAATTCATATTAAGACAAAGGCATGTTGTATAAAGAGAAAAGTTACACACTATTTTTCCAATGCTGTGGAAAAGTTATTTTGACTGTATTTTATCTATTTTAATAGAAATTTGAGCTTTTACCTCTGAATGGAAATTCAAATCAACTTTATAATTTCCTATTTTATTCAGATCGTCTTTTAGTATAATTTGTGATGGCCCTACTTCTACATTAAACTTCTCTTTAATCAAATTAGAAATTTCTTTTGGCTTAATTGATCCATATAAATCACCGTTTTCTTTCGACTCTTTATTGAAAACTATTGTTTTTTTGTTAATCACATTTGATATTTCTTTAAACATATTCTTCACTTCGTTATTCTTTTTATTTAATTCATCTTTTCTCTTATTAACAAGTTCTAGATTTTCCTTATTGAATCTAAGAGCTTTTCCTTTTTTTAAAAGAAAGTTTCTCCCGTAACCATTTTTTACTTTTACTTTATCCCCGATATTACCTAAGTTTAAAATATTTTCTAATAATATTAATTCCATTTTAAATAAGACCTAAAATTTTAGCTTTTTTTATTTCTCTTGTAAGTTTTTTTTGCTTATTGAACGAAACAGAGGTTATCTTTGATGAAATTATTTTTCCATTATCTGACATATATTTTTTTAATAAATTAATATTTTTATAGTCAATTATTGGAGCATT
>MDTA01001051.1_pt1 | contig 14470 bp, 4 predicted proteins | sample 811151 | NCBI WGS metagenome assembly MDTA01 (sample SAMN05326648, study PRJNA326480) | marine metagenome | isolation source: seawater | place: Indian Ocean: South | collected 2010 | reverse complement strand
GCGGGAACAACTATTGCAGAAACCCTGACGGCGAGCCCACCATCTGGTGCTACACGACGGACAGACGAAAACGTTGGGAGTTTTGCAGTCCGTTACCGAGACCGGAGCATTGCCAGGGCAGGTGGAGTTCGTACACGTCGTGCGACTCCGTGTGTGGGAGCGGACGAAAATACAAGACGTACAGTGTGACCAGAAACGCCAGATACGGCGGCAGATCGTGCCCTTATCGCAACGGTTACAGAAGTTATGCAAGTTGCACCACATCGTGTGCTGCCCCGACGGTGTCCATCGGTAATCCGTTGGCGCGCGTGGCGTCGAACACCGTCGATTTCGGTTTCTCGGTGAGACACTCCCAAGCGTGCGGTGGCGACTGTCTAACGTCCGCTTCGTCGAGAAGAACGATGATTAAAATCTACGCGACAGTGCGAAAAGCCGGCGTTTCGTGTTCATCCTACGGCGCGTATCTCCCTTGCAAACGCTGGAACGATTTTCGAGACAACACGGTGGACCCATCCAAGATGATGGGCTTGACCACGTCCGCGGGCGCGCTCGATCCGGGAACGTACGTGATCGAGTACAAAGTTGTCTTGAACCACTACAAGAAGAAGTCTGAGTTGTCGCGGACGACAGGGAGGCACACGTTCTCCATCGAGCGCGGTTGCGAAACGATTTTACCTTCGACGTCGTCGGAGGGCGGCGTGGAAAACTCTGAACTCAGCAAGTACATCCTGTTATCGGCGGATGATTTTGTCCGCGCGCCGTGCGACAAGCTCCACGACGTGAGTGAATCCATCTTTCGCAAGTACGACACCAATCCAACCGACGGCGTGCTCGATTACGACGAGATCGACCGTGCGATTCGCGAACAGGGCGGAGACAGGTACATCTTGAAAGTGTGGAACCAGACTCGCGCGCTTCGTCTGTCGCTCGGCCACTTCATGAAGGCGAACGTTGTGCCGCACATGTGCGCGTCGTCTGAAAGTGCGCAGTCCGTATCTTTTGAGGGCGTCGTGTATCCGTCGACCGAGGCCTGTCGAGAGACTACGCGAAAGGATTGCGCTCAAAATGCCAAAGCGATGTCTGTCGACTGGAAGTACGGGCCGAAAAATCCACCAAAGTCGGGAGACACCGTGTGTGTCTTCGTCGACGGTGTTTTGTTTCAAGTCAATGAGCCGAAAAGCGCAGCGCCGCCGAACAGCAACGGTCATCACTCCAAGGTGGCTGGACTGTACACCTTGACGAAAGTTACCGATAAGCGACCCGTCGTGGGTGCGATCGGGGACGTTCAACCGTCTCTCGTCGCGCAGTTCACCTTTGACACCGAGCGTGAGATCGGAAACACTGTCAGCAGCGATCGCATTTTCTCGGCGGCGCCACTCGCCTCGGGCCAAAAGGCTAGACCGTACATTTTGTATTCACGTCGGCCTGTGTCCGCGTGCTCGGGAGCGTCCGGTGGTAAGTGCATCACAGCACACGGAGGCGGTTTCAAATACGTTGGCGATGCACTCGGCGGTGCCGTCGCGTTTTCGGCTTGGGTCAGGGTCGCGTCGAGCTCTGCGACGACGTTGATTGAGTTCAGCGGTACAAATGGTCAACTGCGTAATTCGTTCACGTTGGTCATGGACTGTCTACAGCGGTCCGTGTGTACGCTGCGCGCGTCGTACGGTCATATCGGAGTGGATGGTAAAAAACTTGATCTCGCGAAGAGAGAAATCTCGGAGCTAAGCTTGAGTCAGTGGGTACTCGTGGGCTTCACGCTCAGCCATAACGCCGGCTTGAAACTGTTCGCATTATCTGACGGGTCGACTGCCACGAGGACCGCGAGTGACCCTTCGTGGCCGAAAGACACGCTTCCGAAACTTCCAAACATCAAGTTCTTTGCAGCGTCGAGCGGCGGTGGTAGGCAGCACATCGACGACGTTCGATTGTACACAGGTATTATGGACATGGAAATGTTTCTCAGCGCGCGGGACTGCGGACGGAGCACGGTGTGCGCGATGCGCGCGCACGCGACTCCTTCGCATCGTCGCGTCGTCTGCGTCTTGACGCAAGTTAAGGGCGCCAAGACGGGACAGCCCGCGTGTGTCGGCGGGTTGTACTACGACGGAACGGCAATCGACATACGCGCATCGATGGATCTCGCTGGAGTTGTTTTTGAGTTTCGAGACACCGCGTGGGAAGAAAAGTCGTTTGAAATCGAGCGCAGAGCGCCGGTGGTCAACAGCAAGTTTGATTCCAAGTTTGATACCGTCGTTCTGATTGAAGGTGGGTTGAAAGGCTGCGCCGCAAAGTTCAGCTCCATCACATACATGGATAGGGATGCCTCGTACACGCCCTACGCCGAATGGCTTTATCGCATCACGACGAAGAATCCGGATTCAGACGACGCCAATGAGATAACCTACTTGTTGTCTTCCCAGCTCACTTTTCGTACGCCTTGGATGTCACAGATTGAGGGACGCGTGTTGGCCGGCGCGTCTACTGAGGGAGTTCGAAACGTACGAATGTGCGCAGAATTCGACACATTCGTGACGCGCACTCCGGTGAGCGAAGATTTCCAAGATGACGTCGAGTATGAGAATCTCGCCGCTTTCAAAAGTGTGACGCATTCAAACGGAGCTCAAACGTCTACATCGTATGTCGTCACGGATGGCGAAGATGCGGGCGAAAGTAACAATGTCGACGCCAACGAGTACATACGAATCGATCTCGGCGGGTGGGTATCCGTGTCGAGCGTGGACGTGTGCCATAAACGTCCAAAACCATCGGTGACGTCGACGTTCGGCGCGTACGTCCAAGATTACGACCCTGGTAAAAGCACATACTTCGGACACGAGTGTTTGGTGGACGATTCAGTTGATGTTGGTCAAGATTCAGATGAACACGCGTGTTTGACGTACACGTGTAAAGGTACCGACGTGAATTCGTTTCACGGACAGTACGTCACTGTGAAAGCTCTGACGAAGGCCAAGGTGACCGAAATCAAAGTCAACGGTCGCAAAACGAGATGCAAGTACACCGCGGTCACCGGTGACGACGGCGAATATGCGATGGATCTCGAAGACACATCTGGCAAGGTTCCGGTAAAAGCGACGCTGCACATAGGGGCTTACAAGGAGGAAATTTTCCCTGAAACCACGGAAGTCTTGATCGACTCAAAAAGGAATGCTCAAGGACAGTACGCGGTCCCCAAGAGCCAGGCACACAACGTATTGCTAATTCTTCGAGAGAATTTTGAAACCTCGGAGCTTGGAAAGTTTCGAAACGACAGGCAAACCGAAATTCTATCATCGCCGCGCGCATCGGTGAATGGAGTTCACGCGGATGAATTCACAGCGTCGCACGAGCTTGAATACGATGAGTTCGAAAACAGTGATTTTGATCATTTTGGAGTCGACCAATCAGAGCACGGAGTCTTCGATCAAGACGGCGGAAACGAGACGGCGGCGGCGTTGGGCGACGACGACGACGACGACGACGACGACGACGCCGCGCTCGGAGTGAGGTACGGGTGCGACGAGACGCTCAGAGGTTGGAGAAACGAAGGGTATCGTGGGTGCCAGTCGAAGACGAGGAGCGGACGCACGTGTCAGAGCTGGGATCGGCAATGGCCTCACAGGCACTCGAGACGCAAGTGTCACAAGGGCTCGTGCGGGAACAACTATTGCAGAAACCCTGACGGCGAGCCCACCATCTGGTGCTACACGACGGACAGACGAAAACGTTGGGAGTATTGCAGTCCGTTACCGAGACCGGTGCATTGTAGCGGTTATTGGTCAGGCTGGACATCATGTTCTCCGAGTTGCACGAGTGGCAATCGCTATAAATACAGGTACTACAAAATCACGAGTTATCCTAAGTATGGCGGCAGGAGCTGTCCGTATCGTCACAACTACAAGCAAAGCGCAAGATGCTCTTCGAATCCATGTCCGGTGAATTGTTATGGCGGGTTTGGATCGTGGTCGACGTGTGACGCGAAGTGTGGTTGGGGCAAGCAACAAAAGACGTTCAAGATATACAAGGCAGCAAAATACGGTGGCAGGTCGTGTAGTCATGGGAACGGGTACAAGCAAACGCGAAATTGTTATTCCCAACACTGTCCGCCGCCTCCGCCGTCCCCTCCACCACCAGGCGCCGCCAAGGTGGATGAATTCATCGAGTGGGTGCTTTTGAAGGGCACCAAATCAAACGGAAAAGGGCATATCGAAAGAACGCAAGCAGGGAGGGGATGGAACGCGGGCGCTGTGAGTAAACGTGCCATTCGTCAAGCATCCGATACCGTTCGAGGCATCTCCGCCGTGTGCAGCGAAACGAACCGACACAGAATGATTGCGTTGAATTCACAGTCGACTGCGGATTCCATCACTTACAAAGATCTCGATTTCGCGCTTTACTGTCGAAGCGACGGTAGAGTGAGAATCTATGAGAAAGGGCGATACCGGAATGTGCAAAAGGCGTACGGTAAGGACGCTGTTATTCAGATCGCGCTCAACGACGCCGGCAAGGTGGAATATTTCTTGAACGGTTTGAGGCTCATGACGAGCGATCAGAAGGTGACGTATCCACTTCACGCCGATGTGTCCATTTACGAACAAGGTGCTTTGCTGGAGAATGTGCGCTGGGCTAGGAGAGTTTCGTCACCTCCACCCCCACCACCGCCTTCGCCGCCACCTTCACCGCCACCACCTTCACCGCCGCCACCTTCACCGCCGCCGCCTTCGCCCCCTCCGCCGAATCACGTCCTCGAGGACGTAGACTTCGACGGATCGGGTAACGTGACACGGAGCGAGTTGGTCGACTACATCGAGGCTATCACAATCTCGTCCGAAGGTGGTCATGTCATCATTACGGATGATGTATGGGCAAAGCTCGATCGGGACGAAGACGGCGTGCTCGATGAGACTGAATTTAAGGACGTTGCGAACCGCATCGTGGCGCAGACGTTGGTCGTGGAGCCCATCCTCGTGTTCCCACTTCAAGATACCCAGTACATGTATGATTTCAATATGTTGCAAACGTCCGACGACGCCACAAATAGTGGCCCACGCACGGGCCACATGCAAGAAAACGGCGAATCGTGTGAAAATTTGATGATTGTGAGAAGTCAGTCCGCCGCTCTGCCGTTCGGCAACGCTCAATGGACAAAATTTTACGAGACGTTGCGAGACGAGCAGCACCGTTTTGAGTGCAGAGATCTCAGCAAGGTTGAGGTTCCCGCAATCGAGGTCGGTGCGGTGAACAGCACGTACATCATACCCGTGCTTGCGCATAAGAACGGAACGAATTACCTCGTTCTTGACACCGCGTCCATCGCGACGCATACGTCGAACGAAACGAAATTATTGGATATGATGCATCGAATGACTCGAGATAACTTTCGTCTGCGCGTCCAAGCCCAAAAGCGGCTTCCGGATATTTTGCACAGCTTCAACAAGCCTCCCGTGCCGCGGGACGCGTCGCCCGAGGTGCCGAGTGACGAGGGAATCGTCGCACGAATATTTTCAGATCAAGCGACGTTGGATAGAGTCTCTTTGTCAGTCAAGCATAAGCGCGTAGAAGAGAAAGACTTCACCGATGATACGACAGTCATCGTGAACGGTGCCGTACTCTTCCCCAAGGATCTCGTCGAACAATCCACCGACTGCGGACTTTTCAAGGCCACTATCGAAGTGTTCGAGCCCGAAGGAGAAGTTGAGGAATACTTTACGGATGAGCGAGGCTTTTTCAAATTTGCTCTCACTCGTGGGAAAACGTTCAACATACGCCCGAAGTACAAGAACCACACGCTGTGCTACGCTGGAAGCACGATCGAGAGTGCCGTCGAAGACGTGCGCACGTGCGAAGGACGCAGCGTGGTCAAGACGCTTCCGAACGTTCAAGATGGCAACTTTGTATTTTTCTCCGACGTCACGCGAGGTGTCATCGACCTTGGACTATACCACGGAGAATGTGAACAGCGATACAGCGGTGCTGTGTTTAAGGTCACGCCAATCAATGGATGCCACGCACCAAAGCTTGTGAAGAGCGAAGAAATTGAAGGGTGGAATGTCGCGAATACTGCTGTGGCTGAAGACGCTAAATTTTGGCCGTTTGCTGCGATGGATTACTCGATCATGCTCTTGTCGGGGCCTGATGTGAATGGTATCCAACCGTTGATCAAGGGTGAGCCGTGGGCGGACGGATGTGGTACGGAGCCTGGCTCGATGGTGACTTTCTTTCGCTCACGAAATGCCCTTGAACGAATCGCGCCCATGCGCGACGACTATGATTTGGTGACGATTCGGTACAAGTATCACGGTTTCATTTGCGTCGAAATCTTGGATATCCCCAAAATACGAGATCCATTGGAAGTGTGTTACGATCCAAATGAAGCGGACGGTAATCTCACGATTAAGCATTTCCTCGGAACCTCGAACTCTGAAGATTTGGGAGGCGTCGGCGGCTCCATTCGTCTCCAAGCGAAGGTTTTCGAGTTGCATCTCGATCAAGACGCCGGCAAGCCTGTACTTTCCAAGTGCTTCGAAGCGTTACCAAACAAGGAAGCTCAGACGGGCAGCACCCTGCTAAGTTTTAGACAATCGGTCACCGATGAAGACGATAACGAGTGCCATCCGAACCGAGGCGGCGGACCATCGTGTGATTTCGACACGACGATTGAGCCTGCGTCCGAACTAGTCATTTGGAATGAAGAAGGCGATACCAGCGTGGAAGTCGTCGCTGGTAAGCCTAACCTCGCCGGTAATCATCGACGAACCGTGGAATTCACTATCAAGCGCTTCGATACATACAAGCTCGTCACCGCGTACGCAAAGCGTGAGCTCATACCTCTAGGGTCCAAACCTCGAGGAGAAGGGCTTTTCGGGCCGGACAGTGACGACATTTACTGGGCGACCGTGCCTTTGGAGGGTTTGGTCTACACCGTCGTGCACGATCCACCGGGTGGTCTCTCGTACGCGGAATTATCGACGGGCTCTCAAATTGGACTTCAATTCGACTTGGTTGGGAAACGTATGGCGAGTGAGGGTAAAGGCGGAGCGTCGAAGAAACAGCTTCCTGATATCGATAAGTCCATCGACGTCGGTTTCAACGCGGGCTGGGTCGCTGAAGGTTCTTTAACGACAGACCTGCATTTGATCAAGACGAAAGGCGCCATCAAAACTAAAACCGAAGGTCCAACGATGCGCATAACGAGCTCAGAGGACAAGGGTTGGGGTCTCGAAACCACCACGCAACGAACGATTCGTTCGAGCAAGGACGCAGGTACTCCAGGAAGAGCAGGTGACGTGATTCTCGGCGGTGGTATCGAGCTCGTGTACAAAATATCTGACATCTTGGACATCGTAAACGACGCTCGAACACTCAAGAAGCCTTGCTTGTACGTGTACGGTGAAATCACGTGGTTGCCGCGAAAACCGACGTCGTATATCATGAGTGTCGCATCGATCGAGACGCAAGTCGTGCCTAATCTATACTACTTGCGATCGCTCGTGAAAGAGGGTGGCATCGCGGCAGACGGGTCAGAAATGTTGTATGACTGCGATTCCGGCGCGACGAGTAAGGAAATGTCAAAGTGCACGAAAGAGGATCAACTCGAAGCTTGGATGCAATATCTCGATGAGAAGATTGACCTTTGGCGTAGAACACTCGAATGGTCTTCTCCGAAAGTGTTCAACATAGACGAGGGTGGTGAAAAGAAGAAGTACTACGACGCCATCGAGAGGATCACGAAACCCGCGTCTGATGGCGGTTTTATGCACACAAACTACCAAGTCCAGGTGCGACGATTCAAGGAGGCATACGAAACGCCAATAAAAGATGTCATCGAAGAAGTTGGCAGTGCTTGGGATTCAAGTTTCTTCATGATGCCTTTCAACGGCATCGGCCCACCGCCATTTTTCGACGACCCTAGAGTAATCGGCGGTCTTGATTGGATTCTTGATTCGCGTTACTGGGAGTATGGCGACGGCGACACATCTACGTACAGTAGAATCCACGGGACTCCTCCTCGGACGGAAAGTCCCCTGAGGGTCGCCGCATACGCCTCCATGAGTCAAGTTAAACCCATAGGGATGACAGCATGGAACAACTATAATGCGGCGAAAAAACTCGCCGCTAGGCGAAAGGCTGCTGCCGCTGCAGTCGCAAAGATGCAAAAGCAAAAGCAAAGCGTCAAGAAAGCGGCCTCTAAATTCAAAAGTCTTTCAAAGTCTGCGAAATCAGCGGGACCGGCGGTGAAGAAGTCCGCCGGTCTTCTTACCAGAGCCAAGAAAGCGGCCACAAAGGCGGCAAAGACCACGGCTGGACAGGTTGTCGGTGGAATCGTGCTCACTGCGGCGGTAGCCGGGGCGGCGGCGGGTGCAGTCGCACTTGCCCCGGCGATGGATCAGATGGGCTACAAGTATGTCGCCTATCCACGCGAGTACTATGAGGATGGCATACCAACATTTGAAGAAAACTTCTTCGACGACGATTTTGACGTACTCAGCAAAGGTGATCAAGCCAAAGATGAAGACGGAATGCGAGGAGCGTATACGTGGGGGATGTTTAGTTCCGCGACGAAGGATTTGCTACAGCAATTTCAGAGTTGCGCCGGACGAGAGTGCAAACCCAATGAGATCAGGACCGACACGCTCTCAGAATCGAAGCAAACCACTGATTTTGGCGAAGACTACTTAATTTCGAACACGCCAAGCTCACCTGATGCGACGCGGAGAGTCGTGGCATCCTTCACGGGCGGGCAAGCTTCTACGGGTATGAAGGTGACAACAACCGCTACAGACGGTGTAGCCGACAAGGGATCGTTATTGTTGACGTTCAGCGGCGGTGGTCACACCGCAGACTACTCGTTTTCTTCGAATGAGAAGATCGCAGATCTTCACTATAGCCTTGGCGTACAACTGTCGGCAAAGCAGTCCAACAAATACAAAATCGAACTTGGAGGCTTGATCGGCACAATCGTTCAACTTGCCATGGCGCTCGGCGGAGTGGACGATGAGGCTGTCTATACTTTCCAGAAGTCGTTCGATGAAGATCGGACATTCGCCTGGAACAGACACGCCTCTCTGAAAACGTTGTATAGTCTGGGTGACGCTCAAGTTGGAGATAAGTTTGTCGTGCAAGTTGGAGAAGACGTGCGCTTCGGCACGCCGGTGTTCATCACAAAAGGGGGCAGAAGCGCATGCCCCGGTGAACCATTGACGATGTTTCGTCAGGCGGGGTTTTCCTTATCCAAGGAAACTTCGTTCAACGAAAATTTGAACCCTGAGGAACGCGCTTTGTTGCGCTTGAAATTGACCAACGAATCGCCGTACAAGGAAACTTTCCCGCTCGGACTGCGCATCGTCGACGGTCTCGCGATGTCGGTCCACAAAGTGATTCAGGATATGTACGAAGCGCTGACGATGAAAGACGTGACAGGATCGGACATTTTGAAAGCTGTCGATAAGTCAATCGCGTCGCTCGCTATCGGGAAAGATACCGACGTTATCAAAACGATGAAAGAAAATGCGAGAGTTGCGGTGGAAGAACACTCGGCGACGCCGACGGATGTCGCAGCGGTGGTTGTACAAGCCTCGCGCAGAGCTCCAAGAAAGTTTGAAGACTTGCAGAACATTGAATTCAGTGTGAGTGGAAAGAAAGCATACTTTGGTGACATATTGCCTCTGAAATTTGCGGATGCTGAAGATTTGCATGTTCAGAAAAGGGTGCTCGAGACGTCGTTTGCGCTTGCCGTGAAGGCTACGAGCCCATCAAGTCTTCGATTGGAGCACCTCGCCGTCGTTGTCGTGAGTTTATGCGAACAAGAGATCCGATCAAAGTCAAAGTTCGGTCGAGAACCGATCGGCACGAACACTCTTCCGCTAGGCTTGATGACGTGGAGTCAAAAGTGTCCGCAAGTCGCCTTCGACGGTTCCACCGTTGCGGATTACTTGTTTTCGAGCGTCTCCTCCGCCGCGCCCAAGCCACTCAAATTAACCGTCTTCAATCCTGATGGAGCTTTGTTATGGCCTGGCTCTTCGGACGACGTCCGAACCATCAACCCAAATCTTCGATTTGTTCGGCTGCAATATCGTCCCGCGAGTGGCGGTGAATGGATCACGGCGAAGTCTGAAGACAGTGATCCAAAGTTCAGTTACAAGAAAAACCTGTTATGCGACGGGTCACGTCTCGGAGGTTGTACTTTTGACTGGGACGTCAATAATCAGTACGAAAAGCTTCTCAGCGGCTTCAAGGATAACATTTACGAGTTGAGGTTGAAGAACTTTTGCTTCTGCACAGAAACTCGGCCCATCAGCGCCTTGGCGGACAGCACTGTTCACGAGTATGTCTCTGATCAAATCCTCACGCTCAGAGTGGACACCAAGACGCCGATACCCGGCAAGACATATCCTGCGTTCCAGCGATTTTACACGGTCGAATTCCCCGAAGCGATTGACTGCTCCAATCAAAAAGTTGCCATCACGAAGAAACGCACGTCTTGTGGAGACGACGGGCGGAGCCTCAATCAAGCCGTGAGCGAAGAAGCGATCAAGGCAGGCTTTGACTTCCAATGCTCCAATAACGAGGTCGGCTTCAAGTGGATGATTGGATTTCCTAACACTGAAGTGGGTCAGTACGCCGTCGAAGTGAGCGGTGTTCGCGACGAAGCTGGGAACGACGCCTCGCCGTTCACGTTTGTCATGGACGCGAACTGCGCGCCGGCTTCTCAAAAGACGTCGCTCGCGCGCTTCAGCCTGGGCGCGATGCAACGGTCCGCTGAGAAAACAGGCGACGCGCCAACGACTCTGTTCGACGTTCCGGTCGCATCGATGCCCAGCGCGTGGATCCTCGCGGGGTGCTGCCTCGTCGCCGGTGTCGCCATCTTCGCAGGCGTCTTCCGTCGCTGGCCGCATATCGAGGACAAGGAAAAATATCCACTCTCCTTCTTCCACCGTCGATACACATCGTACGGCGCGGTGGTGTAAACGACGACACGGCATCACCGAATCAGTCGTTCCCAAGCTCATCATGAACGACAAATTTTGAATCTTTACAACTTTAATCTTTATCACCCGCGGTGTCTCGTCCCGGAGTCGTCGAGTCTTCACAGTTGGGCCCGTCCGACGCGCGTTCGCCATGAGGGCGTCGTTCGCGTCCTCGTCGCGCGCGAGAGATCCCCTTGCGCCGTCCTCGATCGAAACGCGTCTAATTTCTGCTGATTTCGGTGCTCTCATGCAATGATGATAACTTCGTTAAAGTCGGACTTATGGTCGAAGTTGACGACAGTGCTCTTACTCGACCTGAGCAAAGTGATGTCATAAAAAATGAGTTGGTTGTGGAATACAACGCGGGTTACACTGTTGCCTAAGGGTCATACGAGAGGTTCGGGCCGAGCCAACGCTCGATTTGCTTGAGTTCCATCGTTGTGCGTTGGGCACACTCCGTGATTTGGTCGGAGGTCACCTTGCCAACGGTAAAGTAGTACTATTGCAAACACTGGAGAGAAAACGCGCGCGCAGACGACGACGTCCCCTCACGCCGACGTCGAGAGGGGAGCTCCGATGGTCTGGGCCTTTTTGGATTTGGTCACGAAGATAAACACGTGCATAAGCTTGTACGCGCAACCGATCGCGAGAAGAATCATGGCGTTTTCGACGAGCTTGTTCTCGGCGTCGATGGCGTCGTACGTGTAGTGCAACTTCGTGAGCACTTCTTTACCGGTTCTTCCGAAACACAAAGGCGACGCCCCGCACGAGTATCCCGTGGCAGAGTTCGAGTCATCGACAGCACCCGTCCATTTCGCGTCGATGAAGTCCATGTACACGATATTCTTGATGGACCATTTGAGGAACGTGATGTACGCCATCGAACGGAACGGCCAGATCACGTCGCCTTCCCGCACCATAATGCCGCAAAACAAGAAACCACCAAACCAAATGTTCATGAAATTCAACATCCCCAGAAGTGGGTTGTCGAAAGCGACCGAGAACAACTGTGCGGCAGCCTCAAATGACCAAAGAGTCAACGCGTACATCAAAATGACTTGCACGAAATGTGGTCCGTACCAGGCAAGCATCCCGTACGCCGGAACCGCCAACGCAAACAAGGCGAGCACCACCATGAGAGGAATTTGAATGAGAAGGTTTGAAAGCAAGTAAGAATACGGCGAAAGCAATCCATTTTTCACCTCTCTTTTAATGGCGTAGAACTCTTCGTTGTAAACGTACGTCGCGACAACACCGAGTGATGATGGAACGCCCAAAAACCAAAGTACCAGCCACATTCTAGCAAACACTTGGTCTTGAGACCGCGAGCGCGATTCGATGTAGACGACGGAAAAGAAGGCACACGTCAGCAGAAACGCGACCATTCGACCGAGATACATCGATGGATCACGATACGTGATGATTCCGTGTCGGCGAACGAGCGTCTTCGTTTGGGAAAGAATCGTCGTGCCTTTGTTCGAGACGTCCTCGAGCGGTCCCGTGTGCTCGCAGCCGGGAGCATCGGGTTTGTACGTATCGAGAATCTCATCCACTTGCTTGGGATCCGAAAACTCCGCGTTGACGACGTTCAACATGTGCTCGGCGATCGCATCACCAGAGGTCACGGGATATCCAATGTTGGCAAAATAAGCTTCCGTCTTCGATGCTGGACCGAGGTAGGCGACGCGGCCTTTACTCAGCAGCATGATTTTATCGAAACCGGAAAACACCGCATTCGACGGTTGGTGAATTGTGCAACAAATCGCAATGTTCGCAGCTTGAGCGAGGTCTTTCAAGAAAGACATGATGGACGCCGCCGCCGCCGCGTCGAGACCCGAAGTCGGCTCGTCCAGAAATAACACCGATGGTGAACCGACGAGCGCGACGGCGAGTGATAAACGCCGCCGTTGGCCACCAGATAAACCCTTCAAAAACTGATTCCCGCACTTGGTGTGACGAGATTCATCCAATCCCACCGTCTGGATGATGGCGTTCACTTTCTTCTCCTTCTCCTCGGCGCTGCAGTGCAGCAAAAGCTCGGCGGCGAACATGAGCGTCTCCTCCACAGTCAAAAACGCCCACAAACGGTCCACTTGCGGCACCGTGGCGCAGTGCTTGGTGAACAGCTCTGGCGTCAACGGATTACCGTTCAATCGAACGTCACCCGTGTATTCCCCACCCTTGGCCTCGAGCGTGAGCAAATCGATCAAACACGTCTTCCCCGCCCCGCTCGGTCCGAGAATGGCCAACACTTCGCCCGAGCACACTTGCCCAGAGATACCGTGTAAGATTTCCTTGCGCGCGTTCTTCTTTCCCACCTCGAATCGCACGTCCCTGAAAGCGAGCGTCGTGTCCGCGCCCTTTTCCTGCATGTCCAGAAGACTCGACGACTTCTTCATCGTCGGCGCCCTCTCCACGTCCTTCATGCTCCTCGTCGTCCTCGTCGTCCTCGTCGTCCTCGTCGTCCTCGTCGTCCTCCTCCTCGCGACGCGACGCGACGTGACGCCTCTCGCGACTCGACGCGACTCGACTCGACGCGGTCCAGGGTGGTCGCCGTCATCACTCATTCATGTGCATCATCATCACATTCGGACGGGACGCTCGGGTGCCGCGTTTCGACCGATCGGGACTCGAGACTCGGGACTCGATCGACGCGTTCGACGACGCACGTCCCGGGACGTCGCGAGAACGGGTCGCGATCGAGCGGGGATGTTTCGTCGACGCGTGGTCGCGTGCGCGCGTCGATCGTACGCCGCGGCGGCGGGAGGCGGTGGAGCGAAAACGAAAGCGGCGAGCGGAGCGAGCGGTGGCGCGGAGACGGACGTCGTCAAGCGCGTCTTCTCGGAACAACAACAGAAATTTCGCGCGCTGCTCGAGAAGAGCAAGACGCTGAGTCCGCCGGTCGGCGGCGACGCGACCGCGGTGAAGGCGTACGCGGCGAAGAAATTGGCGATTTTAAAAGAGGTGCGCTCGGACGACGCGCCGCGGGACGACGCGCGCGCGGGACGACGGGCGCGGTGGTCGTGATTCGCGCGCGATCGATAAACCCCAAGCTGTGCAGAGGAGAGACTGACTGACATCGAACGCGTTCGCGAGCGCGCAGTTACAAATCGCGTCTCCGGGAGAAAAGATCGCGGATGCCATCGACGGCGCGTATGCGGAGGCGACGACGGTTCGAGGATTTCTCGAGCACGCCTCCGAGTTGCGCCAGGCGCTCGGTCTCCGCGACGGAGACGATACCATCAAAGTCATGGTCGCCGCCTTGGATGAGACGGAAAAGGCGCTCGGTAAGGCGTTGGCCATGGACAACGCTCAAGGCATGGCGCAGTACGGAACCGCCGTCGCCAAGGCTGCGGAGGCGGCGGGTATCAAGCCGCTCGACGCCGCGGCGATGGACAAGCTCAAGGAGGAGGTGGACTACGAAGCCATCGAGGGCGAACTCGCGGAATTGCAAGCCGTGGCGGACGACGTGAACGCTGAAAAAGTTTAAGAAACGCGTTCGCGCT
>MDTA01140455.1_pt1 | contig 14473 bp, 14 predicted proteins | sample 811151 | NCBI WGS metagenome assembly MDTA01 (sample SAMN05326648, study PRJNA326480) | marine metagenome | isolation source: seawater | place: Indian Ocean: South | collected 2010 | reverse complement strand
CTTTATTCTCTTTTACGGGTAAAATATAGTTTGGGACCAACGTTCCTTTTTTGTTACGGGGAAACTTTGCCATGTAAATTTCTTTGGGAAATCCCTTTCTCCGGACTCTCCGGTACACATCGTTGATTCCTTTGTATGTACGTTTTTTCGTATCCCTACTGTATTTTAGTAATTCTTGTATAAAATCTTTTCTGAACAGTCTTATCTCTTCTTTCTTACCACCACTACTCAAGCGACGGGTGTTCCATTCCCTTCGAAGGTCGTTTCGGCGTGTATTTTGCAAAAACTCTATTTCGCGAACATCGTTTTTGGTCAACATCGATGCTACACTTGGTTTGTAAATGAAGGTAGAAAAAAATGCAAAAAAAGTTTGTGTCATCTACTTTTTCAAGGCGCTTTCTCGAGCTCTAAAATACACTTGTCGATCGCTCGCTTAATGGCAACGGCCTCGCGTTGGGTAGTGCTGGGTTCCCATCCCTCGTACTCTTGTTCGGCGGCGTGCATTTTCCTTGCAACCTCGTCCGTGTCCGGCGCGCGGGAGAACGGAACGTCTTCTTCTTCGACCCCTTCTATTTCCTCTTCGTCGTCGTCGGAAAATTCTACTTCTCCGCCCATGGCCATGGTTGTCATGTCTTGCACCACTTCGTTGTCGCGCCAGGACGCAATCTTGCTTTCCAGGTCGGCTATGGTGTAAAACCCGGTCGAGGGGACCGCGTTGTACTTTAAACCCAAAATAAAATCTTCGGCGGTCATAATATTCCGCCCGGCAGCGTTGGCATACTTTACACCATCTTTCATAGCTTGCTCGTTGAACGCCATCATAATAGCAAGGAGGGTTTGCACGTCGTTCCAGTCAATGGGTGCTGGCTCTTGCCCGGTAATGCTTCTACCGGAGCGGAGCGTGGGGAAATTGGGATCGTTTGGGTCCATTAGGAAATTTATTTGGTGGGCAATACTTTTTTTCATCGACAACAAACGTGCAAAAAAAATTCCTTCTTATTAAATCTTGGTCCACACCTCGTTTGTTACCATTCCAAATAGATGCGAATGAACCCCCGTCGTTAATTTCTTCATGTTCAAAATTTTGAAAAGTTCGTCGTAGGCCCCAGAATCGTCCCTCTCTACTATAATCGTCTTCACACTGGAAAATAGTTCGGGATTCTTTTTGTACTCTTCATACAGACACCCTTCACAGTCGGCTACGATCGTGTCAAAACTTTTTGATACCTTACTTCTTACGTCCTCGCCCTTTTCCAAGACGTGGTCAACAATGTGGAAGGTAGAATTGCACGCCTTTTTATTTTTTCTAAGTTGCTTCAACCCTCCAAACATTTCACCGTCACCCCCCGGCTCTACCACAACATGATTGGTGGGCGTATTAAGAATCTTTTTGATGAGTGAACTCACCGACCCAGCGCCCCCGCCGAACTCCAACACACAAGCACTTGGATCGAGATATTTAAATACCATGTCGCGCTCTCCCCATTCTGGTTCTCCCCCTTGTTGACACTCCATCATGTACGCTCGCTCGGCAAACCTGATCATCTTGTGCAAGTTTAAGGACAAACAAATAATAGCAATCACAGCCACAATTATTATTCCTATACCAACTTTTTTCGCCGTGTCCATTGTATTTGTAATATGTAAATATTATAGTTGCACGACGACCGAAGATCCAGGATCAAAACAAGGCTCAACGCCAACAATATTTTCCTCGACAACAAAAAAAAATACTGTGTCATATACAAAACAAGAAAATGCCACGAATATTTCTGGTGACAGTGGCGACCGATGTCTCCAAACCGCAATTTCAAAATTGGAAAAACTCGGCAACACTAGCCGGTTGGGAAGATTCCCAGGTAATTGTACTCGGGAAGAATGAGAAGTGGGGGGGGTGGTCGTGGCGATGCAACAAGATAGTTGAATTTTGTAAAATGCTGCACCCCGAGGATCGCATGGTACTATGCGACGCGTATGATTTATTGGTATTCGGTAGCCCGAAGGAATTCACTGAATTGTTTGAAAAAAACCATTGTGATATATTATTTGGGATCGATTACTTGTGCGTCAAACACACCGACGCGATTTTAAAAAAATCGTGCACCGGAAGCATTGCAAAAGACCGCCCAGTGTTCATTAATGGCGGTGGCGTAATGGGGACAATGCGCCATTTAAGACCTGCGTATGCGTACATTCGAGATAACCACACAGACGACCAAATTGGTTGGCATCAATATGTAACAGACCAAATGTACGAGGTGGGAACAACGATTTGTTTAGACGAGAAAAACGAAATGATTTTGAACATGATGTTTGGAAATCACAAAATACGCGATGGCGATCAAAATAAGATGTATCTAAAATTTTTACAAATGTTGTTCAACCCAGGCATAACGACAAGTATTATCCAAGGGACCGAGCGCCCCCTTTTAAATAACGGTTCGATGCCCCTCATGGTCCATACACCGGGCATGTCGGCGGACAAGGGCGCACGATACAACTACGTAGGGCGCCGCTTTTTAAAGGATACGTTTGTTGTAAGCGGGATGACGTTTGTAGGGTGGAGTGCAATAACATACAGTACTTTAGGTGTATTGGTTATCCTAGTCGTGTATTTTGCGTGCATACGATGCGCAAAACGCAAATAACTACGCAAAGTTTAAATTAAAAAAAAAATAGGTTTGTTTATTTTTTTGCGATACTAACGATTCCCGACAAACCCACGAGGGATGCTCCAATGGACGCAAATACTACCGTTTTTCTGTCTGTGTTCATTGGATCACGGCCACTTGCATCGTTGGCCAAGCCAATGGTACACATCGTGGCACACCCACCGACGAGAATCGGCCAAACAATTGTTCAATTGTCTATTTTTGAGAGAGAAATACCGATTGCTATCGCACTCATTATTATCGCGATATGTGTCAAATCAATCGTCCGGTGTTTGCTACTACTATAAATAGCAGTAACGATTAACAGAACCAACGTTATTGTACTACCAATCGAAAATGGAAGTATGCCTCCTTTCCAGTAACCTGCCTCTACCATCTGTCTGTTTATTATTGAGAGATGAAAAAAATAATACCTTAGTAAATAAACAAACATGAAACGATATTGGTTTATGGTGGCAGCGGCCACGATGACACTAACGATTTTAATTATAGCATTGAACAACGGGTATCGAATACCTAGAAAATATCTCTATACAATGAAAGAGCACGAGACGGTTGTAAAGGAGGTCAAGCTGTTCAACATGTCATATTTTATAGGTGACGATATGCGTATATACGGATATGGTAGAAATAAAAACGGGTACAACCGTTTGTATCAAACAAAATTGGATGATGGTAAACCGCCATCGATAGTAACGCTACCCAATGCGTTGAAAGAAATACATATTGGAGAAGTAAAGGGCGTTGTATTGAACGGTCGTCCGTATCTATACGTACATACTTGGGGCGGCCTTGTAAACATAAATAATTTCTCTTTCAACATCCCGCAGGAATCAAAAAGATTATTCTTTCAAAGCCGTTACAAAAACTATCTGTGGGCGATCGGTACCCAGACGGTTGTACCTTTGCATTACGATGTTCCTCCGGGAAATGGTCGTACACACAAAAATTTCCTATTGTTTGAGCACCGCGAACCCATGAAGAAAAACAGACATTTGGTAGTGACCAGCGTAACACCGCACATCATTTATGAGGTTGACCTTGGATCGGGGTACATGCGCCCCTACAGTAAAACGGAAAATCCCTTGGCCTCGCATTTCGACCCCAAATACCACCTATTTCTTTCGGGTGGCCCAATACAGTTAGTGGACAGACAGTGCTATTTGGTAGCCGGGCACATGGCCAACGGAGGATGGGGTGGTATACGAATGACATTCTTTTACACGTTTAGGGACCAGTATCCATTTGATATTCTAGCCGTGTCCAAGCCCATTCATTTTGGGTACAGTCGGCGTTTGGAATACATGAATCAAATATTCCTAGACCGCGGTAAGATATACATGTCTCTCGGTATCGACGACGACTACACCGTTTTAATTCGTACCCCCCTCTCCACCATATTGAACGCACTGTTACCCATTAGCAAATAATAATAACATTCTACAAGTTTTTTTTTCCAGCGCGCTACAAGATACGCACGCTCCACGCGTCGTTGCAGGAAGTTGTAACCGCGGCATTGGCCACTTTAACGGTGCACACGCCGTCCTTCTGGGACACGTGCACGACAGGGGCACATTGTACACACTGGCACCAATTGCAGGTTTCGCAAAACCATATTGGTGCGCCGTTTTGCAAAGGGCACCCACCGTGGTCACACGCCCAACTCCCGTGTGTGGTGCGCACCAACCGTAGAAAATGCATGGAGGGGCAGTACGCGGGCCACGGGAGTTGCAATACTGTCGAGGACTGTTGGGACACCATTTGTGAGGATTGTTGTTTGAACACCATTTGTACGATGGGAGTATGCTTATATTGCGTGTCAATTGTGTGTGCGGCTATCGGTTGAAGGCGAAGGGATTCTTCGCGAAACACTTCTGGAAGAGTCGACCCCTGGTGCACTTGTATGATGGCGTTCGACGATCTATGCCGAGGCTTGTCTGCTTGTACGATGCGCATGGACCGTTTCGTTGCCACGTTGAGCGTGAACACGCCCATGGTAACCAGCAACAGAAGATCCACCACATATACCCACCAGGCACTATCTAAACGAGCAATGCCGCCAATGATGTACCCAAGGGAAACACACGATACGACTGCAAACATGAATACGTACACCAATCCGAACAACGATTGGCCGCGACAGGTTGCGGTACTACACATGCTTTGCGCTTTCGAACGAAGGTTTTCGACCGCATTGAGTTTGTATTTCCCGTCGGAGTCGTCGTACATCGGGGCCATACGCAGGACAAGCTTGAAGAAACGCAACACGTACGAATGGTACACGTGAATGGTGTATGCGCCCTGCCTGCTGCTTTCTGTCCTCTTTAAGCACCCCACTTGGACTAGGTTGTTGTACGGGTCGACCGTATACATTGGAATACAGGAAGCCTTGATTAATGGAGGCAGTTGTATTTTTTCTTTTTTTGTGCAGAATGTACCCCGTGTTAGAACCGTTAACGAGGGGTTCGGTACTATTTTTTCCATCTCCAACGTACCGATCGGAACGCACGCGACGGCGCAAGAGCCCCCGTGGAACGGCACCACGGCAACGACCGTGCCGTGTTTGAAATCGATTTTATCCGTAATTTTTTTGGTGCTTGGGTTGAACATTCCCAAAATATCTTTTTTACGAATGTCTGCGACGCCTTTCCGCTTTCCGATGACAATGTTCCGCGAGTTAATTTTGAGCGGCGCGTGGATTTCATAGATCGCAGTCACAAAGGCCACGGTATACATGATGATGCAAAGGACGTACCATATTGCAACCGCAAACAGTACATCGAAGGTTGCATCAAACCGGTCCCACAATATATTGATAATGGTAAAAACGGACAATACGTTAACGTACGACGAAAGTGCAAACACGTGCACTGCAATCCATTTGGTTCGCGGATGTCCCGCAATGACGGACAGTTTCCCCATACACTGGTGGTGATCTTTGTCAATATTCAGCCGTTGATCGTTGCCGTACGTCCCGTCGGATGGGGTGTACACCATAAGCAGAGAAAACATCGTTTGGATCAACAAATGAACCATGCCCGCGTGACTGTAGGGGTGTCCATTCTCCGTCTGTACTATATTGACGATGAGAAGTTTCCCCGCGATCAACATGACCGTAATGAACACATGAAACACGATACAGAGGAGGGGCTTGTGGTTGGACAATTCGTGCACGTTTCCCACAAACATGTAAATAGCGCCCAAAATAACAAAGAAGATGGTCGAGCCGGCGAGCCCAATTCGTATGATCGATTCGTACGGATTCAAATCGACAAAATCCACGGTAAACTCGGTTTTGACCCATTCGCGTTCGGTGCCGTCCACCACCGCCATGTATACAGGCCGGGAATCTCGATATAGAATTGCGTGGACGATGTCGATCTCGCCGGTAGGCGGGGCGGGGCACACGTGCAAGGTCGGCGTCTGCCTCGTGCAGCAAGAGAAGGCGTAGGCCTCTTGCATCCACCAGTCCCGCACGATCTTTCCTTACATGCCCTTGCACCGAGCCTGTGAACCGGGGTTGGGCAGACGATCAAAGCGTAGAATTCGATCCACGCTTATGGCAATGGTCGCGTTTGACGCCGGGGCCACCGTAACGTTCAGATCGACATTGACTATTTTGTGGCTGAAATCCCTCCACACGGTGGTTGGTCGAATCGACGATATACCCTGCGACAATACCGGGGGGATGCTCAGAATCGTCGTAATCCCCCAGAGCAAAAGACGGAAAAACATTTTTTTTTGTCTCCCTTTTCATATTATAAAATGTTAAGAGTGAACGATGAGAATGAAGGATGACAATAAACGAAATCAAAATGAAATTACACAACCAACCGTTCATACAACGTCTACAGAAATCTGATACGACATTGGCAATGTAAACACTTGTAAACGCGCAAACAACCCTCGCAAATTATATGCGCAGACGCGTACATACACCAAACAAAAAAAAAGAATGTCGAAGGATCTTGAATCATTGTTACGGACGCATTGCGCACCGCTTACGTTGTACGGCTTCTTTGTAATCCCCATTGTTGGGATACAACATGCCAAGGGTTCGGAATCGTTGAAATACGGCACGTGGGCCAAGGCGGCGCGAGAACCCGACAACCCGTACGACGCAAACGCCATTCGCGTGGATACGGTAAACGGCCTCAAAATTGGCTATGTGCCCCGCCAGCACGCCAAGACCATCAAGCGTGTGTTCGACGATCTGGAAGGCATACAAGTCGAATGTATGATTCTCGATACGCCCGACACGTACGAGGTGAAAAGTGTGTTTTGTTTTTACGGCGAAGAGGCCAAACAAGAAAGCTTGCGGACACAGTTGCAAAACACGGTATATGGCCTGCGCCAATTGTGATTATGGGCCTGCGTCAATTGTAAGCGATTATGGTGACCGGGGCGGCGATTCTATATATTCGTATTCGTCGTCGTCGTCGACCATTTGCGTGTTTATTGCCCTGTACAATACGTCTTCTAAAAAGTCATTCCTGCGTTGCAAATCGATATTTTTCGAAATGTAATATTCCATAGAAGACGTTGGGTACTCTCCGCGTTCGTCAAACGTAAGTTTTGTTCCTTGGAACGGTATGGACGCGGCCCCGCAACCGGTTCTACGTGTGAAGAGGCTCATGTTTTATTTGTTTGTAGAATTTCAAAAAAAAAATTCAAATATAAACGCGATGATTATTTCCTAAGAAATACTATAGTAAATATTTTTAATTTTAGATACACTATTTTAAATACACTATTTTAAATACACTATTTTAAATACACTATTTTAAATACACTATTTTAAATACATACTCAACACAAAGGGCAGCCCTCGTTTGGACCGTCGGATGGTCTTGTCGCACAATTCATCCAGCGCGTCGTCCCCGGTCCGCTTCGCCGCTTCCTGCAACTGCTCCAGCAATTGGTGCAGCCGAAGTATGGTCTTGCACACGTGCCCGGGGCTGGCGTTCTCGCAAATTTGACAGATCTCGTTCACCGATTTTCCCTCGACCCACAGCCGAACGGGTTCCATCATGTTGGTCCCGAGGTCGTTCTCGTCGCCCACATGGCGCTGAAGTTCGCACAATTTGGCGTACACGCCGCTGTGGTCGGCCGGCTGGTTGTGACGATGGTTCTGTAAAAAGCAACTCAGTGCCATGGCAAACCGACTCTCCTTGTCCCGAGGCAAGAGGTTCTTGGTCCACGCTTCCACCAAGCAGAGCGGGTCGTCGCACCCAAGTATGCCCGGGACCATGCGCCCCTTGTACGTGACGACCCCGTCTTTGATAAAGCCGAAAAGTACCAACTTGCCGACAATGTCCGTGTACGTATCGTACAGCGGGTGCGACTTCGCCGAAACAAACGCTTCCAGCCGACGCAGCCGGTCCTCTAGTTCGTACTGTTCGTACGCCCGCTCGATCGCAGCAGGCGTTGCCGCGTCCGTCGTGACCCTCTCCAACAGCTCGAGGTTGGCGCGCACCGTGCGCATTCGCTCGACGTCTTCCAAGCTCGCCGTGTTTTTGTTTCGGTTCGGGACGCAATCAAACACCCAACTGTTCGGCACGCGCCCGTCGTACTCGTTCACTTTCAGCGGACGCGTGCTCGCCACGGTCCATTTCACGGGCGCGAGGCCTTTGTCCGGGTCGACCACGACCACGTCGCCTTTTTTTACCCGGCACACCATGCCGTCAATGTACCGCCACGATTCCCCCGCCAGGCGACGCGCCTCCTCAAGCAACCGAATCGCGCGCACCATGCTCTGGTCTCCGTCGAACGACCCGACCAGCGTTTGCACGTCGCGCAGCACGGGGGCCACGTGGGACGTGTCGCGGCTGGAGAACGGGGACAGGAGCAGGTCCTCCGCCGTGCCGTGGTGAATTTTGAGGGTCAGGATTTCCCTCGGCTGCACCATGCCGTGGCCCACCACCGGTCGGCTCGGCGCGCACAGCAAGGCAGGGACGTCCACGCGCTGGTCCACCTTGGTCCACATCGCCAATATCGCGTTCCCCTCCTCTTCTTGCCCGGGCCGCCCCGCCCGGCCGAAAATTTGCTGCAAGAGGCTCGGCTCGATCGGGCGAAACCCGTTTTTGCCCGGCTGCACCAACGACAGGATCACAATCGAGCGAACCGGCAAATCGATGCCGGTGGACAGGCTGCTGGTCGCCAGCACCAAGGGCATCAGGCCGCGCTGCACCAACTTTGGCAGCACCTCGAGGTACAACTTCGGGTTCTGGCTGTGATGGATCCCGATCCCGCGCTTGGCAAGGTCGACCAGCGACCGAAACAGCGGCCATTCCTCTTCGCCGACGCGCTTTCGAACCTCGTTGAACTGTTGGTGGATGAAGGACTTTTGATTGTGCGATTCGACCAAGTCGATGGAATGCAAATGATCGCCCAATTGATTCAATTTTTTACAGCTGAAACTGACGACCATGGCCGGCAACTTCTCTTCCTTTTGCAGGTCTTTCACCAGTTGCAATATGCGACCGCGGAGTTGGTTGGGGTTCAAACGGTTCGGGCGCTTCGCAATCGATCGCCCCACGTAGTCCCAGGCCTTCTTCTTCCACCGTTGCTCGACACTGCCGCTGCGGTTGTGGCATATTTCCGTCAGTCGTTCTCCGCCCAGCGCACAGTAGTACCGCAACCGGATGGGGCGCTTCTCCAGCCCGATCAAGCGGGTCATTCTGCCGTTGCACCGTTGCATGCTGTGCGCGAATTGCGGCGCGTTGGGGATGGTCCCACTCAACCCAATCAAACCGGTACCATCGCGCAACGAAGAGGCAATGTACTCGACGCGTGCGCCGCGGTCGCGGTCCGTCATGTAATGGATCTCGTCCAGGATCAGGACGGGGGTGTTGTCGAGGAAATCTATGGAGAGGGCCATATTGATGGCGATGATTTCGTAGGTACATACGAGAATGTCCGCGTCCGGAAACATCTCCGACGGCCCCGTGCGGATCCCCACCTTTGAGAACTCTCGGTCGTTCTCTTTCTCAAACGGTTTGAGAAGCGCCCGGAGCGAGGAAAACGTTTGCTCCGCCAAGGCGACGAGTGGCACGCCCACGATCAACCGTTTGTTTTCCTGGGCAGCGCGCAACGCCGCGTGCTGGATCAAGAACGACTTCCCCGATCCCGTCGGGCTGCTCACCAAGATGTTGCTCCGTTCGACCTCGTCGTTTAGCCCAAACATCGCATCGATGGATACGGCAGCAATTTTCTGGTACGCGTAGGGTTCATAGGACAGGTCTAGCGCCGGCTTGTAAAAAGGTATTAAATGCGAATTGTCCGTACACACAGAATGGAGGTACGACGGGCCAATTTCATTGTTTAAAATTTGGTCCGTTTTACGAACGACGACGCGCCTGTCAATTATTTTTTGTTTTTTAATAGGCGGTGGTAACGATACGGGCAGGACACTGTCCTCTACCACGTCGGTATTAAAAACATCAAAAAGTGCTTCCATATTTGTTTTTTTTGGAAAAAGAAATTTTTTCTTCGGTCGTGAACACCTCTACTGTTTTTTTTTATTTCACGTGTAAAAGAGACATGCCCTTGAAAACGTCGACCAATCTTTCGTTGGCCCCGTGCTCCTTCTGCGAACGAAAGCCAGGATTCTTTCAGTCCGGATTGAACTACTGCTACGTGCATTGGTATAGCATGGTGAAGTCGGAAGAGAAAAAAAAGAAGACACAAATACACACAGTGATACCGCAAGGTGACGTTCCCGTCCAAACCTGACCGTGGCAAAAGCAATTTACGTCGCTTTTCGTTCGGCATGGTTTAAACTTATATCTTGTGGTCATAGTAAATCGCCCGCACATTTTCAAAGCATGGTTCTCCTAAGTGTAGAAGGAAACATCGGCGCGGGAAAAAGCACGCTTATGCAATTGCTGAAAACGCGCGGGTTCCTCATAAAGCCCGAGCCCGTCGTCGATTGGACTATCGCGTCCAAGGATGGCACCACCATCAACGTGTTGGAAGAATACTACAACAATCCGAAAAAATATTGTTTCTGCTTACAGACCGGGTGCCTGCGCAGTCGTGTCGATCAAACACGCTTCATCGACAACGGGTTTGTCGAACGCAGCGTCTACAGCGACAAGCGGGTATTTGCCGACTTGCAGTTGAAACTCGGAAACATGGACCTTATCGAATACGGCTGCTACCTCAAGCAGTGGGAGCAAGCCATACGAGATACGAAGAAACGAGCCATCAACGGGCACATTTACCTGCGCACAGACTGGCAAACCTGTTTTGAACGCAAGAACCAACGCCAGCGTGCCGGGGAAAGCGTTATCACCGAATCCTATCTGCAAAACGTCGAAGAGCTCCACGAAAAGTGGTTGAATACGGACGACACCGCGCCCCCTGACGTCCCGGTTCTCATTCTGAACGGAAACGAAGATTTGAGGGACGAAGAAGTGCAAAATAAAACGATACGCAAAATTAAAGAATTTATTTGCTATTGCTTGCGCGATATGAAGAAAGAACACCAATAACAAATGAACTCATTAATTATTTTTTTAATAATTGAACGTTTTTCTTCTCGCTGGCCGAACAGGTTTTGAATAAGTTTGCATTCATTTCCTTCACATACTCTGTTACATGACCTTGATTCATGTACTGTTCTCGAACATCCAAGTGTAGATACCGAAATCCGCGAATGATCTTTGCACAAGTCGTACTTTTACACTTGCACAAAAAAGGATCAGGGTTAATCCAATCGATCGTGTTGTAATTGACAAACAATTGGTCTCCTTCTTGTATGTCTTTCGTGGCAGTCAACACTTGATCAATTTTTTCCGACGTTTCGTCGTAAAAAACATTTCCTTCGCAAGAGTGATTCAGAAAAATATCAAACCATGAAAACTCGTACATTTGCTTGCCATCTTCATCCAACTTGTCCACTTTTGTTAGGTAGTAATTGTGGCAAATAGGCACCCTCGCACCGTCGTCAGTCAAGTAAAACAACTCGACGGATTGTGAGACCATGATCGTTGGCACAGAGTAAACTAACTCTCCTTTCCCAATATTCTTCCTTGCAAACAACCCCCATCCCATTTCGTCGTCTATGTATTTTACCTCCACGTTGGCTACATCGTACTTTCCGCTTGGATAGTTTGCTTCGATATCACCCGTAGAAAAAACGCGGTTCGCGATGGCATTTGTGCACGTTGCTTCTCTGTGAAGATCCTCCAACTTCCGCCGCTCGCTCTCTTTACACAAAGGGGTATACATCAGAAGGTACTACGTCGGTTTTAAAACATGTTTATTTGTATTTGTGCAACATTTTCTTTCCCCTGCTAGGCAGAGAAAGATAAATACCGAGTCTAAAAAATTTTCCTACTACAAACTTTTTTTATTCTCTTATAGTAAATGATCACTCGTCAACACGTGTTGGCAATTGAACGAAAAACCGGTCGAAACATCCCTTTACGACGCAGGTTTAACAACCAAAAATTGAGGGGGGGGGGCGACAACGACCCCCCCGACCCGACGCCGACCCCTGATTTCAACAAATATTTAAACACATTACAATCAAAAGTCAAAATCGAAAATGTTGAATTCAAAGATAATGATGCGTTGGTGGTGGTCGACATGCAGCGCGACTTTGTTCCAAACAGCCATGACGGAAACAACCCGAGTACCTTTGGTGTGGCCGGGGGAGACACGATCGTACTCGAAATCGCTAAACTCATTACCAGGTTTCTCTCCAAAGATCGTGGGTACGTTATTGCAACCCGAGATTACCACCCAGCAAACCATGCTTCGTTCACAAAACAAAAGGGACCGTTCCCTTCCCACTGTGTTCAGGGGACCACGGGAGCGGAGATAGTACCACCCATAGCGAGAGCCCTGGCAACAAGCGGACTCGGTAACAACAAGACTACTGAACTCCACCCTCGCGCTCGTATCACGTTCAAAGGGTTTGACCCGTCCATCGACAGTTATGGGGGTGCAAAATACACCGTTAAGAATAGGGGAGTTTGCAATAACGCATTGTTTTGCACAGAACGGTCTGGATCATTCAACCTGCCAGTGAGTGCCCACAAAGTTATCGACCAGAGTTCTGAGTTCCCTCACCTTGGAATTATGCCAACAACAGGCAACGTCAATGCCCCACCAGACATTCTATTCTCTCGGTCGGCCATGAACTCACAACGGCTTGAAAATTTAGATATAGTGAAACGGCGGGAAAGTACCGTGTTTGTAGTAGGCCTGGCACTAGACTTTTGCGTGGTCGATACAGCAATCAACCTTGCAGAAACAGGTAAGAACGTGTATATTATAGTGGACTTGTGTCGCCCAGCTTTTATACCATTACCCGGGAAGGGGTATGTGACCAAGGCCGAAGATTTGGCAGAAAAACTTAGCCAAAGCAAAGTGAAACTCACCTTGCTCAACGACATTACCAACCTTCCTTCCTTTAACAAGAAATACTACGGTTTTTATAAAAAGTAGGACATAGTGCATTTACAGTTTTCGCTAGGGTAAGAATTTCAAACCGTCTCGCGATGGTATGCTAGTGTTGATTCGATCCACTACTTCTTTTTTTTCTTCATTTTTGTTGCGTACACGACGAATGCCATATTTTCACAATCGCAGCCCAAAAAGGGATTTGATGACTTTCTTTTTTTGTGTTCCTCCTTGCAATCGCACGTTTCAAACGTAATCAAATAGTTTCGTTTAAACGTCGTCTTTAATGCATTTGTGTAGTCTCTTACCGTCAGGGTCTTTCCGAAATCCCAATCGGTGACGGTCGAAAGGACCACACACACAATCTGCGGCACGCTTTTTCGTTGTTCATCGTTGATGATGTTGAGAATGGCCTTCGATAATGATTTGGGATAGATACCCCCGTCATACACGTAGTGAACCACGCCATTTATCTCTCCGTTATCTAACATTCTTCTTCTAATAGTACGAATCGCATTTCTTTGGTTTCCTACGAGATCAATCTCCATGGTCGAGTTTTCCATTTTTTCATTTGCCCTTTTGACAGCATTTTCTCGGAATTCGAACCCCAAGACGTCCGCGCCGAACATATTTTTGGCAATCTCCAAGACGTCTCCCTCGCCGCTCCCATAATCAACAAACAAAGGTTTGGTTATACCTTTTTTCTTAAGTAGTTGTTGTACTTGGTGTTTGAATACGTTCGGTGTCGAGGGAAACGAACGACCAATCCACTGTTTCACCGGTCGTTTTTCAACTTTTTGTTTCTTGGACGCCGATGAGCTCGCAGCGCCTTGTCTCGGTTTCTTCCTTGGTTTTAAAACGTTTACGACGTTTCCTTGTTCTTCTTCCATGTTTTTTCGTTTTCCACCACCGTGCAACAGTGCGTTACGCAGCATTTTGTTAAACAATCGTCGCTTGAATAATTTTCTATTCCCCGTTTTTTGTTCATGTGCTAAAATGTCTTGTTTAAAAGTGTGTAGCATTATTTTTTATGTATACCGCAATAATATATTTCTATGTCCTTGATTACATTTTAACACCTACGCAGTATTTGTATACGATGGTCAACGTCATCTGTTTTGCGTAGGGGCACTGACTCGCGCGCGCAAAGAAAGAATGATTCAAATCTTACCGGTAGAAAGCCAACAACTGTTTATAACACCACTGAAAAAAAATGCTACTGGTCTTTGATCGTAGGGGTAATCCCATATATGGTGCGATTGCTGACGATGAAGATGACTGGTGCACATATTTTCGCACATATTTTCGCACATATTGTCGCGTGTATTGTCAATTCGTTGGCGTACTCCTTGCAGTAGTATGGTTGTTGGTGATGTTCATTTACCCAT
>MDTA01095321.1_pt1 | contig 14476 bp, 13 predicted proteins | sample 811151 | NCBI WGS metagenome assembly MDTA01 (sample SAMN05326648, study PRJNA326480) | marine metagenome | isolation source: seawater | place: Indian Ocean: South | collected 2010 | reverse complement strand
TAGCACATATCACAAAAAAGCATTTAGATATTTTAAGTTTTTTTTTGAAATGATTTATTAGAACTACTAATATGAACGATTCGGTTATTAAATATATTAAACAAAATAAACATATGAGTAATAAATATTCTTTTTTAATATTATATAAAAAAGAGAAGTCAGATTTATTTGATTCATAATAATTAAATATTAAGTAAATAAAAGTTACAATTGCTATATAAGGAAATAGTATTTTAAATCTGTGAAATAATTTACTCATATTTCTTAAAAATTTTATCAATTTGCTCAGATGTTGGATAGTTTATTAGGACAGCTTTTCTATCACCAAAAAAAACAAAGCTTGATCCTACGGCACATGAAGAAATGCAAGTATTTTTTAATAAATCATCAATAGTATTCAAATTTCCAGCACCTCCATTTGCAATTAAAGGAACCTCAATAATGTTTTGAATTTTTTTATATAATTCTAGATCATATCCTTTTCTTTTACCCTCATTGTCTATACTTGTTAGGATAATTTCTCCAGCACCAGCATTTTGTACATCCTTAATAAAAGTTTCTAAATATATATTTGATTTTTTTTGATTATTTTCATGATAAATAATGTAATCGTTATTTATTTTTCTAACATCTATACTTACAACGACGCTTTGTGATCCAAACTTTTTTGCGATACTTTCTATTATTTTATAGTCATCATGCAATTTGTAATTAATTGATATTTTTTCAACTCCTTCGCCAATAAACATATCGACCTGTTCAGCCTTAGTAAATCCACCTCCAACACATAAAGGTATAAAAATTTCCTTTTTAATTTTTTTTATCAGATCAAATTCTATTGTACGATTTTCTTTTCTTGCGTAAATATCTAATAGTATAATTTCATGTGCTTTTTTTTCAGAAAATATTTTTACAGCATTATAAACATCTCCTATATATTTATGATCTTTAAATGCCTCCCCCTTTAAAATAAAATTTTTATTTGCAAGTAATAATGGAATTATTCTAATAAGTTTCATTAAGACAATTGTGAGAAATTATGAATTAAAATCTTCCCAAAATCTAAACTTTTTTCTGGATGAAATTGAATGCCATAAATATTATTTTTTTTTATTCCCGAGCAAAAATTTTTACCATATTTCGAGTTGATTATTATGTTGCTCTTATCCTCTGGATCAAAATAAAATGAATGACAAAAATAAAATCTTGAATTATTTCCAATATTTTTTAATAAATCATCTCCATTGTGATTTATTTTGTTCCATCCGACGTGGGGTACTATTTTGGAATCTTCAATTTTAAATTTTCTGACTCTGCCTGAAATTAGATTTAACCCTGCAGTATTGCCCTCCTCGCTAAAGCTACCTAATAATTGCATTCCAGAGCATATTCCCAAAAATAACTTTTTTTTATTGAGCACTTCATTTTTAATTACTAAATCTAATTTTTTATTTATTAATTGCTCCATACAATAAGTAAAATTTGCTACACCAGGTAATATAATTTTATCTGATTTATCTATAACTTCAGGATTATCTGTAATCTTATATGATATTTGTAACCTCTCAAGTATATTTGCAACAGATTTTGTGTTACCTCCCCCATAATCGATTAAAGCTATCATAAAAGTATTTTCATATTAGTCTCTATATAATTAAATATTAAATTTCAATAGATTGCATCTTTACTAGAAATTGTCTAACTAATATAATTACACAATTTATATATTTAATATAATGAAATTTTTAGATATTGCTAAACAAGATTTAGAATTAAAAAATAAAATTTTCAAAGAAATTGATAAAGTTATAAAAACTAATGATTTCATTTTGGGTAAAAAAGTTGAAGAGTTTGAAAAAAATTTTTCTAAATATTGTGGTACTAAATTTGCGATAGGTTGTGCAAACGGCACTGACGCGCTAACCTTAGCCCTAGAAAGTCTGGGACTTCCTAAAAATTCTGAAGTAATTTTACCAGCAATGACTTGGTGCTCGACAGCTTTTGCAGTCATAAAAGCAAATTTAAAACCTGTATTGGTGGATATTGAAACAGATAAGTCAACTATTAGCATAGAGTCATTGGAAAAAAAAATAAATAAGAAAACTAAAGCTATTATAATTGTTCATCTTTATGGTGAATGTTGTGACATCACAAACTTAAAAAAAATTATTAAAAACAAGAATATTTATTTAATAGAGGATGCTGCCCAAGCACATGGAGCTTACGATCTTATTTCAAACAAAAAAGTTGGAAATCTTGGAGACTTAGCATGTTTTAGTTTTTACCCAGGAAAGAACATTGGGGCATATGGGGATGGGGGCATGATCACTACAAATAATCAGAAATTCTTTAATAAAATAAAACAACTTAGAAATATGGGACAAAAACTAAAAAATGACCATAAGGTCATTGGAGTAAATAGTAGATTAGACACGATACAGGCTACTATTTTAAATGAAAAATTAAAAAAACTAAATTATTTTAATAACAAAAGAAAATTTATCGCCAACTATTATAAGAAAAATATAAAGAATAAACTTATAATAAAACTTAAATACAGTGATGGATGTGTATATCATCAGTATGTAATTAAAGTTTATAAATTGAAAAAATTTTTATACTATTTAACAAAATATAAAATACCTTACGGTAGGCATTACCCAAAACCTATTCATAAACTTACTGCTCTCAAAAAATATTTTAATAAAGAAGTTTATATAAATTCAGAGAGTCTCTCTTCTAAGTGTGTTAGTTTGCCAATAAATCCGCTATTAAAAATTAAAGATTTAGAATACATTTGTTCTGTGATTAATAAATTTAGATAATCTTTAATTTATCAATTTTTTCTAAAATCTTTACAATTTTTTGTGCGTAAGAACCATCTGTTTTTGGTTTCATATTTTTTGTTAAACAAGAAAAAAAATGTTGTAATTCATTTACCATTGGAGAAACAAATTTAATTTTTGGTCTCATAGTCCTTCCTAGATAAATATTTGCATGTGGTGAAAAAAAATTTTTATTAAATTTAGAAATTTTAGGATAGGTTGCATATTTATTATAAATTAAAATTTTATTTTTTTTCGATAATTCATCGAATTGCAACATTCTTTTTTCGCCGATAATAACTAGTTTTCTAATTTTTTCTGGATTCAGCCAACTTGATTTAATCTCAACTTTAATTCCTGAAAAGTTTAATTTTATATATGAGATATCAAAATATTTTTTTTTTAAGAAATTATTTCCTGAAATATTTTCAATTTGAGGCAATTTATCTAGTAAATAATATGAAGTCGAAACATCATGTGATGCTAAATCCCAAATGCAGGAAGTATCGTATCTAATTGGCCCCAAATTTGATCTTTCAAAATATAAATATTTTATTTTTCCTAAGTAATTTTTTTTTAAAAGGTTTTTAATATATTTTATATAATTATTAAAATTGTATATATATCCAACCATAAACACTGAATTATTTTTATCAGCTCTTAAACTTAGGTCTTTAATATGATCATACTTTAGTGTGCCTGGTTTCTCCAAAAATAAATTATGTCCTGCATTCAAAATTTTCTTAGAAAGTTTATAATGTGTTGATGAAGGAGTAATTAGAAATACTGCATCTAACTTTAAACTAACAATTTCATCTATTTTTTTGTAATCCTTTAAATAAGGAAATTTTTTTTTTATCGATTTTATTTGATCTTTTGAATTGTCAAAAATACTAATATCTTTAAATCCATAATCTTCTAATGTTTTAATTAGATTTGTTGACCAGTATCCACAGCCAATGACTCCAATTTTTAACTTTTTAAATTTTTTCATTGATGCTAAAAATAATTATGAATTACTTGTGTATAGTACCTGTTTTTAATGAAGAAGAAAGATTATCAATTCTTCTTGAAGAAATCAATAAGTTTAAAGAAAAAAATGAATATATAAAATTTCTAATTATTGATAATGGGTCAAATGATAAAAGTAATGAAATAATAAAAAAATATAATTTTAATTTAATTACAAATAAAAAAAATCATGGTGTCGGTTATGCATTAATACAGGGTTATAAATATGCTAGAAAGAACAAAATTGATGTTCTAATTCATTTAGCGGGTAACGGTAAAATGAAACCAGATGAGATAACAAATTTTATAAAAATGATAAATCAGTATAATTATGATTTTGTTAATGGAAGTCGATTTTTACCAAATGGAAATTATAAGACAAATCCACTTATAAGGGTTCTATTAATAAGAGTTTTAACAAAAATAATATCTATTCTTTATAAGCGTAGAATAACAGATGCTACATGTGGTTTTAGAGCTTTCAAATGTTCTGTATTAGAAAACCTTATAAATTATGTTGATAGTCCAAAATATTATACTTACAGATATGAATATTATTCACTCGGAAAAATTTTAATGAATAAAAATATTAATTTTACTGAAGTTCCAGTTACTATGGATTATAAAAAAAAAAATTACTCAAAAATAAGACCTATTATCGATTGGTTCCCAATAATTTTTGGTTGGCTTGAAGCGCTTGTAGATGGAAAAAAGTTTTAAAAAATATAATATTAATTTATATTTTATTTCATTATCATTTTTATTCATATTATTTACTACTCAAAATTTTAATTTGGAGCAAACACGTAATCTTGGAGGAAGTGATGGCTTTGACTATTATCTAATTGCAAAAGAAGCACCACAAGTAGCAAAGGGTATACAATTTATAAAATCTGAGAGATTTTTTTTTCCTTATTTTATTGGTTTAATTAGTAAATTATTTAGTATCGAAATATTTCTACTTTTTAAGTTTTTTTCTATTATTCTTTGCATAAGTCTAATCTATTTTATAAATAAAACGTTAAAACTAATAAAGTGTTCAGAAAATAATCGATTAACTTTAATTTTATTAATAATATTTAATCCATATATACTAAGATATTATTTAGCATTACCGACACTAATTAATGATCTTATTTTTTTAAATGCATCATTATTAATAATAATGGGACTAGTTTCTTTTAGAATATATTTATTTATCGGGATTGGAATAGGTATACTAGTTAGGCAAAATATTTTAGCTTTTATAATATCTTCATATTCGATTTTTATTTTAAGTTTTATTTTCAAAAAATTTAGTAAATTTTTAGTGAGTAAAGATATTATTTTAATATCTGGAATCACCTTAATTTTATATGCATTAAATTTTTCATATGCTAGTATGGCTGAGACAACAGTGAATGCCGATGATTTGTATTATGTAACAATTTTTGGGTTATTTGTTACAGATTACAATTTAAAACAGTTATTAATTTTTATATTATTCCCACTTTTAACTTTTGGTCCTTTGATCTATTTGTATATTAGCAACAAATTAATCTATGAAAAATTTTTTAATTCTTTAAATTTATTTATAATTCTTACAGCCTTCATATTAATAATGCAGCCATTGCTTGGTGGCCCAGTAATTACCGGCAAAAATTTTATAAGACTGGCCAATTATAGCTACCCAATTTTATTAATATCTTTTTCTATAATTTCAAACTTTAATATAAAAAAAAATAAACTTTTTATAAATGTTATTTATTTTATATTTTTAATTGTATGGTCTTTCCATCCTACATACTCAATTATAAACATTTTTGAGTTTTTAAAATTTAATATATAAGTTATTTTAAATAATTTATATTTTCATCAATAATACAATTAGGTATTTTTTGATATTTGAATTCGTATATTTCAACATCATAATATTGACTAGATTCCAAGAAGGGATTTCTGACTGCAAGACGATCCAATTTTGTAGCATGTGAAACTTTTTTACCTAAACAATTTTTGTAAATTGAAAAAATATCTGTTTCTTTAGAATTCAAAATATATTTTGGTTTAAGTCTCTTGATTTCATTTATATAAATTTTAGCTTTCGGATTTTTATAATCTACAAAATATAAATGTTCAGGAGGAACAGATATGTTATTTAAAAAACCAATTGATCTTTTTGAAGAAATTATTGGACCTTTATAATTAAATTTCTCAAATTCATTTTTGGCCCATTTAAATACTAAGTATCCATTTGCATGTTTCGATAAAACGCTATCTCTATATTCTGATGAAAAATTCCCTGGAAAAAGAGTAATTATTCCATAAAATAATATAGATATTGTAGCAAAACTCTGTAGAAAAAAAATTGTTTTAAAATAGATATTGATACTAAATTTTTTATAAAAAATAGATGTAAATAATATTAGCCATATATATGGCTCCAAAAAAAATCTTGCAGAAAATTGACCAAAAAAGTGGGTTATTAAAAAAAATGATACAATTAGAGTTAAAATAAAAAAGTTAATATTTTTCCAATTAAAAAATAAGATATAAACTATAAGAGAGCCAAGTCCCAACGTTTGGGTAATTTCTTTAAAGTTTTGAGGAAAAAAAATCCACAAGAAGTTTCCCTTATTAAGACTCGTCAAATATAATTTAAAATAATCTAGACCATATAAATTTGTGCTAAAAGGACTAAAGAATAATTCGTAGAAATTACCTCCAAAGTTAAAGTATTTCCATATTATTGGGGGTAATATTACAACTAAATAAATTGAAAATTGAATTAGAATAGTTTTAAAAGTTAAATTTCTTTTATAGCCTAAATAAATAATCAATAATGATAATAAAAAAGATCCAAGTAAAAAAGAGAATTTGACTGTAATATTTAAATATAAAATTAAGGATGCAAAAATAACAATTTTTAAATGATTAGATTTTGAACTAGTTTTTAAATTATTTAACTCTGAACATATTATCGTAAATACAAATCCAGATGCACAAATGTTAAATAACTGAGGTTTTAATGAAGTTGTAAAAAAGATTAATACAGGAGAGCAGAGTATTAAAATTAAATATATTTTTTTTAATCTAAATTTTTTAAAAATACCAATAAAGGATAATAATCCTGAAGCCTGTAGAAGAGATCCAAATTGTTCTGAGCCAGCTAATAATCCTATTGATATAAATATTTCACCCGCTCCAGAAAGTCGTGTTGAGTGAAAGTTTGTTAAGTAATTTGGAAAACTACCATAATTAATAATATGTTTTGCAGTATATAAATGGTAATCTAGAGAATCGGCATTTGTTACAGGGGACAAGCTGATAATTAAATAAGAAACTAATAATAAAGATATGATTATTAGTTCTAGATAATTTAAAATTTTATTTTGTCTGAAAATTTTAATAAAAGTTATTAAATTATTTTTTTTTAATACATGAATATTTATGATTTTTTTAAATATGAAAAAAATTCCTAATAAATATAAAACGAATGTTATAACTCTTAAAAGATAGATAGAACCATCAAAATAAAGTAACAACGGATAAAAAATTGATAATATAATAAAGTAAGAGATTAATATATTTTGAAAATTTGCAGCTGAATATTTTTCTACTACAAAATTAAATTTTGTAATTTTTAATATAAAGTAGCCTAAGTAATGTAGACCAAGAATAAGAACTATTGCATTTAAACAACTAATTAATGGTAAATCTAAATATGAATGGTATAAATAATTCATTAAATAATATTGAATAATTATTTCTTATCCTATAAGTAAATTTAACTAATCTCTAATGAAATATTTAAAAATTTTAAACCCTAATCAAGCATCAAAAAAAACCTTAATTGATAATCAAAATTTGAATTTTTTATTAAAAAAAAGATTTAATTGGATGAAGAAGTTTATAAGAAATAAAAAAATTATCATTGAACTAGGTAGCGGAAATGGATTTATAAAAAATTTTTTAGGATCTAAAATAATTACATCTGATATTTATAAACATAAATTAATAGACATTGAAATTGATATGAATAATTTAAGAATACCAAAAAAATATAAAAAAAAAGTAGATATTTTTATATTAAACCATTCGCTTCATCATTCTAAAAACCCAATTAAACTTTTAAAAAAAATTAAAGGAATGCTTAATAAAAAAGGAATGATATTAATAAATGAACCAGAAATATCATTTATTTTCAAATTTTTTTTAAAAGTATTTAATCACGAAAGATGGGATTTAGATTTAAGAAATATAAATAAAAGAAATTTTTGGTTACAAAATAACGCAACTGGTAGAATTCTTTTCGGACAAAAAAATAAAAATAAATTTATTGATAAAAATTTTTCAATTGTAAAAAATGAGCTGAATGAGTGCACAATTTTTTTGAATAGTGGTGGAAATTCTGTTAATTCACCCCACATCAAATTAAATGATTTTTTCCTTAATTTATTAGACAATTTTGATGATATATTAATAAATTTATTTCCTAAAATCTTTGCTCTAAATAGAAGAGTTGTTTTAAAAATTAAATAATTAATGAATAGTAAAAATATCAACATAATACTTATTCTATTAATAATAATTGCTTTTATCTCAAGATTTTCAAACATCGTTTCTTTTTACTCAGAAACCGATGATCAGCTATCTATTTCTCAATTAATAAAATATGATGATCTAGATTTGTATGACTTAGCTAATGATACAATTTCACCAACTTATAATGATAAAATAAAGTCATTATTAAGAGATTTAGAGGCAAAAAAAAACCCTTTGATAGACAAATCTCAGAAAATTCTATCGAATATTTTATTTAATTTAACACCATCAAAACATTCAACTTTCGCACCATTGCAATACCTTTTTTTTGGTTGGACTATAAATAAAGACATGAACTATAATGAATTAAAATTTTATGGAAGATTACCATCAGTAATTTTTTCATTTCTTACTATTTTTATAACTTTTAAAATTTGTAACAAATACATTTTTAAAAATAATTTTTCTCTAATACCAGTCACATTAGTTATTTTTTCTCTACCAATGATATATATTTCACAAAGGAGTTACAATTATAGCGCAGCAACATTTACAATTATTTTTCTAATATATTTCTTTTTGAGAGAAATAGATTTTAATAATAATAAACGATTTTTGAAAGATAATAAAATTGATTTAATTTCAAATATTAAATTTTCACTCTTAGTTAGCATTCAGGTGTATTTGAGTTATATAAGTTTAATACTTTTACCAAGTTTTTTTGCATTAAAATTAATCTCAAATTATTTCAAAGAAAAAAAATTATTAAGCTATAATAATTTTAATCTTGTTATTTCTGGAATAATTATAACTATTCTAGCAACACCTTTGTTGCTTCATATGATTTCTTTAAATCTTCAAAGCTATGGTATGACAGAATCAACCGCCGGCAATAATTGGGAATACGCAATTAAAAATATAGACAGTTCTTTTTTAAATTATTTAACTTTTTTTTGTAAAAATTTTTATCTATTAATTTCAAAAAATATTTCTTTTTTTTTAGATAATATTATTGGAATTTATATCTTGCAGCCTATATTATTTATTATAGTAATTATTGGTATTTTTTCATCAATACTATCCAATGATTTTACTTATAAAAAAATTATTTTGTTATTTCTTTTAATGTTAATAAACTGGATAATACTAGTTTTTCTCAATATTTCAGCTTTTGGACCAACTAGACATTTGTTAATTTTTACACCAATTATTGCAATTCTTTTTACAATTGGATTTGAGGTAGTTTTTAAAAAAATTTTTAAAAAAACAGAGGAGAATTATATTGTTATAGCTTCAATATTTCTATTTACTGTTTTTTTTTCATTTAATTTTTTTCATTTTTCTAAATTATACAAAGATTCTTTTAGCGAAGAAAAACTTGTTAAAATCATCGACGAAAAGGATGTTGGATTAATAATTAATGATGGAACTTATTCAGATGTTATTTGTTTAATGAAATCAATAAAAATTAAAATATCAAGCTGTCCTATAAGATATTCCAGACATAACAATATTTATAATTTCAATGATGATAATTTTAAAAAACTTAAAGATAATTTTAAATCGATAATGATTGTTAATTATGATTTAAATCCTGAACTAATTAAAATGATAAAAAAATATAATTTTAAAAAAACATTTGAGATTGAGCTTATAAAATTTTATGATAATTCACCATTGATTATCTCTAAATATGTACCAAACTATTTAAAATTATATGTTTATAAATGATTTATTTATTAGTCAAAATTAGCAATATGTGCAATAAAGCGTTTCAATAGCATGAAAAAACAAAGTCAAATTGGAACTTGGTCAGTTATTGATAATTCCGACATAATTGAAATAATTGGTTTGGCTGATTATGACTTTGTTATAATAGATTTCGAACACGGTCACCATTCTTTAACAAATTTAGCCAACCATGTAAGATCATCTCATTTAAACTCAATGAAGGCTTATGCTAGACCAAGAGAAATAAATAAAAAGGAGATACTTCAATTACTAGAAGCTAATGTAGATGGAATATTTGTTCCAGATGTAAGAACAGTTGAGGATGCAAAATTGATAACAGATTCTTGCTTTTATCCGCCGATGGGAACAAGGGGGGCAAGCGGATTTACAAAATCTTCTAAATATGGAAAATTAAGTTTTTCTAACCACAAAAAAATAGCTAATAAAAAAATTTTTGTATGTATTTTAATCGAAAGTGAGGAAGGCTTAAAAAATATTAAGGATATTGTAATACAAAATAAACAAATTGATTGTGTTTATTTTGGAACATATGATTTAATGAATGAACTTCAGCTGTTCGATAAAAACAAAAAAAAATTAAATTCTTTTGAAAAAATTTTGATAAAAAAAATAAAAGAAATTAAAAGAATTAAACCATCTATGAAATTTGGAAGAGTTGTGCATGACAAAAAAGAAGTATCAAAATTTAAGAAGTACTACGATTTGATGGCATTAAAAGTTGATTGTAACTTAATATTAGATAGTTTTTTAAAAGCAAAACTTTAAATTTAAATGAAAAAAATATTAATAATAGGTACTGGATTTTACTCTCTAGGATACGATGAAATATTAGGAATTTGTTATTCATCAATTCTTCAATGGTCTAAGGAAAACAATGATAATGATATTTTAATTACCTTTTTAATCAGAAATAATACTAAAAAAAAAGTAAGACATATATTAAGTAGAAAAAGAAAAAATGAACTATTTTTTAATCATAAACTTAAAGTAAAAATTGCTATTGAAGAAAATATTAATTTTAAGGAGCATTCTTCTGCTTTTTTGATTTTACCTGAAAAGTATCACTTTTATTATTCAAAAATGCTAATTAAAAATAAGGTTCCTATTTTTGCAGTAAAGCCATTTTGTTTTTCTCTAAAAGAAAACAAAAAAATGCTGTCTTTATCAAAAAAAAACAAAACAGATATTTATATTGACTATCACAAAAGATATGATTTAGAAAATAGATTTATCGGAGATTGTATTAAAAAAGATAAATCTAATTCATATCAAATAATAATTAATTACTCTCAAAATATAAAAATGATGAAAATATTTAATAAGTGGATTAATACTTCAAATCCATTTCAATATCTTGGACCACATTATTTAGATTTGTTAAACATCTGGTTTAAGCCAAAAATTCTTCAAATTCAGTCGTTTTCGTCAAATTATGTTTCAAAGAAATTAAAATTGAAAACCTCGGATTTAGTGAGTGTAAACATGAAATTAAAAAGTGGAACAAAAACAATAATTGCAAATATAAATACTAATTGGATAGAAAATATTAATTACCCAATGAGAAGCAGGCAAAATATAGAAGTAATCTCAGAAAACCTTCATATAAACTCCGACCAAGGATATAGAGGATTGGATTTTGTAAACAAAAAAAATATTTTTGAAATTAGAAATAATAATTTTACTTTTTATAATAACAAAACTTTAAGTGGTTATGGGTATTTATCCTTTAAAGCATTTTTGGATAAAATATATTTTAATAAAGATAATAAATCACTAGCTAGTATTGAGCAAAATTTTTTTTGCAGCAATGTTCTGGATATTGTAAGAAAACAATTAAATGAAAATTAATTATACAGAGCTAAAAAAATACTTTATTAAAGCTATGATATCAAATAAATGTCCTAAAGTAGTTGCAGATGATGTTAGTGATGCCCTCATCAATGCTAGCTTAATGGGTATAGATTCTCATGGAATAAATTTATTTGAGACCTATATAAATAATATCAGAAATAAAAGGATCAAATCCAAAAATAAAATAAAATTTAATAAAAAAAAAACTTTTTTATTGGTTGATGGAAATAATAATTTTTCGCATTTTGTAGCTCAAAGGACTTTGGAAAAAGCATACAAAATAGCAAAAAAAAACGGTATTTGTCTTGCAAGTGTAAGTAATGTAGATCATTACGCAGCTGCTGGAATTCATGGTTATAATTTCTTAGAAAAAAGAAAATTAAATAATTTATCCATCATGTCATTTACAAATGCCGACTCTCTTGCAACATCAACATACCCTAAAAAAAGATTTTTTGGTACTAATCCGATAAGCTACGTTTTACGGAGGAGTCAGGGCAAATATATATATATTGATATGTCAACAACACAGATAACTTTTAATAAAGTAAAAAATATAAGAAAAGCTAATTCATACTTAAGTAATAATCTAGCAAGAGACAAATTTGGAAAAATTACAAAATATCCGTCAAAAGTTTTTTCTCTGGAGCCTATAGGTGGTTATAAAGGTTTTGTTTTAGGATTATTGGTTGAGCTGATGACATCTGGTATAACTGGTTCAAACGTTTCAAATCAAATCCTTCCAATGTACGGTGAAGATCAAAAATCATTCAGAAAAATTTCACAATGCTTCATTCTATTTAATTTTGATATTTTAAAGACAAATGGATTTGACAATATTTACAAACAAATGGAAAAAAATTTACCAAAAAAATACTTTAAGCTAATACCTGGTAACAAAGAAAAGGATATGCTTACATATCGAAAAAAAAATGGCATACCTATTGATAATGAATATTTAAAAATAATAAAAAATTTATAAATAATGACTTATAAAATTTCTGTATTAATAAGATCTCGTAATGAAAGCAAGTGGATAAAAAATTGCATAAGCAGTCTTTTAAATCAAACTATCGTACCAGATGAAATTTGTGTTTTAGATAATAAAAGTAACGATGGAACAATAGAAATAATTAAATCATTAAAAAAAGTCAAAGTTTTTAATTATAACAAAAACTATCTTCCAGGAAAAATGTTAAATTATGGTATATCTAAAACTAAAGGTGATTATATTTTAATTATAAGTGCCCATTGTTTACCATATGACAAATTTTTTTTAGAGAAATTGATTAATCCATTATTAAAAAATAAAAATATTTGTGCATCTTATTCAAGACAAATACCTTTTAGTTTTAGCGATCCATCAACAATAAGAGATTTAATGTTATTATATGGGTCTGAAGATAAGTTGCAAAAAAATGACCCTTTTTTCAATAATGCTAGTAGCTTGATAAGAAAATCTGCTTGGAAAAAGAATAAATTTAGTAATAAAACAACTAATATGGAAGACCGTTTATGGGCTAATGAACAACAACAACAAAATAATTATATTTTTTATTCTTCTAAAAGTATCGTGTATCATCATCATGGATTTCATCAGGATAATAATAAAGAAAGATTAATTAATACCAGCAAAGCTATTTTGAAAAATCAGAAGAATTTTTCTCTTAAAATAGGAAGAATGAATATTAAACTAAAAGACTTTTTGCCTGTATTTTTCTTAAAAAAAACAGATAATCAAAAACTAAAAAAATTTATAAAAAAAATAGAAAAATATAAATTTTCTAGAATTTTAGTTTTTTCTGAATACAAAATTAAAATAAAGAAAAAAAATTATATATTTTTTTTAAGAAATAAATTTGAGATTAATAAAGAATTATACCTAAGTGATGTTATTGAAATATACAAAGAAAAAATATTAATGCACATAAAATCTTATGAGTACCTCTTAATTTTTGATGATAATTTCGAAAAACTCTCTAAAAGTTATTTAAGTTCAACACTAAAAATAATAAATGATGAATTCCCTGACTCTATTTTTCCCGTTAAACCAACAAGGCAACCAGTTTTTTCAAAAAAAGACGGGAAAATAATAAGAATAGATAACTATAATGTGCTAAAGAAAAATTTCTCTCCGTTGTACATTGCTCAAAGAGGTGATGGTACAGCTATACATGTATCAAACCTTTTTAAAAAAGATAAATTTGGAGGAAAAACAAATATTAATATGGTTTAAGATGAATATTGGGTTAGTTATAGGAAAAAAAAATAGCGTTGGTATTCCAGGTAAGAATTTAAGAAAAATTTTAGGGAGACCGTCTGCAGAATATGCTTTTATTGCAGCAAAATACGCAAAATTAGATCAAATATTTGTATCAACAGATTGTAATAAAATTACTCGCATTGCAAAAAAATACAATTCAAAAATAATTAATAGACCAAAGAATCTGTGTATGCCAGATTCATTGACAGAAGATGTTTTGGTTCATGCTTATAAAGAAATTGGAAAAGTT
>MDTA01141101.1_pt1 | contig 14478 bp, 19 predicted proteins | sample 811151 | NCBI WGS metagenome assembly MDTA01 (sample SAMN05326648, study PRJNA326480) | marine metagenome | isolation source: seawater | place: Indian Ocean: South | collected 2010 | reverse complement strand
CAAAAAAGAATTAATTGATTGGGTTGAGCCAAGCACAGGAAATAGAAGACATTTGTCAAAGCCTCTAAACCGTAATTAAATCAGATAATGTTTTCACCTAAATCATTAACGAGCATACATGGCAGTACCGACATACGTCTATGCTATTTTTATATTGATTTTTGCTGCAATGGCAACTTGGGTTCTTAATAGAGTTAAATCAAATAGAGAGAAATATATCTCTGAGAACAAGCCTGCAGTGGCGGGTCAAGACCATATTCAAGGCTCAAATCAAGATGATGGTAGGTATGATGAACCCAATCCAGAAGACTTAGAACAAATGGAAAAACTACTTGAAGATGCAGCGGAATTACAAGGAATATAAACATAGATTTTGTATTCTATCTGATAAATAGACAGTCTTTTCAAATATATTCAATCCCCGTAGAACCCATAATAAAATTAAGTTCTTCGTGTGGTTTAGTTATTGTCCTAACTCCCTCTTTGCTTGGATTTTCACTTATTAACCAGCTTTCGAATCCTAATTTTTCAATTTCTTTCTGAGCCCGAATTTTATATTTTTGACTACCATCTCCAGCATTTTCGTAAGAAAGTGATGTGATAAATATATCAAACAAATCATTAGATTTTTCAACTAGTGAGGACATATTTGCAATCCTGTCTTTTTTATCGTAAGAATTCATATTAGAATCCCACCCATCAATAACGACTAGTTTCGTAGATTCTAATGAACTACACATTCTAATAAGTTGGTTAATAGTGTCTTCAAATCCGTTGTTTGGAATAGAATCATCTTCAAAACTTAATAGGTGAAATTTTGATGCCTTTGTTAATTGTATTCTACTCATTATCTGGGAAAATCGTTCGTGATTTAATTTATCGCCGGATATCCAAAAAACACGCCCATCTTCATCTAATACTGTTCTAGATTTAACTAAACAGAAACTTGTTTTCCCCATCCCTGGTGGCGCTGAAATGTGAATATTTACCATCTAATCATAACAATGCTAATGTCAATAGTGTAAAGTGATTTGCAAGCATAATCGCTATACACCACTTAATATTGGGAACAGTATGGGAGACGCAACTCTACCCCTAAGAAAAGGTGAAAGGATACCTAGAAAACCATTGCCGAAGTTTGAAGAAGTCGATGGAGGTGCTGTAAAAGGAATATTTTCAAAAGGTATCATTCCATGGAAAATTGCTTTAGACGATGAGAATCAATACGGTCCACATGCCATGGTCGTATTATTGATTATGATGGCAACAGTAACAGGTACATCTTTAGGTCTGATGTGGTTTTTTTTAGGTTAAATTAAAGATTTTCTAGCCTTTTGAACACATTCATCAACTAGTTCAAGACTTACTCCTAAATGATTGTGGGGTTCAAAAACTTCTTCTAATTCTGCAGCTGTTAATTTTGTAGCAACTAAAGGATCTCTTGCACAAACATCAATCAACTCTTCATCATTTGAAATTGATTCCATTGATGCAGCCCTAAGTACTTCATGAGCATCTTCTCTGGAAACACCTTTTTCAACGAGTTCAAGCATTATCTTTTCTGCCATCACAAGTCCCTTTTGATCTCTAATATTTTTCATCATTCTTTCTTTATCAACCCATAAATTAGTCAATACCTTTGTAGTTTTGAATAGAACATCATCTAAGAGAGCAGATGCATGGGATAGGGTGAATCTCTCACTAGATGAATTTGCTAAATCTCTTTCATGCCACAACAGTGCATTTTCCCACGTAGGCATCATAAAAGATCTGACAATTCTAGCCAAACCACAAGCATTTTCACTCATTATAGGATTTCTTTTATGAGCCATAGTTGATGAACCAACTTGTTTCTTTACGTCAAAACCTTCACCTACTTCGGCGATTTCAGTTCTTTGTAAATTTCTTATTTCTTGTAATATTTTTTCACATGAAGTTGAAACATTACACATCCAAGACATAAACTCTGTATAGCGGTCCCTTCCCACAACCTGAGTCGTAACTAGGGGAACGCCTAAACCAAGATGTGTCAAAATTAGTTTTTGTAATTCTCTAGCATGCTCACCCTGTGCTGCACCAGTGCCTACCGCCCCCAGAAATTTACCAACACAAATTCTATCTTTAGATTCATCAATACGATTTAATTGCCTAACTAATTCATCTGTCCATACAGCAACTTTCAATCCAAATGTTATCGGGACTGCTGCCTGTCCATGAGTTCTACCTAGCATCACAGTATCTCTGTGTTTTTCCGCAAGATTCGCACTCACTTCTATTAAATTGCACAATCTATTTCTAAGCATAATGATACTATCTTTTATTTGTAAAGCAACTGCAGTATCCACGATATCGTTACTCGTCGCACCCAGGTGAATACACCAACCCGCAGAACCTGCTTTTTCAGCCATTGCCTTAGTTAGTGCCATGATGTCATGTTTAGTTTCGGCTTCAATTTCCTTTACTCTTTGAGAGGTCACAATTTCTGGCTTGGCTATTTGTTCAATTACTTTGTAATCTTCTTCACTAACTTTTCCTAGTTTCATATGCGCCCAAATCAGTGCTTTTTCAACATCTAATTGTCTTTTATGTCTTCCTTCTTCGGTCCAAATTAATTTAAATTCTTCAGACCCATACCTATAATCTAACGGTGAGAATGGCATCGCTATCAACAAGCCGACGAGTGTTTTGCGTTTGAGTATGACGCTTATTTTACAAGATTTATTGATGAAAACTCAAAATGACCTCTAGTTTTTTCCCATATTATTTCACCTTCACATACAAGTTCTGATGAATAATGTGGTGCATTGAGGATACTAGTTTCAAATTCTCCGCCCTCTCCGTCTACGTTAAATCTATATTTGTCTGCTAATTTTTTTAATTCCGCATAATTTGATTTATTTATTATTTTACCGATCCAAGATTTATCTAATCCATTGCTTGATACGGATGTGATTAGAATTTTAAAACCGTCATCTATTAAAGAGGAAATATGATTATCTGGGTTATTGTGCCAAAGAGGTGAAAAGGAATGAATCCCTAATTCCTCGCACATACATTCAATTCTACTTTTTTGGTAATCGCTTCTCAATGCACCACTGACCAAACCATCCAATTTTTCTAAAATTTTACCTTTTCTCATATTCTCAGATATCAAAGATGCAAGTTCTTCCATTTCTGAATTTTCTTCGCCACTTAAAACAAATTCGATATAATTTGTTTCGGAAGCCAAACTTTGTTTTTCGACTATATCTGTAGCAGGAACTTGAAATGTCATGCTGTCGCCTGTTCTAATTTTACACCTGATTAGTGATATAACATCCCAACCCTGTAATATAGCCCACCAATGAGCATAAGTCGAATCCTTACCTCCTGAGCTTAATACGGCTACTCGCACAAGACCGACCACAAATCCTTTTTTCATGAATCTCTCGGTTATGTGCTTGTAAACAAGATAGGTTGATAAGACCCTTTAATCAGGGTGAGTCGGTGTGAAGATGCAACCAAGCGGAAGAGGATATGACCATGGAATTACTACATTCAGTCCAGATGGGCGATTGTTTCAAGTTGAATATGCACGTGAATCTGTAAAAAGAGGTACTACAACAGCAGGATTAAAATTTCGCGATGGTGTTGTTCTAATTGTTGACAAGAGAATTAATAGCCGTTTAATTATCCCAGAATCGATTGAAAAAGTATTCAAGATTGATGAACATATTGGCTTTGCAACTAGTGGATTAGTTGCTGATGCAAGACAACTAGTTCAAAGAGCTAGAGTAGAATGCCAAGTTAACAGAATTACTTATGCAGATTCAGTACCAGTAACTACTTTAGCAAAAAAGATTTGTGATTTTAAACAATCATTCACTCAATATGGCGGTTCTAGACCATTTGGTACTGCATTACTCATCGGGGGCGTTGATGATGATGGCATACATTTATTCGAAACCGATCCAAGCGGCGCATACCAATCATATCATGCTGGCGGAATTGGTTCTGGAAGGTCCACTGTTTGTGACTTTTTTGAATCGAATTGGAAGAAAAATATGACTTTGAATGCAGCTATTAAATTAGGTTTAGAGGCATTGAGAACTAGTTTAGATTCAGAATTAAATAGAGAGGCTGTGGAAATTGCTATAGTCGATAAAGATGGATATAGAACATTAAACAGAGAAGATGTTAATAAAAATATTGACAAGTTAAAACCACTAGATAATGATTAATAACGAGGTTTAAATTTGGTTAGTCTTGATGATTGTGTTATTGCTAGGTTTGAAAAATTTGGTAAAAAATTTGAATTATTTGTAGATCCCGACTTAGTTGAACTATGGAAATCAGATAATAATGCAGTTGAATTGAGCAAATTATTAGCTATAGAAGATGTTTTTCTAGATGCCAAGGATGGCGAAAGACCCACTGCAGAATTACTAGAGAAAGTTTTTGATACCTTAGACGTACATAAAATCGCAACAAGAATCCTCTCAGAAGGAGAAATTCAACTAACAGCCAATCAAAGAAAGAAAATGGTGGATATGAAGAGAAAGCAGATTATTCAACACATACAATACAATGCTATAGATCCACGTACAAAAACACCTCATCCCCATACAAGAATTGAGTTGGCATTGGAGCAATCAAAATACTCAGTAGACCCCTTCAAGAGGTTAGAATTACAAGTCAAAGAAGCGGTTAAATTATTGAAACCATTAATTCCATTATCCTTTGAAACCACAAGAATGGCATTCAGAATTTCAGGTAAACATTACGGAGCTACTTCACAATTACTGAGGGAATTTAAAGAAAAAGATGAGTGGTTAGAAAACGGAGATTGGGTTTGTGTTATTGAAATCCCTTCGGGAATGAAGGCAGACTTGATTTCCAAAGTAATGAACAGAGATTCAGGTGCAGAATACAAGGACCTTTAGTTCCGCTTTACTTAAACGCAGACCGTGTCTCGCATGGTCTGGAGGAGAAAGATGAATGAAGTATATTCAGGTGCCCAGGAGCGCCTTGTCATACCCGGTGACAGAATTGAAAATAGTGGCGGACTTGCCGCTGGAAGTGGAATTTTAAAAACAAATGATGGTTTAGTAGCAACCCAATTAGGGCACGTTATGGAGAATAATGGTGTTATTTATCTACAGGCATCAAATTCAACATACATCCCTCGTTCCGGAGACCTCGTAATAGGTTTTGTAAATTCAATGAGATCTAATCTATGGATGTTTGACATAGGAGGGCCATTTGAAGCATTACTGCCAATGAGCCTTTCTCCGTGGAATACTCAATATGGAGATTTAGAAGAACACATGATTGTTGGAGATTATGCATTATTGAGGGTTCAAGAAGTAGATAGTCAACATGGTGTAGTCTGTACTATGAAAGGTATTGGATTAAGAAAAATATCAACTGGTGTTGTAGAGAATATTGGTTCAAATTCAACAAAATTATTTATTGGCGTAGACGGAAGTAATCTTCAAAAAATAAAACAACAAAGTGGTTGTAGAATCACAGTTGCGGATAATGGAAGGATTTGGGTAGAAGGAAGTGATAAGGGAATTTCAGAGGTCAGAAATATTTCTGCATATTTTTCAAAATCAGATACACCCTATCCTAATTTAAAATCGATTAAAAACTTTAATGAAAAAATGGAGGAATTATAATGGGCGGATATGGAGATGTAGAATTAATAAAAAGTAATGGAGAACGATTAGATGGTCGTACTGTAGATGAGTTAAGACCGATCACAATAGAAGTTGGAGTCTTACCTGCTGCAAGAGGATCTTGTAGAATGACATGGGGCTTAAATATCGCTGAAGTAGCAGTATATGGCCCTATGGAAGCACACCCTAGAAAAATCCAAAGACCAGACAGAGCTGTATTAGACGTTAGGTACAACATGGCACCTTTTTCAACATCAGACCGTATTAGACCTGGTTTTAACCGCAGAAGTCGAGAAATTAGTAAAGTAACAGCAGAAGCTTTGGAAAGTATTGTGATGGTTGAAATGTTTCCAAGGTCTAAAATTCGAGTTGAAATCGAGATTTTATGTGCAGAAGCGGGCACTAGGTGCTGCGGAATAACTGCCGCTGCCGTAGCTTTAGCAGATGCAGGAATTCCAATGAAAGATATGTTGGTAAGCGTTGCTGCTGGAAAAATCAATGATATTGTAGTTTTAGATTTAGATAAGGCAGAAGATAATTACGGGCAGGCGGATTTACCAGTTGGAATTCTGCCAAATTCGAAAGAAATTGCTTTTTTACAGATGGATGGAGATCTTTCTCCAGAAGAATTCGAACTTGCTATGAAATACAACATGAAAGCGGTAGATGAAATACATAAACTCCAAGTTGAAGCATTAAAATCAAAATATTCAGGAGGCGAGAATTAATGGTTAAAATTGTACCAAGATTGCTAAAAGACCAATTAGCCAAATTAGCTGAAGAAGATTTGAGGATTGATGAAAGAGGCCGCTTTGAAAGAAGAAAAATTCACATGGAAGTTGATGTATTGAGTAATGCGGAAGGTTCATCAAAAGTAGTTTGGGGAGGAACCATCGTATATGCAGGAGTTAAATTCGCATTAAGAGAGCCGTATTCCGATAGACCAGCAGATGGAGCATTAATGACTTCCGCGGAACTAAGGCCAGTTGCTAATTTAAAATATGAGCCAGGACCTCCAAGCCCTGAAAGTATTGAATTGGGGAGAGTTGTAGATAGAGGAATAAGGGAGTCAGGATGTATAGAGATGGCTTCCCTTTGTGTAGTCCCTGGTGAAAGTGTATGGAACGTTAATTTAGATATTCATGTAATGTCAGACAAGGGAAATATTTTCGATGCATGTGCACTTGCTGGTATTGCTGCTTTGAAGACCGCAACCGTCCCAGCGAATAGATTCGATGTCGGAGAGGATCATAAATTACCAGTAAATAAAATTCCAATAATGTGCTCTTATCAAAAAGTTGGTGGAAGGTTTGTCTATGACCCCTGCGAAGAGGAAGAATTAGGCGGTAACGAGAGAGTACACATCACATTAGGTGATGATGGACATGTGCATTCTCTTCAAAAGGGATTAAAAGGAACTTTCAGCACGGCAGAGTTTGCCGAGATATTTGCTAATGCTGGCGAACAAGCGGAAGAACTAAGGAAAATTGTTGAAGAAATGGTGATTTGATGGCTAAAAGAACACAAAAAGCAGGCGCAACAGCAAAGTTTGGCCCTAGATATGGTGTTAGTGTTAGAAGAAATTCTGCTAATGCAATGAGGAAGAAATCTCAATCATATACTTGCCCAATTTGTCAATACAACAAAGTCAGGAGAAGATCCGTGGGGATTTGGCATTGTAGTAAATGTGATCATACATTCACAGGCGGTGCGTGGGAACCGTTTACTAGAGCAAGTACAGCCAATCAAAGAATAGTAAGAAGAAGTGTAGAAGGTTCCTCTGAAACTGATTTGGTATCTTTGGCCGCACAAGCAGCCATGGATTATGAAACTATACGTGCTAAAGAAGCAGGTGTTGATACCGATGAAGAAGAATAAATCTTCGTTTGAAATTTCAATACCTTCTAAATCTTCAGAATACATCTTTGCTGCTTTAACTGGAGAGGAAGTATCTATTGATGATGAAATAATCTACTTGTCTGCTGATTCATTAAAAGATTTAAGATCAAGGTGGAATACCATAATGAGAACTATAGAAGTTTCATACAGCGTTATTAAGGAAATAGAGGAATGAATATGGATAATGGTGAACTATTACAAAATATCTTAAGAGATATTCAAGCGACTAGACAACAATCGATGACAATCAACTCACAAATAAAAGAGTTTGAAGTAACCCTCGATGCATTAAGTAAACAGGAAGATGGCAAGAAGGTTTTTAGACAAATAGGTGCATTATTATTTGAAGTCGATGATATGAAAAACATGGAGGAACAATTAATCACAAGTATCGAGACACTAAGAGAACATTTGTCCATGATGGAAAAGCAAGATCAAGAATTAAAAATAAAGTATGAAGAAATTGTATCTGAAATAGAAAACTCAACTGAATGAGGTGTTTAAATTCAAGCGATGGGGCTGGTTAATAAATGGTTAGAAAAACCGTTTAGTTCGGAAGAATATGAAGATTTAATTCATAATTTAAACAGTTCAAATCCTCATTTAGAGGTCTCAGAATGTGCATTATCCTTAGGTTTAGACGGCTTATATCAGATTTCTTCTAAAAAACTTACAAAGGCTGAAACATTGGTTTTAGAATTAATTTCAATACGAAATGAAAGAAACGATAAGAAGATGTTTGAAAATATTGAAAAAGCACTAGCGTTAGTCAGGAGTAAAGAAACTAGAGATTTAGTGTTAGAAGGCAGACTACGAATGGAGTTGGGATTAATAAAAATTCAAACAAATTCAGACGATAATCCCGAATTAGATTTTGAATGGGCCTTAAAGAGATTGTCTTCTGTTTGTGAATATAGTAGATTACATGGTTTATCGATAATAAATAAAGCCGCATATCATGAACACGTGAATGAATTGATGATGGCTCTGCATCATTATGGTGAAATACCATTAAACGGTGATTTCCCAATTGAAATTATTGGTTTTTCGAGAATTGGAGCAGCAAGAATTTACTCACAAATGGGAAATACTTCTGATGCATGTAGGCATTTATATAATGCACATAACCTGTTTAAGAAATCAAGTAACTGGGAGCTTGCTTGGCATTCAGGTTTCCAATTCTTAACGATGGGAGCGGCTCACGTAGATTTAACGGCAGATAGAATGGAGGTTCAGGCAAATAATGCGAAACCAAGAGAAGTCGGAGATGAAAAAATCACACCTAAAATACACCCCTCAGATTTAAAACAAATAGCATTTGATTTAAAAAATTCTGAAGAAATTTATGAAAATGTAGATGAAACAATAAAAGATTTCGTAAATAAAATAATTGAGAATACCGAAATTTTCGACTAATTGAAAAGTCTAATTATTTTTTTTAATTCTGTTAGACCCCATGCTAATTTTTCAGGTGGTTTAGAAAACCATCTAGCCTCATTAATTATCGGATCCTGAGATGATGATAATTTGAGACTCTCATTAGCGTTTATGGTCATTAAAAATACTAATCCCTCGCCAATCTTCTTAGGTTTTTGTTTAACATGTGCCTTTAGCCCTGTCTCTTCAAAAACCTCCCTAATTATCGCCTCTTCGTAGCTTTCTTCCTCTTTAATGTGGCCTCCGGGCAACTCCCAACCACGAAATTTATGATCTACCATTACCCATTTACCTGTTCCTGAAAAATCATCTAATGGTATCTCTTCGGTTGTGATTAGTGCGAAAACATAGCTTATATCATTCATTCAACAAACCCTCTTTACAAATTTCAAAATATTTTCTTGCCCAAATTTCTCCTTCGGAAATTAGTGATCTTGCCATAAAAAAACCCTCTTGAAATTCATTATGATCTACTAATTCTTTTAATTTTAGTTCTAAATTATCTAATTTCGGAGTTTCTGTTTGTACTGAAAAATCGGTTCTATGTATTTTTGAAGCTAAATCTCTTAATCTATTGTGGAATGAAAAATATTCCCTTTTATCTGGTAAAAAGTCATGCTTGTTATCAAATTTATTATTTATGAAGGATGTAAGTCTAGATTTATTTTTATCTGTAGGTAAAAATTCTAAAACTTGATCATAACACATTAGCGCATCTTTGTATTCTCCAAGAGATTCATGATGTTTTCCTAATTCAATCCATAATTCAAAATTATCCGGTCTATGTGCTAATAACTTCGGCATCAACAAAGAAAATATCTCATCAAAATTATTTTTCCTTAATCTTTCAAGCCTTCTACCAAATATTATGTTCGATCTTCGATCTCTAAAATCCATTTTTTCACACCTTTCAATGAATTCACTTATATCAAATACTCCTGATTGAATGCCTTCCCACCAAATATCTGCATCTAATGGCTCTCTTTTTAATATCGAATTAAATAAATCTACACACGAGGGTAGAATGTTTATTTTTTTTAATTGAGTGATAAAATCTATATTCTTTCCTAAAACAGACAATAAATCTTCCAAGAGTGCATATATTCCACTTTCATCAGCCAATTTTAATTTAATTTTTAGCAAAAGTTCCCAATTTTGAAAATTGGTATAATCATACAATATTGATTGACGAGCACTTTGTTCTGCCCATTCAAGATTTTCATAATTATTTTCACTATCATTTAAACTAAGTTTGAAAAATTTATGGGATTGTGCCCTATGTCTATCTCCTAAACTTTTTTTGGGCATGAAGAAATTAGTCTCAGCCAAACTCAATCTATTACCTACCTATAATTTACAAATTCGTTTTTATCAGAATTATAAGGCATTGTTGCATCAATACCAATTTTACTAGTAGTTCCATCTGGATATCTTGTAGGATCTAAGCTACTTCCTTTACGATTAGTAAAAATGTAATAATCTCTATCTGGCTGTGATCTGGTTAATACTGCCCATTCAACTTCATCCCCGTTGCTAATGTCAACATCACCATCCACGATTACCACTTTTTTCAGAGAGGGATGGCCTGTAAATGCGGCATCTATTGCTTTCCTAGCATCATCTTTAGAATTTGGTTTAATTGATACTGTTGCTGACAACCACCCTGAACCTGCTTTCATCAATCTAACATCTATACATTCTGTAACTTTATTTACCTCTCTTTTAATTGTGGGGGTTCGTGGCAACCCCATCAATGTTTGATGTTCAATCCCCGCAGGTATCAAGGCGTGGAAGTAGGGGTTATTTCGATGATAAATTTTCTTTAATGAAACTATTGGCTGATCTCTAATTTTATCTCTGGTACCTGTTATGTCTACAAATGGTCCTTCTTTAGTATCTTCTAGTGAAATTTCCCCAATCATGACGAATTCTGCATGTGCAGGCACGAAAACACCATTTTCCATTTTTACCACTTCTAGATCTTTTCCATAACCTTCTTTGTGTAATGATGCGGCAACTCTAATCTCTTCGTTATCAAAATCAAATGAAATAGCTGCGCTTAGCAAAACAAATGGATCTGCTCCCATAACTATTGCGATTTTAGTCGTCTCCCCTTTCTCCCTATTTTTATGTGTAATCTTATGTAGGTGTCTTGGGACGATTCTTATCGCCATTTTATTTTCATTTAATACCAACATTCTATGGAAAGAAGCATTAGATACTCCCTCGTCCATAACAAAAACCATAGCAGAGGTTAGATATTTCCCCGCATCGATTGGAAAATATTGAGGGATTGGTAATTTTGATAAATCTACATCTTCGATACAATTTTCGAAAATACTAGCATTTTCTTTACTTATAACCAAAGGATCGATCGGATTATTTATGCCTTTACTGATTAGATCGGCGACTTCTTTTTCTTCAATGCCCAACGTACTCGCAATAACTGATATTTGACATATATCAAGTGCCATTCTGCAATTTATAGCGGATTGAAAACCATCTAAAATTACTGGTTTTTCGGAATGCTCTTTTGAGATACTAGGTAAATCATTAAAATTAGTTAATTTTCTCGAGTCTGAGCCCACACTTTTCAAGTGATCTCTGAAAGCCATGGTACACCTGAACACTAATTAGCGCTTCAAGGTTCGCACTATTTACGTAACAATTTAATGAATGTCGATAATTAGTATTGCCGCTACGGATATAAAGGATAGGTTTGTGGGCGACCTGCTTCAAGGTGTATTCATGGGTCGTGGACTATTTGCAGGGCGTAAAATGAAAACGGATAGACAGAAGTTTAGGTGGAGCGATAGATACTACAAAAAACGTGTTTCTGGATCTAGGAAAAAACATGATCCATTAGGCGGTTCAACTCAGGCAAAAGGAATTGTTGTTGAAAAAGTTGGTATCGAAGCTAAACAACCAAATTCTGGAATAAGAAAGGCGGTAAAGATTTCCTTAATTAAAAGTGGAAATAAATTAACTGCATTTGCACCGGGAGACGGCGCAATTAGTTTTATTGACGAGCATGACGAGGTAATGGTAGAAGGTATTGGCGGAAGAATGGGTAGATCTTACGGAGATATACCTGGAGTTCGTTATAAAGTAATTCAAGTGAATGGCGTTAGCCTTGATGAAATGGTTAGAGGAAGAAAGGAAAAACCAGTAAGGTGAGGTGATTAATTGACTGATGAAGAAATTATTACTGAAGAGGACACAGAAGAAGCAACCCCTGTAGATGATACACCTATAGCTGGTCTGGGGACATTAGTTTTTGGCAAATGGGACACATCAGAAATAATTTGTGCAGATCCAGGTTTATCAAAGTACATCAACTTGAAACAAGTAGGTACACCACACACTGGAGGAAAACACGCCAATACTTGGTTTGGGAAATCTAAATTATCTCTTTCTGAAAGGTATATTAACAATTTAATGAGAACTGGAAAATACACAGGAAAGAAACAAAGTGCAACTAAAGCATTCAAATCTGCTTTAGATGAAATTAATCAAAAAACCGATCAAAACCCTCTCCAAATATTTGTTGATGCAATAATTAATTCTGCACAGCGTGAAGAAATTACTCGGATACGTTTTGGTGCAGTATCTCAACCTAAAGCCGTAGACTCTTCACCAAGTAGGAGATTGGATACAGCAATAAGAAATCTTGCAAAGGGCGCTACACAAGGCACTTCCAAATCTAAAAGAAGTCTTAAAGATTGTATAGTTAATGAATTAATTAAAGCCAGTAATGGAGATGCAACATCTTTTGCAATCTCTAAGAAAGAAGAAATCGAAAGAATTGCCGCCTCGGCAAGATAATAAATTTAGGGGAATTCATACGTCGGATTTATGAACTCCATTTGAGTCGCACAATTATTAGACATATTGGTGTTGGAAATGGGAAGGAAAGAAGATAACATTAAGAGGGCAACAGAAGTAATGCATGAACTAGATCAAATACGTAATCTTTGTATTGCGGCGCACATTGATCATGGTAAAACCACACTATCTGATAATCTGATTGCTGGTGCAGGGATGATGAGTGAAGAACTAGCAGGAAAAAGTAGAGTTTTAGATTTTGACGAACAAGAAAGTGCCAGAGGAATTACAATCAATGCAGCTAGTGCTTCAATGGTTCATGCAGTAGAAGGAAATGATTTCTTAATAAATTTGATTGATACGCCTGGTCACGTTGATTTTGGGGGTGATGTTACAAGGGCCATGAGAGCTGTCGATGGTTGTTTTATTCTTACTTGTGCAGTAGAGGGTGCAATGCCTCAAACTGAAACTGTAGTTAGACAAGCCCTCAAAGAAAAAGTTAAACCAGTACTATTCATCAATAAAGTAGACCGTTTAATAAACGAATTACAAGTTACTCCAGAAGATATGATGGCTAGATTCCAAGATCAAATTACTAGAGTAAATACACTAATTAAACAATTTGCTCCTGATGAACACAAGAAAGATTGGCAGGTAAATGTCGCTGATGGTACGGTTGCATTTGGCTCAGCATATCACAACTGGGGTATCACAGTCCCATTCATGAAAAAATCCGGAATCAACTTTAAGGATATTTTTCAATATTGTAATGATGAGAATCAAAGAGAATTGGCTAAAAAAGCACCCGTGCATGAAGTTCTTCTAGATATGGCAGTTTCAGAATTGCCAAGCCCTAAACAGGCTCAATTATACAGAATTCCTAATATTTGGACGGGAGACCTAGAAAGCGAAATAGGTAAATCAATGCTTACATGCGACCCTAAAGGTGATTTGGCAATGATGATTACCAAAATCTGGATGGATCCTCATGCAGGCGAAGTTGCCGTAGGAAGGTTATATTCTGGTGCAATCAATCATGGAGAATCTGTATGGGCAATTGGTGCAGCAAAAGCTGAAAGGGTGCAACAAGTATCCATGATGGTAGGAGGAGATAGAATTCCAGTACCCTCTGTAGTGGCTGGAAATATTGCTGCAGTTACAGGAATACGTTCGGCAGCAGCTGGTGTTACTGTAGTCAGAGACCCTGAAACCACTCCCTTTGAGGCAATAAGGCATTATTCAGAACCAGTAGTTACAGTCGCCGTAGAGCCTAAAAATATGAAGGATTTACCTAAATTTATTGATGCTCTAAGATCATTGGCAAAGTCTGATGCATCGCTAGAAGTATCAACTAATCAAGAAACTGGTGAGGCATTACTTGCAGGTATGGGGGAGTTACATTTAGAAATCACAACATATAGAATAGAAGAGGAACAAGGAATTCAAGTAAAAGTTTCACCGCCAATTGTGGTATATCGTGAATCTGTAGAAAGTAACAATCACGGACGTGCATTTGAAGGTAAGTCTCCAAATAGGCACAATAGATTTTATGTTGAAGTTGAGCCATTGCCAGAGGATGTAATCATGGCATTAAGGAATGGAGAATTTGGTGACGGGACAGTACGACAAGGCGATCGTAAAGAAGTAGGAAACAAAT
>MDTA01037495.1_pt1 | contig 14478 bp, 4 predicted proteins | sample 811151 | NCBI WGS metagenome assembly MDTA01 (sample SAMN05326648, study PRJNA326480) | marine metagenome | isolation source: seawater | place: Indian Ocean: South | collected 2010 | reverse complement strand
TTCTTTAAGAAAATTAAACACCGTGGTGTTCATTCCTGCCATAGCTTCAAAGTCAGCGATCGACATGTTCCCCTTGTAAGACTTTGGAATCTTTCCTTCCGTTGACCACATGACCAATGCGTTGATCGTATTAATGGCAACAGCATGCTGTAGCTCCTCGGCAAGCACCCTCAGCAGATGAGCCATGCGTTCCTCTTTGGGGGCAGACTCCATTGATCCATAAACACTGCCCATGGTGACCTTCTGATCAAAGACAGAATATTCTCCGTGGCGTACAGACTTGCCACCAATGGTATTGGATTTACGAAGCTCGTTTAAATGCCTTTTCCATTCGGGATGACTTGCAAAGTTGATGTCTAAGGTATCCAACTGACTGTTGGACATAAGCATTTCCAAAGAATCAATAATGGTCTGGTCGGTGGCTAGTTCCAGCGCTCGCCTGAGAGCAAGCTTTCCGCTCAGGGGAAGGTCGGGGCTGAATGCAGACAGGAACTCTTTGATAACCTCTTCACTCTCCTTGACCTGTTCGGGGCTGATGCCAGCAAGTTGAGTCTCAGAACCCGCTGCAGGACCTGATTCAATGCCGTAACTGCCTGCCTCCATAGCACCAAGGTCATCCTGCATCTCATTCAGAGCGCTTTCTTCCCCCTCTGTTACCGTAGCATCATTTAGTAAGTCGTAAGTCTTCGACCCTTGAGAATCCGATACATCATCCAACCAAGCCTTTATAAACTTCTCTTTTAAATCTTTATTGGAAATAGCTTCGGACAGAGCCATGCCAATTGATTCAGCACCGACAAGATAAGAGAGAAGCTCGTCCAAGGACTTTTGCAGTTCGAGGTCGGACAAGTCAGGATTATTCTCAAACAAAGTTACAAAATTTTCAAACTGTACACCTGTCTGTATAGCTAAGTTCTCCTTAACCTTAGCAAGCTCACGCTTTGCACCCTCGACGGAAAGCTCGTTTGCACCAGGAACTTCAAGTTCACTGATCAAGGACTGCACCTGTTGCTTTGTCTTTTCGTCATCAGTGCTTTCTAGGTATTTCTTGCGAAGCTCTGGGTCCTCCACCATTTCCTTAAACTTGGGAACAATGCCTTCTGCATCTTCGATGGTTTTATTAATAGCAGCAATTTCGCCCTCAAGTCTTTCAATTTTTTCTTTTAAAAATTCTTCCTGTAATTGGTCTTGAGCATTATCGACGGTTATTTCTGTGGACTTCGCCGCTTGGTCTTTGGCAAAAAGGTCTTTATATATCTGCAGTCCTTCCTGATATTGTTCCTCGGACATACTGTCCTTGCTTGCCTGCAAACTTTTATACTGTTCTGTTTCTTGAAAAGCTTTCTCATCAAAGGTATAGTCAAAAAGGTCCGCCTTGGCTTCATTGAGTTCGCTCTGCCTTTCCTGTAGCTGATCGTTTGCATATTCTACAGCTTCACTAATGGCTTTTTCGAGGTAAGCTATGTCTGTTTCAATTATCTTTTGCAACTGCTCATCTGTGAGGTCGCTTGGTTGGTCTTCAATCTTCTGGATTGCCCATTCAAGTGTTGATTCAAGGTCATCGTTGATCGCGCTTTGCGCATCCCTTATTTTCATCAGCTTCTCCAGAGAAACTGCAGCCCTGAGCTGTCTTAACAGCTTATCCCTGTTGGTCTGTATGTTCTCTGTGTCAATGCCATTGGCTACCATAAACCGATGGATTGATCCGTTTTGAGAAATTTCTAAATCAATAATTTTTCGAAAAAGATTAGGATACAATTGCTTCAACCTGTCACGAATTTTTGGGAACTTCTGCAAAGCCAACAAGTCTCTAAGCTGAGCAGAGTCCTTGTAGTCCTTCATCTCCCTAGCCCATAGTTTGCGGTCTTTGTTGGCAGACTTTGATGCTGTCGTAAGGTCACCAAGCCCAAGTTCGCTGTATATTGTTTCCCTAGCTTTCTTGCCCTTCAGGCTGCTGGTTATCAAAACGAACTGTGCCTCAAAATTCTCAAAGTCAGACACCCTGATGTTTCCACCCGAGCTTTTGACTTCTTCTAAAATCTTTGCGTAGTCCTTAAATAATTCTCTGTTCTTGTATTCATCCTGAGCAATGACTTCGAGGCGGATTTCAGCAAGTCTAACCAGTGCCTTGCGTACAGACTCTCTTGAGTTCTCAGGAACATACAAGTGTAGGTACGGATCGTAGTCATCACCTCTCGCAACTTCCTCACTTCGGTCACCTTTCCCAAAGCGGTAACTAGGCGGACCATTCTGTAATGCTTTTTCGTTTTGCTTATCGACCGCAGCCAAGAAATCCTCCATGGATGCAAAATTCTCAGACACTGTTACACTGCCGTCAAACTTGAGCAGGCCAAGCACCTTAAAACCAGATCCATCTATTCTTATTTCTCCGCTTGCATTGGTAGCAAATGAACCTTCACCATCACTGCGAACAACAAAAGATGCATCCGCCGGATTGCCTGCCTGAGACAAAGCAAAGGGAGCAAATTTTGAAGTGTTTTTAATCTTACCTTGGTATATCTGCAGGATATACTTTCCATATCCTACCTCTATTGCCTTGTTGTCTCGCTCACTTCTGGTTGTATAAAAGATATTTCTTACTGCGATTCCGCCGGAGTCCTGTAAAACAACAGCAACGCTTGAGAGTTTTTCTGATTTGCGCAGTTTTTTTTCTGCAAGTGCTTTTTCAACCTCTTTATCGTTTTCTAGGTCTTCTAAAAAAGTCCACAGCTCATCAGAAAAACTTTCGTAATCAAGCTCTTCGATAAATTCTACTCCGGTTCTTTTGTCACTAAATTCTTTTGATTTAAAGTCATCGGGATGTGTAAGAGATTTAGATTTAGGGGAAGCGGGTTTTCTGTTCCCGCCTCCGCTTCTTTGATCATTGACAACATAAGTCTTATGCCCTGCTTTAGTCGCATGGATACGGACTAATCTATTAAAGTGATTTGCAAAGTATCCCCTCTCCCCACCGTATTCGAATGATCCACTTTTAAGAGGAATCCCTTTTATTATGCCCACATTCGCAATTTGAATTTCGGGCAGGTTGTCGATTAGAACTTCTGTGCCGTCCTTGGTTCGATAACCAATGGCAACATCTTGACCATCTATGATTGCTAATATTGGATCGAGAACAAACTGCTGGGGAACATCATTCGAGCCTAAGTGAACAAGTCCAATTTTAGTGTACTCTGGGAATGTTCGAGCAGCGATACCTGAGAAAGCACCTTCGGGTGCAGGATCAGGACGGGAAAATATCCCGAAGAATGTTTTTACTTTAGATTTTGGTTCCTTTGGTGCGGGCGGAGGCGGCGGAGGTTTCGGAACAAGCTTTCCATCTTTGTTGATAAGAACAGCACCTGCTTGGTGCGGTGAAATTCTACCAAGGTCTTCAACATCTATCTCTTCCCTAACAACCTGATTATCCTTATCCAGCCTTTCGACTGTGACAGTGCCCTGATCATTTAATTCTATGTATCTGCTGGGTTTTTTGCCTATGTTCCAAAGTTCATTCCCTCTTTTCTTTGCACCCTCAAAAGTATCCCTACGGGCGGCTATTGCTCTTTGTCTTTTGTTAGCTGCCTTTTGCTCAGGGGTCTGCCCTCCCCTTGGTGTCGATGGGGATTCTAGGCCGCCAGTGTATAGAAGCCTGTTATTTTTTGTCTCAAAGTCTTCCCGTCTACCAAGTAGTGTCTTGGTCGCTGACTTTGCCTTTGGGTTTTTCAGCTCGTTGATTTGCGCATTAACCTGATCGGTTACAACTTTGTTTTCTAAATTTGGGTTTAGTGTATTGACTGCCGCATTGTAAGTTGCTGCTACTGCAAGTTCTTGTTGCGCGCTGAGGTTGGGGTCAAAAACCGGAATACCTTCAACAAGCATACCCTCCGTATCGCCGTACTCTATTATCTTTTGCCTGATGGCTTTTGCCTTGTCGGAATTGTAAGGGCTGTTTTCCGCAGGGTCATGGGTGAGGTCAAGGAACTCCTGCATCTGCTCGACCGTAGTATCACTTGGGTAGCTCTGTGTAGGATCAAAAGAATATGGCAGTACCCAATCGCCGTCACCTACCCGAAAAGCTTTTTTCTTTTTTGAGGCTTCTTCCTGCAGGGCGGGTTCAACAACTTCCCGAATCTGTTTCTCCTCAAAATTCTCAGCTACATTCGGATTTACCTTTGTCAGGGTGATACCGTCGTCCGTTTCCTCTTTTTCAAAACTACCAATCTCAATTGTTTTATCACTGCCCAAGAAAACCTGATTACCATCCACAAACAACTTTTGATCAACCACCTCTACATCTATCTTTTCTTCTGTAGATTTTCTAGGTTTCCTAACTAGACCAGCAAGGCTTTCCCCATTCCTTACTTTGTCAATTACTTTTCCAGCAAGAACTCCATGCCTAGCATCACCACCACCAACGCTGGCGAAGTGAGAACCAAAGCTATCTTGTTCAAACTCCCTAAAACTCCCATCACCAAGTTCAGAATGTGTAGATACAGGCAAGAAACCATGCGTTACTAAATCCTGAACGATTTCTTTATTAGTCTTTCCGTTCTTTATTCCTTGTTTAATACGAGCTTCTGCCAGTCTTACTTGTACATCCGTAGCAAACTCATGTTTAGTAGAATCATCTCCATCGCTTTTTCGGCTTCTGAATCCTAAGGCAAGTGCTTCTCCCTCTATTTCTTCTGTGTCTTCTTCAGTCCTTATGGACTTCCTGTACTTTATCGCAGGTACACCCTCGATGTTTTCTCCGCCGTCCAGTGACTCAAGGTTCAGCCTTCCTCCATCAACATGCGTAACCTTATAGCTCTTGTCATCCGCTAGACTTACCACGGTGTCATCAACCTGTAGATTGGTGCTAGGGTCATTAATCTCCCTGAGGCTGCTTTCAACCTGTTTTAAAAACTCTTTGCCTTCCGGGGTTTCACTTAGCCTCTTAACGGCTTCAATTGTTTTTTGCTTTCTTCTCTGATCACCAAGCTCTCGGTTTACATCGACGCCTGCACCGATCACATTTCCAGCAACCTTCATTTGTGCGCCGCCCAGAAATCCAAGGGCACCTGCTTCGATCAATCTGTTGTAGTCTCCTTTTGTCCAGTCCTCGCCAGTGTGATCCTTAACCACAGACATTTGAATTGTTTCCTGCAAGGCTTCTGTACCAGCCTCAGTAGCTCCAGTTCCCGCTACGCCCAACGCAGTCTTACCTAAATCTTTAGCAAGCTCTTTAGTGAAAATCGTACCCTCAGGCATACCCTTGATCATCTTTGATACAACCCCGCGGGCGGAATCAGCAGCCATTTTCTTGCCAAGCGTCTTGGTAAGCAGAACAGGAACCACAGAATCCAGGGAACCCATAACCGCGCCCGTGACCAATGATTTGGTTCGGGCCTCTGTTGGCGACATGTACAGCGGATCGCTTTCTGGTAGCTGCGTGTAGCCGTAAAGCTCCTCGTACACATGACCCGTGTTCTGTGAACCGCTGGTAAGCATGGAGCCTGTTATAGCTCCTGTAGTTCCGTACTTAGCTGCCTGTGCATTGACCTTGGCTTTCCTTTCAGCAATGTCCTTAACCTCTTTCATTGCTATTTTCTTAGCAGCCATACGGCCACCGGCTGCTGCTGCACCAACACCGGTTGTTACGCCAACAAGCATGTCTATGCCTGATGCGAGTGCTTCACCTGCTCCAGAGGATAGCCATCTTCCAAACGGCCCAAAGTCCCCTTCCTCCACTAGTTGCTCCCATGCCAAATTCAGTTTGCCACGCATGGATGAGCCTTCTCGCTGGGCCTGCTGAAACTCCTCACCAGCAGACTTCATGAGTTCTGCTTCCGTATCCTCAAATCCTACGGCACCTGCAAGCAAGCCACCCGCAGCCTTATAGCCGCCCTGCATCGTGTCTATGCCGCTGCTTACTCCACGACTAAATTCTTCAGCAAACACATCCGCAATGTTGCGGTTTTTGTAATCTTCCGGAGCTTCAAGTAGATAGTGTCGGGCAGCGACTCTGAAGTCGTCAGGGAAACTACTAAAGTCCATGCCCCCGTTTTGCTCGTCGATTATGTCATCAACAAGCATACCCGTGAGGTACCTGTCATCCATCTCGGACAGGTCTGTTCGCCCGATGCCCTTTAAATAGTCTCTATACTCAGAGACATATTGGCTTTCGTATTTTCCACCTGCACTCATTCATTTATCTGTAAGGGTTGTCGCGAGTAAATGCTTCCTTCTTTGGAACTAGTTGTTTTATTGCATTTATCACTGTATTGGGTTGCTTGGCCGCTGATGTGCGAGGAGGCAAAGATTCGCTAGAGTCTCCCCCGTAAGATGGAAGCTGATAACGACTATCTCGAAAACCCTTACTGCCTGCCCTGCCCCTGAAACTTTTAGCAGGGTTATCATCGACAGCAGGTGTAGCAGGTGGAGGCGGTCTATCACCAGTAGGCGGAGGGGTTGATGGTATTGACCTAAAATCTATACCTAACAACTGTTCCAGACTACTTGATAATTCATCAGAATTTAAAATGTTATCCAGTCTGAAAATTGCCTGTCGCGCAGCTGCAGAGCTGGGTGTGTTTAGCTCTGCTCGGGTAGCTCGCATTTGTTCAAGTTCAGCTTGCATCTTTGCAATAATTGGATTTTCCGCGGTCTGCCCGGTCTTCTGCTGTACGCCCGCTGCAAACTCAGCACGCTGTGCGGAATCAAGCTTGTCGAATTCAGTCTTGAACTCGGCATTATCCATGTCTCCACTGAAGGTAATTGGTGGTCCGGCTTTGCCATCTTCACCAACTTTACCACTGACTATAATTCCATGAAGTTCTTCTCTGTCATCCCAGTCAAAATTACCTTCACCAGGTTTATCGGCGCCAAGCAGGTCATTGTCTTCTATGCCAGATATAAGACCACTTACTTGTGCCATCTGCATGTCAGCTATTCGTTTGCGTGTATTTTTAATTTCTTCGTCTAGCTTTTCGGCAAATTGTGCATTAGATAGCATCGCTTCCTTGCCCATTTTCATTCGGTCAATTTCATTAGCGAGCTTGAGTCGTGTTACCAAAGAATCCAGCATGGCTTTTTGTTTTCCGCCTGACCGCTCATATTCAAAATTAGAAAGTTCACGGGCTTTTTCATCTGCCTCTTTTAAAAGCTTCTGTTTGCGCTCGTACTCTATATCATTGATGTCACGCTGTCTCTGGTCTTTTCGGTTAGCATCAGCTACCCTTCTTCGGTAGTCTAAATTATCTTTAGCTGCTGCATAAATCTGACTGCCCGAATTGTCTCGGATAGTTGTGACGGGTACAGACATTTGCCTTCTCACAGGTGGCGTACCTGTTTCTAGCTTGGTTGGACTCCATTTAATCGGGTTCATGTATCTCCTTCTGTTGAGGAGTCATCGGCAGGTGTGTCATCTCCGCCACCAAAAAATCCACCTAAGCCACCAATGATATCACCAATATCTTTGGCAAGGTCGATCAATCCTTGAATATTCGCAATATCATCTTGGGTTCCGGTGCCTGCAGACAGTCTGTCCAAGGATAATGTTGCAGCTCCCGCATCAAAACTTGGCACTGCAACCTGTCCACTTGGAAGCGGATTGGTTCCTAGGGCCGCTTGACCAGCATCTAGAAGTTTTTTGGCTGCATTGAGTCTAGACAATATGCCATCAAGCCTAGGATCATTGGTCGCCAGCCCCTCAATCATGGCAATGGTATCCTCAATGTTATTAAACTTACCGGCCATAAGGTCGCGGTAGTTTTGTTCACCAAGTACAATTGCCCCAAGCTCATCTGCGATTTGTGACTGCTGGAGCTGGAGGAAGGTATTAGGCTCCTCCAGAAGCATGTTCACTGCTTGATTTAAGGCATCGTAGGCTTCCTGCGCGGTTAAAGTAGCAGCCTCTCCTTGCTCAGCGGTGATTGCCACATAATCCTTTGCCATCTGCATGATCGGATCAATCTGATCAGGTGTGCTTCCTAAGTAATTTGCAAGGTTATCCCTGAGGGCTTTCACTCTGGTCTGATAATCTTCTCCCAATTGGCTGGTGCGGATAGCATAATTATCTCTGAGTGCTTTTCTTTGTGTTGTTGTTGTATTAGCTAGACCGAATTTCTCACCCGCTTCTTGGTCACTGATGCCCTGTTTTTGTCTGTTGATCGAATCCTGTAGCGCATATAAGTCTTCTGCTTTTTGAAGATTGATATCTCCTATTACGTTTTGCCTGTCACTTGCTGCACGCATGGCAGCGTCCACAAGCATACGATTAGATGCACCACGAGTGCCAAATTCCCCTGCTCTCATGGCACCTAATGTGTTAGCCCTGAGTGCGTCATCGATAGCACGGTATTCATTTACTGCATTTTGTGCTCGGGTATTTGCCAAGTTATTTATGGCTGTTTGCTGATTCGTGTTGAATATCGAAAGATTGGAATTTAAAGAATCGGTGTAATTTTCAATACCCCCAGTCATATCCGTTTCGTAATTATCGATACTGGCATTCCTTGAGGCATTAAGTATCCCAGTTATCTCAGTAAGAGCATTATAATAATCCTCACTTGCTCCTTCCTTTTCCCTCAGTTCCTTGAGTTTATCTGCAAGCTCTTCGTTATACTGAGCACCTAATGCCTCGTAAATCGCAGGCGGATTGAGTTCTTCAATTAAATCACCCACATTAGTTGCTAGTCCATCGTCTACATCTGCTTGAGTAGCGGGACGACTGGTAAATGTGTTTTGAGTAACATCATCAAACATATCTTGGTTAGGAGCGTCCGCGGGCATATCAAAAAAGCCGGCATTATTAGACCTGAAAAAGTCGCCCGGATTTATCGATGTATTAAATACACTTTCGTCGCCCCCGAAGGGATTAACAAAATTATCTTGATTTCGGAAATCATTTAAATAATTCGTAAATCCCATCTGCGAAGCAGTGCTTAGACCGCGCTGTAGATCAGCATTATCTCCTGTTGAAAAATCATATTGATCCAGAAAAGTTGCACCGGCTTTGTTGGCAGCATCGAATGCTCCACCAAACATAGTCTCAGCAGCTTCGTTACCCGTAAAACCTCTTTGGTTAAGAAAGTTTTTACGACTTTTTTCAGGTTGGAAAAAATTGTATTTCATCGGCGCCCCCTAGAATTTGTTAATCTTGATCCTGACTTGTGGAAGTTGTTTCGGCAGGATCGTTCATAAATATGTTATTTGGCTTAACTGGATTTGTTCCACCCATTGCCGTAACCACCTCCTCGGGACTTTTCCCAATCAAACTTTTATCTAGTAAATTAATCTTGTTCTTCCCAATAATCACCTCATACGGATTTTTTACTAAATCAGGCACATCGTATCCAAAGTAATTTTTACCCTCAGCAGGGGTAGGCGTCGTAAACGAACCGGGCGTAATTCCTTTCCCTCCAAATAGTTTAGCTTTCGCCGTATTGTTGACTGCGTCTTCGCGTGCCTTGGCAATCCTTGAGGTATCAGCTACTGTATTATAAAGCAGTGCATTTCGCTTCTGGCGATCTGCGTAGTCAAGCGTCTCCAATTCGTCGCCTAGCTGCCTGTAGTAGTCCTCTGTATCAAGCAAAGCTTTATTTCTATACTCTTTACTTCTTGTGTCATCGGGTCCACCATACTGAAAAGCAAAAGCTTCCTCTGCTAGTTCATTAACTAATGGAGCTTTGTACACTTCCCCGGTGAAAGTAAGTGATGGATCCAATTTGCTGGGGTCAAGAAATGGTTCGCCGTCTGCGAGCACATCAACACCGTCCCCCGTAACAAATCCCATCATCATCCCGTTTGGCCCCATCTTATAGTAAACCTTATTTGGGTCACCGTAGATTCCCATGCTTTCAAGCTGAGTTTTTGCTTTGGCTTGATTTCTTTCACTTAGACTTTGATCAGCAACACCATCCCCGTCTGAATCGAAGGTCGGCTTGTAATAATAATCAACGGCATCTCCATACGAATTTCCGTATTCAGTCCGTAGTTCCGCTTCCTGCTGCCTCATTTGCCAAGGCAATAGCCAAGAAGGTGACCACATTTGCTCAATATCGTCATCCGTGCCCAGTGTTCCATCCGGCCCAGCAGTGTAAATATAATCAGAAAGATTAGGATCGTAGTCAGGATTAAGATAACGAATGCCTGTTTCCTGATCTACTATGTACTTCCTTTGCAGAAACGGCGCAGCCTGTTGCTCTATCGTTCCGTCCACAAATAATGGTGGTTTCCCTGCAATTCGTCCTTCACCTACATAGGTTGCCAAGTTTTGGTTCTTTACGCTCTCCATCGTGGCTGCGTTAGAAGCTTTTTCATAAGCAGCCGCAGCGTCCACTATGTCCTCTGCACCACCAAATTTACGAAGGAGTCTTAATGGATTGTTGTTAGGGCCAAAAATTTTGTCTATGAATTTTTCAAACACTCTTTGCCCAGCGTCCGGACCCCTGTAAGCGGTGGCATGCAGTCTTGCAAGTTTGTCAGCGTCTGCTTTTGCTGCGTCCAGAGCATCCTGTCCCCTAAGTTCATCTCCGGTAAACTTTACATTAATTAACCTATAATTACCTTCTTCTTCTTCATCAGGTATGAACTTTGCATCCGATAAATCTATAGGTATATATCCCGCAACACCTGTGCTTTTATCAACCTTCTTATCTTCTGTCTCTGGGGGTTCAACAGGGTCTTTTTCTACGATTTCATTTTTAACCGGATTGTACTCCATTTCGGGTCGTTCCACCGGCTTTGGCAGCGAAGGTAACCCCCTGAGGTTATCTTCACCCAGACCGCCTTGAATTAGCTTACCTGATATGTCATACAACCCCCAAGCATCACCGGCACGATCAAAGTATACTGGAGTTGCGGGAGGAGGGTCGAGGAGAGTCAATTCGTCAACCTCTTTTTCAGCCAACCCTTTGGCATTGCTCTCTGCGTCTTTGGCATTGCTCTCTGCGTCATCTTCATCATCGTAATCATCGTCGTAATACCGTGGCTTGACTGGATTTGTCGTGGTTTCAGTGCCTGCATTTACAAAGTCAGGGTCATCAGGTGCTACCGTAACAAACCCGCCTCCACCGCGAGCTATTTTTACAATGTCGTTGTCTCCTGATTTTGGGTTTTCTCTTAAATAAAAGCCCGGCTTATCTTCAATCGGACTCAAATAACGAGTTTCATCTTCATCTTCATCTTCTTCTTCATCAGGTTTAAATTCACGTAAGGGAACAGGGTTTCCTTCGGTTTCTAGCTCGAATTCACGTAAGTTGACGGGATTTGCTTCGGTGTCGTCATCAGGAATCAAATCCTTTTCATAATAAATTCCCTCTTCTCTATCCTCAATACCATTTCCATTTGAATCTCTGAACTCAAGGGTTTGCGTTGGATTAAGCTTCATACCCTCTCTAAAACTTTCAGTAGGCTTATCACTTGGCGCAGACGCCCCATCTGTTCCCATATCTGAGAAAGAGCGTACATAGGACTGCCCGGTAACAGCGTCCTTCCATTCTCCATCTTTGCTGAAAGTCCAAGAATCTGACCCGTAGTCGTAAAAAGCCCTTGTGCCTTCCGAGAAAAAAGAATCATCCCCCGAATACATCCAGCTACCTTTTTGTGAATCATCTTGCGATGCTATCCAAAAATTATCTGGACTGTCGGGCGACCTGTAGTACATGCCAAAATTAGGTGAATATGTCCATCCATCTGCTCCCGGTACTTTAACATGCATTTCGTAATCACCATCTTTATTAAAAAAAGGCACATGCCTTAAAGGTGAAGTTGTAGAAAGCATATTAGCCGCATCCGAATTAAATAAATTAGTTGGGTCGTTTACGGGTTTACCTTCATAGGTAATCCGATTTGTACCCTCTTCCATTCCAAAACCTGCCCCAGCGGTCTTTGTTTTACCCTTATGCAGGTACGAAATGTTCCCACTTGTGTTCTTAAAGTATATTGGTTTTTCAGTAATTGATTTGTTATGATAATCTGCAGGCAGACCATCTCTGGTCATGGTCATATCATATCCACTTAGCTTCAGTAATTCATTATCTGCAAGTCCAAGTGCGGCATATCCGGAGCTAACCACTTCTCCATTCTTATTAATTTGTGCGACTACGCTATTTGTGACTTCGTCCAGAGATTTACCCGTTGTGATTTTAATATTCTCAAATTCATCTTCCTCCATTCCTTCACTAAAAAGTTCAGGAGATGCATACCTTGAAAAAACAAACGCTGCAATGTCAGGCCTTACTGCAATTTTACCATTCCAGAAAGCGTACCCTGCATCATCGTCCTTATAAGTATAATTTCTAGTTTTGTGGTTATAACTTATATTATCTGAATCTAAAAATGTTGCAGGTGGAAACTCTCTTACTGTTCCATCTCCAAGCTGTACGGTGTTGTCATTGTAATTAATTAAGCCTTCGTATCTTACAACTCCATCCTGTAGAACCCCAAGCAGTGAACCATCAGGTGAAAACCGAAAAACTCCATCCTCTCCTACATCGCCTGAAAGTTGCCTTACTTCACCGTCTTTAAATGCTATCGGCTCTCCTTCATATGTAAATCCATGAATTGTCCAACCATTATCGGTTTTGTACACCTCTCCTACGACTCTTTTACTACTATTTTTGACCGCGTCATACGCTGACTGTTGCTCTGGAGACAAATCAAAGGCCTGTATTTTTTTGATAAGCTTTTCTGTATTTATTGTTGAAGTATTGGCTTGCCAAAGTTGGGTAGCGTATATGAGCCTACTCCTTACTGTTGGATTTCTATTTGAGTGGTCGCGGCTCCAGAGGTCGTCCACACTCTCAGTTCCAGTTCCGTCTTTAAAACTGAATTCCCGCTGCCGTTTATGTTTGCTGTCTTTATAAGGGCTATACGCAAGGTCTTTGCTCTTTACACTTTCAATTTTATCTTTAACCCACTGATTTTCATCAACCCATTTTTTTAACCCTTCATGAGCATACGCCATTTCCCCATCAATAAGAGGATGACCCGCATACATCATATCACTGTCATCATGAAATGTTACCTCAAAAAGATTATCCATCCATTGACTGCTGTCACCAAAATGCTCAGACAGTTCAGATATCTGCAGGTCCGTAAAATCATCACGGCCCAAAATTGCTAACAGACGATAACCATTGTCGCCTGCAAAAGCGTTGGCGGCATCTTCAGCCATTGTTTGTCACATCGTCGTCGACAACCATAGACCCGTCAGGATTTTGCCCTAAAATCTCATAGTCTTTCTTTCCTATGCGTACGGATTTTTTTTCCTGAAATTCAGTCTTAGGAATCATTGTCTTAACCTTTTCGATTGCATCTTTCCATGTAGTGCTGCCCGACACAAGGTCATGGTACATCATGTCCAGTTGTGATTCAATCGGTGGATATGCTTGACTTCTGAGTATAGCAAAAGCTGTTTCGTGACCTTCCTTGCTGTCCTCGTCTACAAAGACCACATTCCTAACTTCCTTATCAAACTTTTCCTTATCAAATGTCAGGGTGCGTGCTACAGGATCAATGGATACACATTCTGCACCCAAATAATCAAAGTCAGATTGTTTTATATTAATTACGGACTCAAAGCTGTCTGTGGCGGCTTCGGGAACTTTTTCTGCAAAGCTCCATGCGTCATTTACTTTGTAAGCGAATATTTTCATTTTTTGACTCCTCTAAGTTGGTAGGCGGTCATTTCATTTGTAAAATACAAAGCCCATGAACTGGAACCTGATGTGGTGTTGGCACGCCAATATGACTCGGGTATGACCTTGTGGCCGAACTGTGATCCTCGCAGTGCCACATTTGTTTTATCTAAGCCATCTAGCTCTATACACCACTCAATTGGACCCGTAGAGTTTGTGTTTGCACCATAATAAAACTGATTCGTATTAGGCGAGTGTGCTCCAATTTCTGCACCTCTTAAAGTAATAGTATATGAATTATTTGAAATGTCTTGCCTTATCCAGTGACCGTTGGATGTGCCAACTCCTGAAGTGGCATCTCCTGGTGTGGTAACTAGCCTTGGGCCATGATCACTAGTCTGCGTGGCATTCATAATAAAAGTGCCCTTTATTGACTTGTACTCACTTATATCAATGTAAGTGCCGGCTGGAATAACTCCGGTAATAGACACATTGCTTACTCCGTTTGTGATCTTGTCGGCATCCAGCGCGTTATATACACCGGCTCCAGTGCCTGCTAATATAAGCTCGGGTTCTTCAAGATTATCATCTAGGTTTGCTGTAGTTATAACTTCATTACCAAATACATGTGCTACATTAGTGTTGGAATTCAACTGAAGCGGATAAGGGGTTTCCCATTGATTATTGTCAGAAGTTATAGGATTATCTGGACCAGTCGCATCTCTGTCGGCAAGTATATAAAAATTATTATTATTTACATGAACATACCAATCGTCTTCGTCAGCACTGGTGTCATTAAATTTTATCGTGGGAAACTGACCCTTTAGGTGCAGACTTGGGTTGCTCCATGAGCCAG
>MDTA01001373.1_pt1 | contig 14479 bp, 16 predicted proteins | sample 811151 | NCBI WGS metagenome assembly MDTA01 (sample SAMN05326648, study PRJNA326480) | marine metagenome | isolation source: seawater | place: Indian Ocean: South | collected 2010 | reverse complement strand
GTTGGCATAGTTTTAATATTAGGTATTTATACTTTATTTAAAGGTGGTAATACCAGTAAAAAGTATTCTAATAAATTAATGCAATTAAGAGTTTTGTTACAATTTATCGCGATAATTGTTTTAGTAGTTTTAGCTTATTTTTTTAAGAATTAATTTTTTCCTCTAAAAATTTTAAGAACTCTTTTTCATTAAAATTTATTTCTCCGATAATCCTCCCAAATTCATTTCCATTTTTATCTATCAATATGCTAGTTGGAAGACCTCTCATTTTAAAATTTTTCGCAAGATCAAAATTAGGGTCAAAATAAATTTTTAAATTCTCTATTTTTAAATCATCAAAGAATTTTTGTGCTTTATTTTTGTTTGGTTTTTCTAAATTTATTGCAAAAATTTTTATTTTTGGCTGATTTTTTTTAAGTAGGCTAAGTGATGGCATTTCCTTTTTGCAAGGGGCACACCATGTTGCCCAAAAATTTAGAATCACGATATTGCCTTTATTGTCGGTTAGATCAACATCTTGAAGATTAAAATCTTTAAATACGATATTCTCAAGTATTACAGGTTTATCGTGAATTATAATGTTATTTGATAAGTTTTGGTTCGAGTATAAATAGTTAAACCAAAAGATAAATAATATTGTGTTGATATAGATTATTAAAGATTTACTAATTTTCATATTAATTTAAATTAAAATAACATAGTAAAATGAAAAATAAAAATAAAACTGTATGGTCTAAAAGATTTAAGGAAGGCACATCTAAATCTTTTCAAAGAATAGGTTCGTCTATAAATGTTGATAAAAGACTTTATAAACAGGATATTCTTGCATCAATAGTACACGCCCAAATGCTAGTAAAACAAAAAATTATTACACCAAAAGTTGGTAATAAAATTATTAATGGATTAAAAAAAATTAAAAAACAGATGGATAAAGGTAGCTTTAAGTATAAAGAAAAATATGAGGACATTCATTTAAATATTGAAAAAAAATTGTTTGAGATTTCTGGTCAAGCAGCAGGTTACTTGCATACTGCTAGATCTAGAAATGATCAAGTTGTTACTGACTTTAAATTATGGGTAAAAGAGTCAACAATTGAAATTATAAACCTTATAAATAAAAATATGTCAGTAATTTTGAAAAAAGCTGAAAAAAATGTGAGCACAGTGATGCCAGGTTTTACTCATTTGAAAAATGCGCAACCAATATCTTTTGCACATTATTTGCTTGCTTATTTTGAAATGCTCAAGAGAGATAAGTTAAGATTTAATAATAATTTATTGTTGATTGATGAGTCTCCTTTAGGTGCTGCGGCACTTTCTGGAACTTCATACAATATAGATAGAAAATTTACTTCAAAAAAATTAGGATTTAAAAAACCAACAAATAATTCAATAGACTCCGTTTCAGATAGAGATTTTGCAATTGATTTTTTATATGCTGCGGCTGTTTGCGCAATGCATTTATCTAGATTGGCAGAGGATTTTATAATTTTAAATTCAGACGCATATAATTTAATAGGATTTAAAGATAAAATGCTTACGGGTTCATCAATAATGCCTCAGAAAAAAAACCCAGACCCAGCTGAACTTATTAGAGGTAGAACAGGAATAAACTACGGTAAATTAAATTCAATTTTAACAATTATGAAGGGTTTACCAATTTCTTATTTTAAAGATTTACAAGATGATAAAGCTCTTGTATTTGATGGTTTTGACACTTTGAGAGACACTTTGATAATGAGCCATGAACTTGTACAAAGTATAAAACCTAATAAAGAGAGAATGTTGAAAATGGCAAATATTGGTTACACTACATCAGCAGATTTTGCAGATTATCTCGTAAAAGAAAAAAAAATACCCTTTAGAGAAGCTTACAATATTTCCTCTAAGGTAGTAAGTTTTGCTGAAAATAATAAAAAAAACTTAGATCAACTATCTTTAAAAGACTTAAAAAAATTTTATAAAGATCTAGATAAAAAAGTTCTCGATGTTTTTAAAGTTAAAAATTCAATGAATTCAAAAATTTCTTTTGGTGGAACAGCTGAAAAAAATATAAAAAAAATGTTAAGAAGATATAGGAGTGAGTTAAAATGAGAATATTTTTTCTAATTTTATTTTGTTTATCCATACTAAATGGATGTGGTAAAAAATCAGATCCAAGGTATCAAGTTAAAATATCAAAACAAATTATTTTAATTTCATGATTACTGGAAAATTTAAAAATGGCAGTTTAAAAGTTGAAGAACTAAATGTAATTAAAATTACAAAAACTGTCAGAACTCCGTTCTATGTCTACTCAAAAAAAAATATAGTGCAAAATTACAAAAATTTTTATGGAACTTTTAAGAATGTCAAACCACTAATTTGTTTTTCAGTAAAAGCAAATTCAAATTTAGGCGTATTAAAAGTATTAAAGAAACTTGGATCTGGAGCTGATGTAGTTTCAGGAGGAGAATTACTTAAAGCTATCAAATCAGGAATTAATCCAAATAAAATTGTTTTTTCAGGTGTTGGAAAAAGTCATGAAGAAATAGAGCTTGCTGTCAAAAAGAGGATTTTGTTAATAAATGTTGAGTCTGAAAGTGAGGCAAATTTAATAAATAAGATCTCTGAAAAGAATAAAGTTAAAACAAGAATAGGGATTAGGTTAAATCCAGATATTAGCGCTGCTACCCATAGAAAGATTTCTACTGGAAAAGCAGATGATAAATTTGGTCTAACAAGAAAAAAGTTGGTATCTTTTTGTAATCAAATTGACAAACTCAGAGGCTTAAAGCTAGAGGCTATTAGTGTACACATAGGAAGTCAAATATTATCTGATAAACCTTTTAAGAAAATTCTCAAAGTTCTTGAGGATGTGATGAATGATACAAACATTATCTTTAAGTTTGTAGATCTTGGTGGTGGTTTTGGAATACCTTATAATTCAAAAGAAAAAAAAATTAATATAAAAAATTACTCAACGCTAGTAGAAAAATTTCAAAAGAAATTTGATTGTCAAATTATTTTTGAACCTGGAAGAGCTATAGTTGGAAACGCAGGAATGTTAATTTCAAAAGTTCAATTTTTAAAAGAGGGAAAAAATAAAATTTTTGTTATTCTTGACGCTGGTATGAATGATTTTATGCGCCCAGCTTTATATGATGCTAATCACCAGATTGTTCCTGTTTTAAAGAAAAATTCATTTTCAAAAAAAAATATAGAATTTGTTGGCCCAATTTGTGAGTCTGCTTGTAAATTTATAAAATATAAAAAATATCAAAAAATTAATGAAAATGATTTTGTGGCTATACTTGACGTAGGTGCTTACGGTTCAAGTTTGTCATCAAATTATAATACAAGACCACTTCCTACCGAAATTCTTGTTGAAAAAAACAAATTCAAAGTTGTTAGAAAAAGGCAATCGATTTCAGAGCTGATCAAAAATTAATGCAATTTGTAAAATCATTAATATTTAATTTATTTTTATATTTAGCAATTATTTTTATATTGATTTTAGCATTACCATCGTTGGTGCTCCCAAATCGAATTACACTTCTCTTTGGTAAGTTTTTAGCAAATATTATAATTTTTTTAATGCGGTTTATTTTAGGCACAAAAGTAATATTCCACGGTGTTGAAAATTTAAACAAAAATAAAAATTTTTTTGTTGCCTCGGCTCATCAATCAATGTTTGAGACTTTTGTTTTACAAGCTCCATTAAGATTCCCAATTTTTATTCTAAAAAAAGAATTGATGCAAATTCCAATATTTGGTTTATACTTAAAAAAAATAAACTCAGTTTCTATTATCCGAGAAACTACAACAAAAGAGAATCTTAATTTTTTTGAAAAAATCAAAAAAATAACTCACCAACAGAATAGACCTCTTCTTATATTTCCTCAGGGAACCAGAGTAAAATTTAATGAGAGAGTACCTTTCAAAAAAGGTGTAGGGAGAATTTACGAATATTTAAAAATACCCTGTGTTCCCGTTGCATTGAACTCAGGTAAAATTTGGCCAAAAAATAGCTTCATGAAATATTCTGGAGATATACACGTTTCATTCTTAGAGCCAATAAACCCAGGAAAAAATAAAGAAGATTTTATAGACGAACTTGAAGAAAAAATTTATCTAGAAATAAAAAAATTTTATTAATTTTTTTTTCTGCCAAAATCTGGTTTATTTATGTCTTGACCCGCATCAACTATCTCTTTTCTTAAGTTTTTGGTTGATTTAAATAATTTTTCAAGTTCCTTACTATTTTTTTGAACTAAAGCTTTTTTGAAATTTTTTAAATTATCATTAAAACTGTCTAAAATTTTGATAACATTTTCACTATTATCAATAAATATATCTCTCCACATAATTGGGTCGGAAGAAGCTATTCTAGTAAAATCTCTTAATCCCCCAGCGCTGTATTTAATAATCTCTTGTTTTAATTTTTCATCATTGCCTAAAGCCGTTTTAACTAAACTATATGCAATAGCATGAGGTAAATGACTGGTAATTGATAAGATTTCATCGTGTTCATTACAATCCATTAATTTTACCTTACACCCAATATTCTTCCAAAAATTTTCCAACTTTTCTACATCCTCTTTTTTAGAGTCATTAGCTGGAGAGATTATGCTCCACCTATTCTCAAAAATTTCAGCAAAACCAGCTTGTGGACCACTCTCCTCTGTTCCAGCTATAGGGTGCGAAGGTATCCACGATATATCTTTATTTTCTAAATTCATAAATAATTTGTTGGCTACACTTTTAACTGATCCGGTATCGGTCACAATAATTCCCTTTGGAAAGGAGTCCTTTATTTCCTGTAAAATTGAGGAATATGAACTGAGTGGGGTTGCAATAATAATAAGATCGGCATCTTTTATTGCGTCTTTTTTATTTTCAGTGACTAAGTCAGCAAGATTTTGTTGCTTTAAAAAACTTAAAACAGATTTTGAATTATCACATGCACTAATTTTTTGAGAAATATTTTTCTTTTTAATTGCTCTTAATAGAGACGAGCCGATTAAACCACATCCAATTATACAAATATTTTTAAACATCAAATAATTTTTTTTAACGTTGATAAAAATTTTTTATTCTCTTTTGAGTTTCCTATAGTAACTCTTAAAGAATTTTTAATACCATAAACATCCATTTTTCTTAAAAGGATTCCTGATCTAGCTAGTTTTAAAAAAACTTTTTTTGAGCTTATCTTTAACTTTTTAAAGGAAATTAGCATAAAATTTGCGTTTCCAACATTTGTATCAATTTTCATTCTTTTGAAATTATCATAAAATATTTTTGTCCATTTTCTAACATGTTTAATTTCCTTATTTAGCCAATATATATCATCTATTGCAGCTGAGGCAGCAAACAACGCTGAACGATTTACATTAAAAGGTGGCTTAATTTGATTTAGAGCGTTTATTAATAACTTTGGTCCATAACCCCAGCCAACGCGAAGTCCTGCTAATCCATAAATTTTTGAAAATGTTCTTGTAACAATTACATTTTTAGATTTTGAGAATATTTTTAAACCAGACTTATATTCTTTATTATTTACGTATTCATGATAAGCATCGTCAACCACAAGTAAAATATTGCTTCTTAATTTTTTTCTTAACTTTATCATCTCATTTTTGCTTAAAAGAGTTCCTGTCGGGTTATTTGGATTAGCAAGAAAAACGATCTTAGTTTTAGATGTAACTTTTTTAAGAATATTTTCTATTGAAATTTTTAAGTTTTTTTCTTTTGCATAAATAACTTTGGCACCATTTATTTTACTATAAATCCTATATATTATAAAACTGTATTCAGGGACTATTACTTCATCATTTTTTGAGATAAATGCTTTACAAATTAATTCCAAAATTTGGTCCGAGCCTGAACCAACTATAATTCTATTGAAATCCACTCTGAATCTTTTACCAAGCTTTTTTCTTAAAAATGTTCCATCAGAGTCCGGGTATCTTTTAAAGTTTGATGCAACTTTTTGATATTCTTTAATAGCTCGAGGGCTCGGGCCTAAAGCAGACTCATTTGCAGATAACTTTATTCTTGCTGCTTTTTGCTTAAACAGGCTCAGACCGGCTACGTATTTTTCTGCATTTATACGTTTTGGTTTAGGTAAATTCATTGTTATTATTTATATAAAAAGCTTATTAATATCTATAATTCATTGCATATGAATTTGACAAGTTTAGGACGATTTAGTACATATTTATAGCGCCGATTTAACCAAATTGCAGGCGCAGGATAAATTTTGCTAAAAAGGGTAATTGCCCAGTTTAGCTGGGCTTTTTTTTTGGATGAATAAAAAACTTGAAAATATTAAAAAATTTAATGTATCTAAACCGCTTAAATTAGATTGCGGAAAGACTATTAAAGATTTTCCAATAGCTTATGAAACATATGGTGAATTAAATTCTAACAAAGATAATGCGATCCTCGTTTTTCACGCGCTTACTGGAGATCAGTTCGTTACCGGTACTAATCCAATAACTAATAAAGAGGGGTGGTGGGTGACCGCTGTTGGTCCAGGAAAAGCTATAGATACAAATAAATATTACGTTATTTGCGCTAACGTTATTGGAGGTTGTATGGGTTCCTTAGGTCCAAGAAATATAAATGCTGAAACTAAACAACCATATGGTCTAGACTTTCCAGTAATAACAATTAAGGACATGGTGAGGGCTCAACAGTCTTTACTTGATCATCTTGGAATAAGCAAACTTCTTTGTGCAACTGGTGGTTCAATGGGGGGAATGCAACTGTTACAATTTTGTGCGACCTTTCCTGACAAAACATACTCTGCAATACCAATTGCTTGCAGTTCAAGTCACAGTGCTCAAAATATTGCTTTAAACGAGTTAGCTCGTCAAGCAATCATGGCAGATCCAATTTGGGATAAAGGTAAATATTTTTTAAAAAACGTACAACCAAAAAATGGTTTAGCAGTAGCTCGCATGGTAGGACATATAAGTTATTTATCCGAAAAAGGAATGCAAGAAAAATTTGGAAGAAAATTACAAGAAAAAGCTGACTATGAGTTTAGCTTTAATGCAGACTTCCAAGTAGAGAGTTATTTGAGACACCAAGGTTATGCGTTTGTTGAAAGATTTGATGCTAATTCTGTACTATATATTACTCGATCTATGGATTATTTTGATCTTTCTAAGCAATTTAAAGGTGGCCTTGTTGAGGCTTTTAAAAATCAGAAAACAAAATTTTTAGTTATCTCTTTTTCATCAGACTGGCTTTATACTACTAAAGAAAATAAAGATATAGTAATTGCACTAAACGCATCTGGAGCTGATGTTTCGTATTCAGAAATTACTACGGACAAAGGGCATGACTCTTTTTTAGTCGAGGAACCAGAATTTCTGAAAACAATTAAAGGATTTATAGATTCAATCTACGAAAAATTTAAAAATGAAAAAAGAATTTAAAGTAATTGCAGATCTTTTACCGAACAACACAAGGGTGCTTGATGTAGGTTGTGGTGATGGATCTTTAATGAGCTTGCTTGTTGAAGAAAAAAATATAGAAGTCCGTGGATTAGAGCTTAATAAAGAAAACGTTCAAAAATGTATTCACAAAGGTTTACCTGTTATTCAGGGAAATGCCGAAACGGAACTTCACCAATTTCCCAATCAATCTTTCGATTACGTTGTTCTAAGTCAAACACTTCAGGCATTTTATGAACCGGACAAAGTTTTGAAAGAACTTTTAAGGATAGGTAATTCGGTAATTGTCTCAATTCCAAATTTTGGATATTGGAAAGTAAGGGCTAAACTTTTATTCTTTGGAAAAATGCCTGTAACAAAAACATTGCCTAACACTTGGTACAACACACCCAATTTACACATGTGCACGATAAAAGATTTATTTAATTTCTGTGATGAAAAAAAAATTATGATTAAAAAAGTAGTAGGTGTTAATGAACATCAAACATCAATAATTAAGAAAAGTAATTTAGAGATGAAAAATCTTTTTTCAAAATTAGGAATTTTTTTGATTGGATAAAATGAAAATTGAAATAATACCCTGTCTTTCAGACAATTATAGCTATTTAATTTTTGACAAGAAGTCGAACATTGTATCTTTAGTTGACCCCTCAGAATTTAATTCCTGTGAAAAATTTATAAGTAAATATAAAAAATTAGATTATATCCTCAATACACATCACCATGCAGATCACGTAGATGGAAATTTAATGTTGAAAAAAAAATACAATTCGAAGATTTTAGGTTTTGAAAAAGACAAAAATCGTATTCCAGGAATAGATATCTTTTTAAAAGATCAACAAAAATACTCGATTGGAAATTTCGAATTTGAAGTAATATTTATACCTGGGCATACAAGTGGCCACATAGCCTTTTATTTTAAAAAAGAAAAAATTATTTTTACTGGTGACACATTGTTTTCTTTAGGATGTGGTCGCGTATTTGAAGGTACACACAAAGAAATGTTTAACTCTTTGAATAAATTAAAAAAAATTAATCCTGAAACAAAAATATATTGTGGTCATGAATACACTAAAAAGAATCTAGATTTTTGTTTAAAATATGATTCTAAAAATATTCTTTTAAAAAAAAAAGCAATAATCATTAATTCTTATTTAAGGAATAAAAAACCAACTATCCCAACAATTTTAAGTGAAGAGTTGAAAACAAATATTTTTTTAAGATGCAATGATGACGCCCTTAAGAGGGAATTAGATTATAATAACTTATCTGATCATGAAATATTTACTAAATTAAGAGAATTAAAGGACTCTTTTTAACTGTAATAATCTTGACTTGGTTGAATTGAGGGCTATATTGCCATCAATTATGTAGGATAAAAAATTTATGTCTTTTGCAATTATTGAAACAGGTGGAAAACAATACAAAGTCTCAACAAGTAAAATATTAGAGATTGAAAAGCTTAATGCTAAAATAGGTGAGACTATCAAATTTAAGAATGTTTTACTTTTAAATGATAATAAAAATACAGAAATTGGCAACCCGAGTATTGAAGGTGCTACTGTTGAAGCTAAACTTTTAGACAATGTTAAAGATCGAACTATATTGGTTTTTCACAAAAGAAGGAGAAAGCACTCAAGAAAAAAAAATGGTCATAGACAGCTACATTCTAAAATTCAAATTACAAAGATTCTAGCAAAAGGTGGAAAAGTGATTGATGAAGCGAAGATAGTTGATAAAAAGAAAGTTGTTAAAACAGAGAAAAAAGATATTAAAAAAGTTTTAAAGAAAATAGGAAAATAAAATGGCAACAAAAAAAGCTGGTGGATCGTCGCGAAATGGAAGAGATAGTAAGGGCCGAAGGTTAGGTGTGAAAAGATACGGTGATCAATTAGTGATACCAGGAAATATAATTGTAAGACAAAGAGGAACAAAAATACACCCTGGTGAAAATGTGGGTATGGGAAAAGATCACTCTATATTTTCCCTTATAAAGGGCAAGGTAAAGTTTAAAAAATCAAAATTCAAAAGAACTTTTGTTTCAGTTATCCCTAATTAATTGGGAAATAGATTTTATATTTCCATAAATTATATCCAAAAATGAAATTTCTTGATCAAGCGAAAATTTTTATAAAAGCCGGAGATGGTGGATCTGGTTCGGCAAGTTTTAGAAGAGAAAAATTTGTTGAGTTCGGAGGGCCTGATGGTGGTGATGGGGGATCTGGTGGTTCAATTATTTTGGAGTCTGAAAGAAATCTTAATACACTTATTGATTTTAGATATACTCAACACTTTAAAGCCGAAAATGGAAAACCGGGAAGTAAAAGAAATAAAACTGGTGGAAATGGTAAAGATTTAGTTTTAAAAATACCTGTAGGAACTCAAATATATGAGGAGGACAACAATACTCTGATTTATGATTTTACTAAAAATAAAGAGAGATTTTTAGTTGCAAACGGTGGAAGAGGTGGATTTGGAAATATAAAGTTTAAAAGTTCAACCAATAGAGCTCCTAAGAAAAAAACTGACGGTAAGTTAGGGGAAGAATTATGGATATGGCTGCAGCTTAAAGTAATCGCAGATATCGGTATTATTGGTTTACCAAATGCAGGAAAGTCAAGTTTCTTAGCAGCTATAACAAGAGCAAAACCAAAAATTGCTGACTACCCATTTACTACTTTAAAACCAAATTTAGGAGTTAGTCACTTAAATAACACTGAGGTTATTCTTGCTGATATTCCAGGTTTAGTTGAGGGTGCCCACAAAGGCGTTGGGTTAGGAGACAAATTTTTAAGACATATAGAAAGATGCAAGTCTTTACTTCATATTTTAGATTTGACTGAGGAGAATTTATTTGAAAACTATAATAAGATTAGATTTGAACTTGGAGCTTATGATAAGAAATTGCTTAAAAAAAAAGAAGTTATTTTTTTTAACAAATCAGATTTACTTGAGAAAGAAGAAATTGAGCACAAATTGAGGATATTTAAATCAAAAATTAAAAAAAGATATAAAATAATATCAGTTTTTAATGATAGTGATATAAAAATAATAAAGAAACAACTTTTAAGTTATGCTAATTAAAAATTCAAAAAAAATTGTTATTAAACTTGGGTCATCAACAGTAGTTGATAAACAGGGAAAATTTAAGACTATTTGGGTGAACAGTCTAATTAAAGATTTAAAAAAATTTTACAAAAAGTACGATATAACAATTGTATCCTCAGGAGCTATAGCTTTAGGTCAAAACTATTTAAAGATTAAACAAAAAAGAATTAAAATTGAGATGAGCCAAGCTATAGCAGCCGTAGGACAAATTCACTTAGCTAAAGAGTTTCAAAAGATTTTTGAAAAAAATAAAATGAAAACTGGACAAATTTTAATCTCTCCTGATGACACTGAACAAAGGAGAAGAGCATTAAATATAAGAAGAACTTTTGATAATTTGTTTAAATTGAAAGCTATACCAATAGTTAATGAAAATGATACGACAGCAACATCAGAAATAAAATATGGTGATAACGATAGATTAGCTGCGCGCGTGGCTCAAATTATTGGTGCAGACACATTAATTATCTTCACTGATGTTGCAGGGCTTTATGATAGTGCAAAAAAGGAGATCGTTAAAGAAATTAGGGACTTAAGTCCAAGTATTTATAAATTAGCCGACAAGAAAATTAATAATTATGGCTCAGGGGGTATGATTACAAAATTAGAAGCAGCAAAAATTTGTATGAATGCTGGGTGCCACATGTTTATTTCGGATGGGAGGGTAAAAAATCCTATTCTTAAAATGATAAAAGATAAAAATTTTTCTTTATTTATTCCGAAAATTTCAAATTTAGATGCTAGGAAAAAATGGATTATCAGTTCCTTGTCATCTACGGGAAAAATATATGTAGATAATGGAGCGTCGAAGGCGTTACAAAATGGAAAGAGTCTATTGGCAGCGGGGATTACTCATATATCAGGTAATTTTAATAAAGGGGATAATGTATTAATAATTGATGAAAATGAAAGAAACTTAGGGAGAGGTCTCTCATCTTTTACCTCGGAAGAGATAAAAAAGATTAAAGGCAAACAAAGTAATGAAATTCAGAAAATTTTGGGCTATCCAAGTAAATCCGAAATAATTCATAAAGATGATATGGTAAAGTTATAATATGGAAAAAATTAAAAAAATTGGTAAAAATTCAAGGTTAGCATTTGAGAAATTAAAGCTGGTTGATAATTACACAATTAATTCTATTTTAGAGGATTATTGTAAAAATTTAGATAAACACAAGCATGAAATATTAAAAGAAAATGAAAAAGATTTAAGATTAATAAAAAGAAAAAATCTTCTAGATAGATTGGTTCTTAATAAAGATCGTATAGAAGGTATAAGACATGCATTAAATCAAATTATAAAATTTAAAAATCCTATAGGTAAAGTTCTTAAAGAGTGGAAAAGACCAAATAAACTTAGAATTAAACAGGTTACTACACCGATTGGTGTTATTGGGGTTATCTATGAAAGCAGGCCTAATGTTACTGCTGATGTAGCCTCTTTATGTTTAAAATCAAAAAATTGTGCAATACTCAGAGGTGGATCGGAAGCATTTTTTTCGAACAAACTGCTTTCTAACTTATTTCGTGAGTCTCTTTCTAATAAAGGTGTCGACAAAAATTGCGTTCAATTTATTGAAAATAAAGATAGAAAAATAGTAAATTTCTTACTTTCAAGCATGTCAGATTATATTGATGTAATTGTTCCAAGAGGAGGAAAAAATTTAGTCAAAAAAGTACAGCAGTATTCTAAAATTCATGTGATTGGACATTTAGAGGGTATCTGTCATATCTATTTAGATAAAGCAGCTAAACTTAAATCTGCAGAAAAGATTATTATAAATGCAAAGCTTAGGAGAACCAGTATTTGTGGAGCACTTGAGACACTTTTAATACATGAAAAAGCTATAAAAAAAATTGGCATCCCAGTCATAAATACTTTAATAAAAAAAGGTTGTAAGGTAGTAGCTGACAAAAAAATAAACAAATATTTTAAAAATAAACTTGGAAAAGCAAAAGAAATTGATTGGAAAACCGAATATTTGGCTCCAAAACTATCAATTAAATCTGTAAAAAATGTGGATCAAGCCACTGCTCATATTTTAAAATATGGCACTATGCACACGGATAGTATTATTACCGATAATTCAAAAACTGCAAAGATTTTTTTAGATCACGTGAACAGTTCGATTGCTATGCATAATGTTTCAACACAGTTCGCTGATGGAGGAGAGTTCGGTTTTGGTGGAGAAATTGGAATTTCTACAAACAAACTACCGCCAAGAGGTCCGGTTGGAATAGATCAATTGACCTCGTATAAGTACGTGGTTTCAGGAAAAAATATTATTAGAAAATAATATAATGGCAGTAAATTTTAAAGATAAGCCTGTAGGCATATTTGGAGGAAGTTTTGACCCTCCACATAACGGGCATTTAAAAATTGTAAAACAAAGTTTGAAAAAATTTAAGTTTGAAAAAATTTATTGGGTTGTTACTAAAAAAAATCCACTTAAAAAAAAAGCTTTTTTTTCAATTGATGAACGGATTAAAAAATCTCTAAAGATTGTTGGAAAATCATCTAAAATACATGTTGTTTACTTAGATAAAATTATAAAATCATCAAAAACTTATAAAGTAATCAAGTATCTTTTAAAAAGGGAAAAAACAAAATTGATTTATCTTATTATTGGCTCTGATAACTTGATAACATTCCATAAATGGGATAATTGGAAAAAAATATTGAAATTATCTAAAGTACTTGTTTTTTTAAGGAGAGGTTATGATAAAAAAGCAAAGAAAATGGTGTTAACAAGATATAATAATAACAAAAATATTATATTTATTAAAAGTAAAAAAATCGATATATCTTCAAGTAGTATAAGAAAAAAAATTTTTAAAATTAATGGAAGTAAAAAAAATTAAAAAAATAGTTGAAAAGTCTCTTAATAATAGCAAAGCCAAAAATACAGTTTTTATAGATATTAGAAAGAAGTCATTTATAGCTGACTTTATTGTAATATCCTCAGGAACTTCGTCTCGTCATCTTCAATCTATAGCTGATAATATTTCATATGAACTTAAAAAGGCAGGGTTAGATTGTAGAATAGAGGGAAGAGATAGTTCTGACTGGAAGTTGGTTGATGCCATAAACATTATTATTCATTTATTTCATCCTGATAAAAGGAATTTTTATGATTTGGAAAAAATGTGGTCAGAGCCAATCCCTAAAGAAAAGGCTATAATATGATAAAAAAAATTCTACAAGTTTTGGTATTTTTTTTGATTTATAATCATGCTTCTGCAAACCAAAGCGACAAGTTGTACGAAAAGATTGATTTATTTGGTGAAGTTCTTGAGAGAATTCAAAATGAATACGTTGATGAGATTAACCAGGCAGATGTTATGGACTCAGCAATTAACGGGGTTTTACAATCACTTGACCCTTATTCTGCATATATGTCCCCTGATTTATTTGAAGATATGCAAACTGATACCAGAGGAGAATTTGGTGGACTTGGAATTGAAATAGGAATGGAGGCTGGAGTTGTAAAAGTAATTGCTCCGATTGAGGATACGCCAGCATCTAAAGCAGGTATTAAAGCAGGAGATTTCATAATTAAAATAAATGATATTCAAGTTCAGGGAAAATCTTTAATGGAAGCTGTTAAATTAATGCGTGGTCCAGTTGGAAGTAGCATTAAATTAACTGTGAGAAGAAAGAATATTAAAAAAGCTTTAGATTTCTCTATCGTAAGAGAAATTATCGAAGTTAAGTCAGTTGATGCAAAAATATTAGGCAAAAAGAAAAATATTGGTTATCTTAAGTTAAAATCATTTAATGAAAATAGTGATAAACAACTTTTTAAAAAAATAAAAGATATTGAAAAAAAAAATAATCCAATAGGTTATATTGTTGATGTTAGAAATAACCCTGGAGGTCTTTTAAATCAAGCTGTTAGTATCACAGATTTTTTTCTAAATGATGG
>MDTA01092960.1_pt1 | contig 14483 bp, 18 predicted proteins | sample 811151 | NCBI WGS metagenome assembly MDTA01 (sample SAMN05326648, study PRJNA326480) | marine metagenome | isolation source: seawater | place: Indian Ocean: South | collected 2010 | reverse complement strand
GAGGAAATTTCTAAAGACTTTGAAGGGAAAATTAAAGTTTTTAAATTAAATACAGATGAGAATCCTAATGTCGCCAGTCAATATGGAATTAGAAGTATCCCAACATTAATGATTTTTAAAGGGGGGCAAAAAGTTGACACGGTAGTTGGTGCCGTACCAAAAGGAACTTTATCAAGTACCCTTTCTAAACATTTATAGAAAATAGTGCATAAAATAGGACTTATTGATTACGGAATGGGTAATATTCATTCTGTTAGAAAAGCTATAGAAAACTTAGAAGAAGAAGTTCTACTTATTTGCAACAAATCACAAATAAATACTTGTAAAGCATTAATAATCCCAGGTCAAGGTTCATTTGACCCTGCCATCCAAAATCTTTATAAAACAGGTGTAATTGAAGAGATCAAAGATTGGATAAAGGAAGGTAATCCTTTTATGGGAATTTGCCTGGGTCTACAGATACTTTTTGAAGACAGTGAAGAGGGTAAGAGTAGAGGGCTTGGAATTATAGAAGGGAAAATCAAAAAAATACCCAACATTAAGGATCAAAGGCTACCACATATCGGTTGGTGTAATTTAAACCCAACAAAGGATAATAAATTATTTAATAAACTTGAAAAAAATAAATGGGTATATTTTGATCACTCTTACTTTGCTTCTCCTATTGATTCTAGTTACATCACTGCAACTGTAGAGTATGGTCCTATAAATCTTACTGCAATTATTGAACATGAGAACTTAATTGCATGTCAATTTCATCCAGAAAAGTCAGGGAAAGCAGGACAATATATCTTAAAAGAATGGCTTAAAACTATCTAAAATAAGCGATGAGAACCAGCTTAAAACTTATAGGTGGGAAAAAGATAGAAAGCCCAATATCTGATAAAACAAGACCTACAACCTTAATGGTCAGAGAAGCACTTTTTAATATTTTAAATGTGGACGTAGATTACTCTAACTGGCTTGATTTATTTAGCGGGACTGGATCAATATCATGTGAAGCTTATAATCATGGTGCTAAGAAAATAGTTGCGGTAGAGAAAGATCATAAAAGTGCTCAATTGTGCAAAAAGAATTTATTTTCTTTAAAAGATGCACAAAGTAGGGAAAATGATATTTATGTTATTTGTAAAGATGTATTTTCTTGGATTAAATCAAATAGTAAAGGAAATATTTCCGAAGATAAGAATTTTGGTAATATCCAATTTAATTACATTTATATAGACCCACCTTATAAGAACAACTTTTATGAGATACTTCTACAAAAATTATTTAATTCAAAACTAATAAGTAGACAGACTATTGTTATATGTGAACATTCAAAACAACAGAGAATCCAAGAGAATTCGTTATGGCAGATAACAGATAAAAGATCTTATGGGCAAACCCATCTTACTTTTTTAATCAAAGTCCAACATACCTGAACCTCTTCTGTATTGGTTCCAAGCACTAACAAACAAACCTAAAATAGTGATTGGGACTAATCCTAAAACTATTCCACAAAGCAGAGGTTCAATCATTTTGTTATTTTGATTTCTATATTTTAATTCTTACACGCATTTTAATTTTTGTAAAAAAATCTTCATCTAATGCAGCAGAAATTAAATCAATCAAGAAAAGCTTTAAAAACCTAAAAATATTTAAATAAAAGTAATTTGAAAATTAAAAAATAGTTTTTTGAACTAACAAATAAATATGTTTCAGGCTATTCATTTATTGAATATTATCTTTATTTAATTTCTTATATTTTTCTTGAATTTCTTAAATAAAAATGGTCAGTCAGAGTATAGAATTTTTATAAGATTTTAAGTTAATAAAAATTTGCTTATTTTCTTATGAGGGTTTTTAAATCTAATCAATTCATCTTTAATTTGAAATAATAGCTAACCAATTGGACCTCATAACCAAAAGTTCTAATCTTAAAATAATATTAGTTGAGCCTAATGGCCCAATTAATGTTGGAAGTATTGCAAGGTTATGTTCAAATTTTCAGATTGAGGAATTAAGAATTGTTTCACCTAAATGTGATATTAATTCTTTAGAGACAAAAAAAATGGCTCTTAAAGGCATTAAATATATAAATAAATGCAAAAAATATGAATGTCTTAAAGATTCAATTTCTGATTGTGATTTAGTTGTTGCAACAAGTGGAAGAATACATTATCCGAAAGATTATAAGCAAGAATCTCTTGAAAATATATCTTCATGGATTAGTAATTTTAAACATATTAAAAATTTAGCAATAATTTTTGGCAGAGAGGATAGAGGTTTAACGAATAAAGAATTATTAATGGCTCACAAAGTCTTTACCATTGATACCGATAAAAGCTTTCCCTCTTTAAATTTATCGCATGCTGTATCTATTGTCCTTTATGAATTATCAAGAAAGACGAAGATTAATAATTTAAATAAAAAAATAAACTTTAATCTTGCCTCTTCAAAGCAAATAGATGACTCTTTTATTGAAATATCAGAACTTCTCTTAAAAGCAGGTTATCTAATGCCTCATACATTAAATGCAAAAGTAAATAAATTTAAAAAATATATATATAGATCAGAAACCTCTAAATATGAATTAGACACTATTAGAGGCATTGTTCATCAAATAAAGTGGGCATTAGAAAATTCAAAAAAAATTTAGTTACTTTAAATATCACTCTAAGAATATGATTATTTTTAAATTAAATATATTGAAAAAAGATAAAATCTATTTATTAATTTTTTAAATAATATTTACTAATATCATTATCTGAAGTAACATCAAAATTTATAAGAAAAAGTTCAAGAAGAGTGAATCTAACTAAAAAAAGAAGAGTTTTCCCATTTACTGCTGTAATTGGTCAAGAAGAAATGAAATTAGCACTTTTATTAAATGTTATTGACCCAAGGATTGGAGGCGTAATGATAATGGGAGATAGAGGTACTGGAAAATCAACCACAATAAGAGCCCTAGCAGATTTGTTGCCTGCTATTGAAGTAGTGAAGGGAGATCCATATAATAGCTCTCCTGTTGATCCTGATTTACAAAGTCAAGAAGTTTTGGAAAAAATTGAAGAGGGAAATAATATTGAGCTTGATAAAAAACAGGTCCCAATGGTTGATCTCCCTTTAGGAGCAACTGAAGATAGGTTATGTGGAACTATTGATATTGAGAAAGCATTAAGTGAAGGTATAAAAGCTTTTGAACCTGGATTATTAGCAAAAGCCAATAGGGGTCTTTTATATGTTGATGAAGTTAATTTATTAGATGATCATCTTGTTGATGTCCTTTTAGATTCTGCTGCATCTGGATGGAATACCGTTGAGAGGGAGGGTGTTTCAGTAAGGCATCCTGCCAGATTTGTTTTAATAGGTTCAGGGAACCCAGAAGAGGGGGAACTTAGACCACAATTATTAGATAGATTTGGTATGAGTGTAGAAGTAAAAACTGTAAGAGATGCTGACTTGAGAGTGAAAGTGGTCGATCAAAGAACTGCTTTTGATAATAATCCAGAAGAATTCACAAATATAATGAATGAGAAACAAACAGAACTTCAAAAGAAGGTTGTTGCAGCGCAAGAAAAACTAAATCAAGTAAAAATTGATGATGATCTTAGATTAAATATATCTGCTATTTGTGGAGAATTAGACGTTGATGGATTGAGGGGAGATATTGTCACGAATAGATCAGCGAAAGCGATCGCTGCTTTTGAAGGAAGAGAGGAAGTCTCCGATGATGATATAGCAAGGGTCATAACTTGTTCTTTAAGACATCGATTAAGAAAAGACCCATTAGAACAAGTAGATTCAGGAGAAAAAGTAATAAAAGCCTTTTGTAAAGTTTTTGATGTAGATGAGAAGGAAAATTTATCAAGATTTCAACTAGCTTTAAGTGAGGATTAGTATTGGTAATAATTGGAATTGATCCTGGTCTCGCTCGGGTAGGATACGGAGTCATTGAAGTCAAAAAGGAAGAAAAAAGATTATTAGATTGTGGAATTATTGAGACACAAAAAAATATTAAAGAAGAAAATAGACTTTATGAAATATATCAAGATCTAAAACAATTAATAACGAAGTGGCATCCAGATTATGCCGCTGTAGAGAAGTTCTTTTTTTATAAATCAAGTACAACCATAAGTGTTGTCCAGGCAAGAGGGGTAATTATGATGACACTTGGCTCTCATGGAATTCCTATAAGTGAATATGCACCTGCACAAATTAAACTAAATATTACTGGATCAGGTAAGGCTACTAAAAAAGAAGTTTTAGAAGCAGTAATGTTTAATTTAAGACTAAATTATGCTCCTAAGCCTGATGATTCGGCAGACGCCTTGGCAATAGCATTAACTAGATTTAATGAATTAATTTATTGAATAATGCAGTCTATTATAAATAGTAAAAAGTTGGAAAGATTAAAATTTAAAAAACTTAGAGCTCAAAGTTCATTACTTGAGAGAAAAAGTGTAAAGAAAAATATTGAAATATTTATCAATTCACTAGATAAAAATTCATGGAAAAGTAAATTCTTTGCAATTTATTGGCCACTTTTAGATGAAGTTGATTTAAGAGACTTGAAACAAAATTATCCCTTAGCCTTACCAAAATGTGAGTCTAACAATAAGCTTGGTTTTTATGCATGGAATAATACATCGCTCAAAGAGGATAAGGAAGGTATTCTTGCACCCGATAATGCAGAACCTTTAAGTTATAAACAAATATCTCATATATTTGTACCTTGTCTTTCAATTGATAAAAAATTATCTAGGCTTGGATATGGGGGAGGATATTATGACAAACTTAGATCTTATGAGGAATGGAGATTAATTCCTTGTATTGGAGTTTTAACTGAAAAATGTGTAAGCAAAAATTTATTAACCAAAGCAGATTGGGATATCCCTTTAAATGGCTACATTACTAATAAAAAAATATTAATATGAAATTATCATTACAAAGAATCTGAATTTATTGAAGAATGAATAATAACGACACTTATAAAAATCTTAATAAAATTGTTGAAAAACTTAAATCCACTAATGATGCAAAAAGAAAATATGAATACATTTTATGGTTAGGGAAGAAATTGCCCTCACCCAGTGATGAAATATTAACTCCAGATAATAAAGTTAAAGGATGTGTTTCAGAAGTTTATGTAAAAGGTTTGCTAAAAGATGAAAAAATCTATTGGGAAGGATATTCTGATGCTCTAATAACTAGAGGTTTACTATCCTTGTTGATAAATGGTTTAAGTGAACTATCACCAAATGAAATTTTAAATTTAGACAATAATTTTATAGATGAAACTGGATTAAAAAAAAGTTTAACTCCATCTCGATCAAATGGATTTTTAAATATTTTATTAAAAATGAAATCACAAGCTAATAATTTTTTAATTACTCAATAATATAAAATTAGTATTACTAATAAAACTATAATATGGATAAATTAAAAATAGGCATTATTGGATTTGGAACGGTTGGTAAAGGAGTTTATAAAATTTTAAGAGGTAAAAAAGATACTCATCCTATTTTAAAAGAAATAGAAATATCAAACATTGTAGTTAAAGATTTGTCCAAAAAAAGAGAAATTAACTTAGAGAATAAATTATTAATTAATGATCCAAATATTTTAATAGAAGATCCCTCCGTACATGTAATTGTAGAAGTTATGGGTGGTACAGACTTAGCTAAAAATATTATTCTAAAATCACTTCTTGCAGGGAAATCTGTTGTAACTGCCAATAAAGCAGTTATGGCAAGATATGGAGAAGAAATACACAAAACTGCTGCAGATAATGGAGTCTTTATACTTTTCGAAGCTGCAGTTTGTGGAGGGATACCTATTATTGAACCTCTTAAAAGATCACTTAAAAGTAATCAAATAATGAAAATGGCAGGAATAATTAATGGAACAACGAATTTTATTTTATCAAAGATGTCAATAGATAAGGCAGCTTATCAAGATAGTCTAAATCTCGCACAAAAACTTGGATATGCAGAGCTAAATCCAAGTGCTGATGTTGAAGGGCATGATGCCGCTGATAAGATTTCCATATTAACAGAATTAGCTTTTGGAGGAAAAATTAATAGAAATAAAATTGATACCGAAGGAATAAATAAAATTGATTTAAAAGATATAGAATACGCCAATAAATTAGGTTTCGAAATAAAATTATTAGCTGTTTCTGAGAGAGATTATAAAAATAATAAGGAAGATTCCCTTGCTTTAAATATTTGGGTAGGACCAACACTGATTCCCAAAAGTCATCCACTTTCTTCGATAGAGGGAGTTAATAATGCGATTCTTGTTGAAGGAGATCCTGTAGGAGAGATAATGCTTTATGGGCCTGGAGCGGGAAGTGGTCCTACGGCATCTTCCGTGGTTTCAGATATATTAAGCTTGAAAGCACTGGCATCAAGAGAAACTCAATCTGCAGATAAACCTATAGACCCATTGCTATCTTTTAATTTTTGGAGAAAATGTCATGTTATTGATTATGAGAAAATAAGAAGGAAAATTTATATGAGAATTATCTGCAAAGATACTCCAGGTGTAATTGGACAAATTGGTAATATCTTTGGAAATAATGATGTTTCAATAGAATCAATTGTTCAATTAGATGCTAGAGAAAATGAAGCAGAAATAGTTGTTATAACTCACGATGTACAAAAAGGATATATTGAAAAATCAAAAAGAGAATTAAATGCTCTTTCTGAGGTTAAATTTATTGCAAGTCAGTTAAATTGTATTTAAAAAATTTGCAAAAAAATAAATAACTTGTTTAATCAAAGAAGAAATCTTTGATAATTTTATGATAAAAACTAAGGATAAAATTCAAAATCATATTAATTCTAAGACGAATTTAAAAGATTCAATTGATCTTGGTAAATGTATAAAGATAATTAATAGCAAAAAGAATTATCAGGTGATAGGAATTAATACCAATAAGGATATTTGTTGGGTAAGAGAATGGCCTTTAAATTTTTCAGGATATAAAACTTTTCAATTATCAATGAATAAAATCATACTTTCAACTGGATGCGAAATTCAAGATAAATAGATTTTTATATGGAATATGCATAAATTAAAAAAAATCATAATAACAACAATAGGTTTTATATTAATTTTTTCACAATTATCATGCACTAGGAAAAATAATGATTCTAAAAATATTACTATTGCCAGTTCGGGTAAAGTTGAATCTTTAGATCCTGCAAGAGCTAATACTTTAAAATCTAATCAAATATTAAGTGCTTTAGGAGATACCTTATATGAACTTAACTCAGAAGGTAACTTGGTACCAAAGCTGGCCGCATCTATGCCAGTGATCTCTAGAGATAAATTAAAGATAACTATAAAATTGAAAAATAATATCTTATTTCATGACGGGACCTCTTTTGATTCCTCTGCAATGAAATTTACAATAGAAAGATTTGAAAATATTGGAACAAATAATTATATTTTGGATAAAAAGATAAAATCTATAGAGACCCCTCAAAAAGAAATACTTATAATTAATCTAAATAACCCATCAAGTTCTTTGGAAGGTTTATTAACATCTATAAACTTAACTGCTATTTCTCCAACTTTTTATAAAAATCATTTCGATAAATTTTTGAATGAAAAATTTATTGGTACAGGTAAATATAAATTGAAAAGATTCTCCAATGAGATTCAAATATTATCACCTAATTTAAATTATTGGAATAATAAACCTAAAAACAATGGAATAAATTTTATTGGATACAATAATTCTTCTACCTTATATGGTGCATTAAGAAGTAAGCAGATTGATGTTTTATTATCTAATTCTATAGAAGATACTTTAAGAAATAAATTAAGATTATTAAGTCATAAAAATAAAATTAAAGAAGGTCAAAGTAAGCCATTAGAGTTAAGTTTTATAAGCTTAAGAACAAATATAAAACCATTAAATAATAGGCTTATTAGACTGGCTTTAGCTAAAAGTTTAAATAGAGAATTAATAATTAATAAAGTAAGTTATGGACTAAGATATCCAGCAAAATCCATAATCCCCTCAATCCTGAAAAAAGATAATTATATATCTTGGCCAGAGTATGATCCACGAGGTGCTATAAAAATATTTCAAGATGAAGGATACTGTAAAGGAAGAATTCTTAATTTAAAACTCACTTATAGATCTAATGTTCCTACAGATAAACTTATAGCTTTTTATTGGCAGCAAAGTGTAAAAGCTGATATGAAAGAATGTTTGTCTATATCTATTAATGGAGTTGAGTCAACTACAATCTATAAGAATCTTAAAGAGGGTATATATCCTGCCGTTATTCTGGATTGGACTGGAGCATATTCAGATCCTGCAGCATATCTAACTCCTTTACTTAGTTGTAATAAATTTGATGATGAAAAATGTATAGAGGGTGAATCAGTCTTTAGTGGAAGTTTTTGGGCATCAAGAAAAGTTGAGAAATTATTTTTAGATAGTGAAAATCTTTTTGGAGAGGAAAGATTAAATAAATTAATAGAAATTGAAAAAATAGCATCAAAAGCATTACCGTATATTCCCATTTGGATATCTTCACAAAAAGCTTGGGCGCAAAATCATATTTCCAAACCATTATTTAATTCTGCTGGAAGAATAATAATGGGGGAATTAGGAATAATAAATGAAAAATAATTTTAAAAACATTTTAAATTATTCATTAATAAAAATATCCTTAATTCCTATAAATTTATGGATAATTGCTACTTTAATTTTTATCCTATTAAGAATTGCTCCTGGGGATCCAGTAGATGCAATTTTAGGATCTGGAGCAGATCAAAAAGCAAGGGATTTACTGAGAATTAAACTAGGCCTCGATGATACTTTGCTCAATCAATATGCTTTCTATATTAAGAAATTAATTAATCTAAATCTAGGAGAATCTCTCAGCACTCAAGAACCTGTTATCGATATAATCCGCTCGGTTTTGCCTGCTACTATTGAATTATCATTATTTTCAATTTTAATAGCCATAGTTATAGGATTTCCAATAGGTTATTTAGGCTTAAAAAATAAGAATAAAAAATTTGATTATATATCAAGAATTTTTGGTATAAGTTCATATGCTATACCACCGTTTTGGGGGGCCATGATGATCCAATTAATATTTTCTATTATTTTAAGTCTTTTTCCTATTGGTGGAAGATTTCCAATATATCAGGAACCTCCAGATATTACGGGATTTATTATTTTAGATAGTATTTTAAAACATGATTTTTTTGCTTTTCAAGATGCTCTTTATCATTTAGCTCTACCTTCTCTTACTTTAGGATTTCTTCTAAGTGGTGTTTTTAGTAGATCATTTAGACTAAATCTTGAGAAAGCCTATTCAAGTGATTATGTAGAAGCCGCAATTTGCAGAGGAATTAATGAGCAAAATATTTTAATAAATTATGCTTTTCAAAATGCTCTAATTCCCATTTTTACAATAACTGGTTTTGCAATAACCTCCTTAGCAGGAGGGGCTTTACTTATTGAAGTTACTTTCTCTTGGCCAGGAATTGCTTTGAAATTACAAGAAGCAATTCTTCAAAGAGACTATAATCTTGTACAAGGAATAGTAATAATTACATCTACACTAATTATTGCAATTAACCTCTTCATAGATATATTAATTGCATTTTTTGATCCCAGGATAAAATATTAATCCTTATAAATTTGATTTAATTCTTTTTCTCCTAAAAGATGATAGTTTAAATTTAGTATTTGATTTTTTGGTACAACCTTCAAACCTTGTTTTCGTTCAAGATTACTTAAAAACTCAATGATTATTTTTAAGGAAAGTTTTTGGAAATCAGATGGATTAATCCCTATAAAATTTTCTTTGATTTTAAAAACATCATTATCAATTTTATTTTTAGAACTTTGATTATTTACACTTATGGGTGAAAAATGACTTGCACCTTGGACGATTAAAAACCTATTTAATTTATTTGATTGATTAGATCTAAATAGTTTAAATTGTTCGCTTACTAAGGGTGTAATCAAGTCGAAAGTTCCTCCAATTAATAATACAGGGGCATTAATACCAGTATTATTTTTATATGGCCAAATTAGGCTTCCAAAACTATTAAATCCAACTATTGCTTTTAAATCTGTAGATTTTTCAAATTCTAGAATAGGTATTTCTAATAATTGGCATTGAAGTAACTTTGATAAATTTGTTAATGCAAAATCTTTTAAAGCAATATTGCACCTAGATTCAAAATCTTTTTCTGGAAGATTACCCTCATATAACATTGATATTAATGACCCAAGAGAATGCCCCATTAAAATATAAGATCTACCATCAAAACCCAAAGCACCATCTTTATAGGCCTTAACAACAGCATTTAAATCTTTTATTCTATAAAGAAAAATATCAGTCCCTCCAGGTAGAGATTGTTCACCCCTCATTACAGCTTTTAATGCCTCTAAATTACTCCCTTCATGTTCTATCAAAAGAATAGGCCAACCTTTTTTACTTAATCCAGCTCCTAACCATCTGAAATTACTTATATCTCCTCCTAATCCAGGCATAAAGATTATTAAGTTTTTTTTATAGTCTTTATTTGGTATCCATAGTTCCAAAGACAAGGGCTTCTCTCTATGAGAAACATCTAAATTTATTTTTCTAGGAAGAAAATTTAAATCTTTTTCATCAAACAAATCAAAATTAATAATAATATTATTATTATTTTCTAAGGCATTTAATTTTTTAGATAAATTTTGCTGTTCCTCTAAAGCTTTTTTCCAAGAATATATTATTGAAATAAGATTATCAATATCAAGCTCGATTTCATAAATAGGAATTTCTTTCAATATATCTAATATTGAGACTTCTTTTTTTTCATCTAATAAACGTTCAATTGTATCAAACAATTGTATTCCATTGGTATCATTTTGAACTTTAAAAGTATTACTGAATTCAGTAAGAATTTTTCTTCCCATCCAGCTTCTTAAAATTTGCTCAGAAAAACTATCTTGTTTAAAAACGACAACTTCCAAATATTTTGATAATTGAAATACTTTGCCAAGGCCATTTTCCTTAAACCAATCTATTACTTCTAGAGAATCCTCTTTATATTTTCCTAATTTTGATAACTCATCTATTGAAACAGGAATAGACATTCCCTCAAATTTTAAATTTATCTTTTCAGCAGATTCTGCAGTAAGATTTACTAAAAAGCAATTAAAAAAACTTAAACCCAGTATAAAGATGAATTTCAATTGTGATTAGTCCTAAAAATATTAAAGATGTAAAAGATTGGTGGTTTCAATTTCCAGCACAATTAAAGGTAATTACTAAGATAAGATTTTTTGCTGCTTTTGGTGCTGGAGGGGTAATTTATTTAACATCACTTATCTTTAATAAAATAGGTCTTTCTGCGACTGAAATTGGTTTTGGTTTTACCTTATCGGCAATTATTGGAACAATAACACGTTTTATTACAGGAAATTATCTAAATAAATATAAAAATATTGAATTACCTTTAAAGACTTCATCGACATTAAGCATATTTGCAAGCTTTTGCCTATTGATTTCTAGAGATCCATTTTTGTATATGATTGGTCAATGTTTAGTAGGTGCATCTGCTGGAATTTATTGGCCTACAGCAGAACTTGCAGTTCCATATTTATGTAATCCAATAAGAACTACAAAGGCTTATGCATTGGTTAGGAGTTCAGAGGCATTAGGTATTTTTCTTGGGGTTTTTATTGGAAGCATATTTAATTCGTTAATTTATTTCAAATCTAATTTCATTATTGATATTTTATGCATGATGATAATCATCTTAGTTACTTCAAGAAATAGAGAAATGATTTCAGAAGCATTAAATAATTATCAGCTAACTAATTCAAATAAAACTCACGTAGATAATAAAAAATGGCACCTAAATACAAAAATAATACTAATTTCTATAGTACTTATGACTACTTGTCTCGCTTTGATTCAAGTAACTTTACCATTAGATTTTGTTAAAGGCGGAATATTCAGAGAACCTATTAGTAAAATTTCAACAAGTTTTATAATTTCAGTTCAGTTAATTTTATTATTTATACTTCAATGGCCCATTGGGAGTTGGCTATCTACGAAAGGCAAATTTTTTGGAATTAAATTTAGTTTAGTCAATTTTGGGATTGGTACATTTTTATTATTTATCTCAAGTTATCTTAAAACCTTTGGTTTTTACATAATATTATTTGGAATTATTTTCTGCAGTATTGGAACTTCTTCTTTTCTACCAACTTCCACTGATATTGTATTTAGCATCACTCCAATACATAAGAAAGGTTTTGGCCTAGCCCTTCTTTCTCAATGCTTTGCAATAGGTTATTTTATTGGACCACTTATATCAGGAAGGGTACTAGACTATTATGGTTATGCAACAAACATATGGATATGTATTTCAATGGCCTGCTTAACATTAATAATTTTGTTATTTAATAAAAAATATTGAAAATAAAAAATTATCTTGCATTGATTTCAATAATTCTTCTTTCTCTAAGGAATAGAAAAAAAGGTGCCGAAAAAGCAAACGCTATCAATACAGTACCTAAATAGACAATCCACATATTTTTAATATTTAACTTTTTAGATTCGTTTACAATCCAAATGAAGATAGCACTTGCTCCAATTAGTAAATCCCTTGAAATAGATTCTGCGGCTGGATTTGCATTAGCTAATTGAATAAACTGACTAATATCAAAACTTGATCCATATTCCAATATAAAATTATAGTTTGATATCCAAGGGAAAATAGCTCCAAGAATAGATAATAAAAGGTATATATAACTGAGAGTATATTTATTATCTTTTAATAAATTCATGACTAAGTAAGATTTACCTTATATACTAATAGTTTTTAGTAAAATGCTCGATAAAAAAAATTATTTATTTCGTAAAGAAAAATATACTAAAGGTAATTTAAAGTTTGCCGTTATTGGCCACGTTGAATGGATCAATTTTCTTAGTGTTGATAAATTACCTCAGCCTGGAATAATATCTCACGCAAAAAAGTCATTAGAGCTTCCCGCTGGAGGAGGATCTCTTATAGCCAAAACGCTTTCTGAATTAACCAATAATGAAGTTCATTTCTTTACTAGTTTAGGGAATGACTTTTACGGTGAAAAAAGTTATGAATTTTTTGAAAAGGTCGGGTTAAAGCTTCACATTGCTTGGAGAAATCAACCTACTAGAAAAGGGTTTAGTTTAATTGATGATAAAGGAGAACGAGCTATAACCATTATTGGTAAAAGACTATCTCCTTCTTTTAATGACGATTTAGATTGGAATCTTCTTAAGGATATGGATGGAATATTCATAACTGCTGGAGATATTGATATATTTAAGAAATCAAGAGAATCTAATATACTTTGCACAACTCCCAGAGTTGGAATTGAATTAATAAATAATTCAGGAATACTTTTAGATGCTTTAATTGGAAGCAACTTGGATCCTGATGAAAGATTTTTATTATCTGATTTGTTTCAAAAGCCTAGATTTGTAATTAAAACAGAGGGAGAAAAAGGTGGTATTTGTTTCCCAGGTGGAAAGTTTGATGCAATTGATAATAATAATCCAAAGATCGATTCTTATGGATGTGGTGATTCATTTGCGGCTGGAATACTTTATGGATTATCGGCAAATTGGTCTATTGAAAATTCATTGATATTAGGTAAAGTGTTAGGAAGAAATTGTATTGACTATTTTGGTCCATACCCCAATATGAAAAAAATAATAACTTAAAATTCTAATGATAATAAAAGATAAAAAAAATTTAAACTCTATTGTAGATATTTATATTTTTACAATTTTAATACTTATGATTCTAATTTATAAATCATTTAATGAATTAAGAGAAATTTTTTCTTATGGAATTTTAAAAAAAGAAACATTAACTGAAAAGAGTAATATAGGCTTTGATATGAAAATAAAAATGAAATAATATAATGAAATATCTATTTTTAATTATAGTAATTTCATTTTTAGTTATTAAAAGTAAAAAATTCTTCTATAAAAAAAATAAAAGAATTTTACTTTTTAAAAAAAATTTTATAAGTAAAGAATCAAAGATAGAAAAAATATTTTCAAGAAATAATGAAAGATTAATCAAAGATCCCAACATCAATATCAACATTGATATTTATGAAAACGAACAGGAAATTACTACAAAGACAAAAATACATAGAGTGAGATTAGCTAAATTTGGCAAATCTAAGTTAAATGAAGTTTATTTTTATAAAGATCTAGAAGGTAAGATTTATAAATTCGTTAATGAAAAAAAAGAGTATATTTAATAACTTTAACTACACTCTAAACTATCTCTAGTAGAGACTCCCGTGGTGGGGTTTACGCCATCAGCTATTTTACAGAGATTTCTTTGATCTTCACTGTCAAGTATCGCGAATGTAAAGTCTGCTCCATCTATCTGAGCACCTGCAAAACTTCTCCCTGAAGCTATCATATTTACTAATACAGCCTTTCTTAAATCGGTTT
>MDTA01070975.1_pt1 | contig 14484 bp, 14 predicted proteins | sample 811151 | NCBI WGS metagenome assembly MDTA01 (sample SAMN05326648, study PRJNA326480) | marine metagenome | isolation source: seawater | place: Indian Ocean: South | collected 2010 | reverse complement strand
TAGAAAATTATCTTTAATAACAAGCCTAGATCCAAAATGATAACCAGAATTAATTGGGGGTTCAGCTCTAAAAATATTATTGAATTGTAAATTTTCATTATCAAAGACAGCAGAAGCTACTGAAGTACTAGATTTACCATTCCCCCTATTTTCTGAATAAGAGACAAAAATCTTATTTTTGTGATAAAGAATTTCAAGTAGCCCGCCCTGACCATCTTCTAGTATTTTTAAATTATGGTTTATTTTATTTATTATATTATCTTTCAAATCTACTAATAAAATTTGGCCTGATTTTTCTGTTATTAAAATCTCATTTTGATTTTTAAAACTTATACTCCAAGGGCTATCTAATCCAGAGATAATTTGATTTAATTTAAAGTCTTCAGATTTAAGATTTAAAGTTTGAGTTAAGATAATTATAAATAATAAAATAATTTTTTTCATTTAACTAAAATAAACATCTTATTTCTATTGGCAAATTTTATTGCTTCGGCCTTATTTAAAAAAATATTATTTTTATGTTTTAAGACTATTCCTTTTAAGCCAGCAGATTTACATTGTTTTAAAGTGTGTAAACCAACAGTAGGTAGATCAATTCTTATGTCTTGTTTTTTTTTAGGAAATTTTACTAATACACCATTGATTTTATTCCTTTTTTTTTTTATATTTTTTAACATATCTTGTGTACCCTTTTGTTTTTCCAAAATCACAGTATTATTCCTTCCGACTGCAGCTTGAATATAGCTATAAGGTTTTGAATTTTTTAAAAATTTTATTGCATTTTTAATATCTCTCTTGTCAATATTATCAGGCTTATATTTTGTATAGATTCCTTTAGGAATGTTAAGCTCTGGTGTAAAAAATGTTGAATTTATTGTTTTTATACCCTCTTTTTTAAAAATGTTTATTATTTCTTTTAAAATTGCAGCATCCCCAATTTTTGATTTTTTTATTATTTTTGAGATGTAGTAAACTCCTTTTAGATCTAATTTAAGTTTTGAAAATTTAGGCTTATTTACTTTCCCCGCAAATAACACTTTTTTGCAATTATTCTTTTTTAAAATAGATATTATTTTTCCAAATTGACCAATTGAAATTTTATGAGAGTTTTTTTCTTTTTTGAAAAAATTCTTATTAGTTAAATCTATTATTGTATATTTTTTTTTACCTTTTATCTTTTTATATATGTATTTTGGAAAATCTGTTTCTCCAAAAATTAAGCCAATCATAATTTAATTCTGTGGTGAGCAAATAGGTCTTTTTTTATCTTTTTCGATAAATCTTATTACTTCTGAAACTAATTCGTTATCTTTATACTCACCATTTATTTTACTTAAATTTTCATATAAATTTTTTGAAGAAAAAATTTCTTTATAAGCTTTATCTAATCCCATAATCTTTTTATTATCATATTTTTTTCTTCGTAAACCAATAAGATTTATCCCTTGTAAATAATTTCGATTTCCAATGGATAGTCCAAAAGGGGTAACGTCTTTTAAAACTCCTGTCATTCCACCGATCATTGCTAGCCGTCCTATTCTCGTAAATTGTTGTACAGCTGAATTTCCTCCAATTATTACTGAATCTTCAATCGTTACGTGCCCGCCAAGCGGAACATTATTTGCGATAATAACATTGTTACCTATTTTACAGTCATGAGCTATATGCGAGGAAATCATAAACAAACAATTACTTCCTATTTCTGTTTTTGATCCACCGCCCTCAGTTCCTGGGTTGATAGTTACATACTCACGTATAATATTTTGTTCACCTATTATTAAGCTATTTTTTTCATTTTTAAATTTTAGATCTTGGGGCTGGGTACCTATACTAGCAAACGGAAAAATCTTTGTTCCTTTTCCTATTTTTGTATTTCCTTCGATATGAACATTAGAAACCAATTCAACGCTTTCAGATAATTCAACCTCTGGTCCGACATAACAAAATGGTCCGATCTTAACTGTATTTGAGATCTTTGCTTTCTTATCAACTACACTTGAGCTATGTATCATTCTTTTCTGTCCACTATTGTTGCTGACCACTCTGCATCGGCCATTCTTTTACCCTCAACTTTGGCTATTCCTTTATATTTCCAAACTCTTCCATGCGATCTAATTGCTTCTATTTCTAATTGTAACTCACAGTCTGGTAATACTGGATTTCTAAATCTGGCCTTATCAACTCCCATCAAATAGACTAGTTTATTCGCATACTCTTTAGGATCAATTCCATGAGCAGTAAGTGCTGCTGCAGCTTGACCAAATGCCTCTACAATCAAAACACCTGGCATTACAGGTTGACCTGGAAAATGACCTTGAACGTAAAATCCATTTTTTTTAACATGCATTATAGCTGTTGCAGATTTCAAATGAACAATATTAGTTAATTTGTCTATTAATAACATAGGCTCTCTGTGAGGTAATAGTGCTTCGATTTCTTTTTTATTTAATTCAGTTTTACTCATTATTATTTCTATTTTTTTTAATAAAATCTTTAAATGAAATTGCAGGATATCCCATTACAATTTGATTGTCCTCTATATCCTTTATTACACCACTTCCACCACCAATTTTTACATTATTTCCTATTTTTAAATGACCTGATACACCTGCTTGACCACCAATTGATACATTGTTTCCAACGTTAGCACTTCCAGCGAATCCTACTTGTCCTGCTATCATACAATTAGATCCAATTTTCACATTATGCGCTATATGAATTTGATTATCCAAATAAGTGTTCTTTCCTATAACTGTATCATCAACAGAACCTCGATCTATCGTACATCCTGCAGCGATTTCTACATCATCACGTATTATCACTTTTCCTATATGAGGAAATTTAATATTCCTATCTTTCTTAGGAATAAAGCCAAATCCCTTTTGTCCTATCTTACTTCCGTCTTGCAAAGTAACTCTATCTCCAATTATAGAATTTTTAATAACCAAGTTTGAACCAATTAAACAATTGTTTCCAATTATAACATTATGTTCAATTATTGTATTTGATCCAATGATACTATTTTTACCTATTTTGACATTTTTACCAATTAAAACATTCTTACCAAATTTTACGGATTTATATTTATACTTATTTGGAGATTTAAGAGTTAAATCTGGATAATCTTTATCTGCTTTAGAATAAATTAGGTTAATTGTATTTGCTAAATCAAATAAGACATTTTTAACAATTATTTTTAATATATTCCTGGGAAGAAATTTTGCTAATTTGTCTGTTGTTATACAGGCTTTTGCCTTCGTTTTTAAAGCTGCAGATTTATACTTGATGTTATCGAAAAAAGTAAGATCAAATTTGCCTGCTTCATGCAGGGTCTTAATTTCATTAATTATAAAGTCATTATTTTTGTTAATATGTTTATAAATTTTACTTATCTTAATATTTTTTTTTGGAATAAAAAAACTTGATTTCATTCAAACTTAATTAAGATTTATGGACTTCAATTCCTTGTTTAATAATTCAATAATTTCTTTTGTTATATCTAAATTATCATCTGCTAAAAGGATGCTTTTTTTGTCCAAAACTATTTGTATATTTTTTTCAACCATATGTTTTTTTACTATTGGATTGAGAGTTTCTAAAAGCTTTTTTTTAGCCTTTGCACGTTTATCAGAAACTTCTTTCAATAAACTTACTCTTTCTTTTTGTAGCGAAGAAACTTTTTTTCTTAATTCGTTAACTTTTTTTTTATACTCATCATTTGAAAGAACTTTTTTTTGTTCTATAATTTTTTTTTTCTTCTTTTAACAAATCTTTTTCCTTGTTTGATATATTTTTTGAACCTTGCTCAAGTTTATTTTTCAAAAAATCTTGAGCTTTTTTCCCAGCTGTGCTTTTGTTTAGAATGGTTTTTGTATCTAAAAAGTAAACTGTGTTAGCAGATAAATAAGTTTGTGATGTAAAAAAGATGAAAAAAATGATTATAAGTTTTTTCAATTCCATGTGATTAAAATGTTGTTCCTAAATTAAAACTAAAACTTTCTGTTTTGTCAGTATCAGCTTTTGCGAGGTCTTGGGCTAAAACGAAACTCATGGGACCTATAGGAGATAGCCAGTTCATGGCGATACCGGCTGATGATCTTATTTTACTACTATCATCTATTGTGGCATCATAATCAACACCCCATACGTTACCAAAATCTAAAAACATGCCAAAATCTGTGTTGGTATTTTCTGGAAGAAGATTTGGTAAATTCGCCTCAAAATTTAGAGCTGCTGCATAATTTCCCCCGATATGGTCAGAACCATCTACTGGTCCAATTTTATTTCTTTCAAATCCTCTTAATCGCTTTGTGCTTAATACTTTTCTCTTACTAAGTCTTACATCATCATCATTAAGTCCATTAATGCTCGAAAGAAATAATTTACCAGATCCAACAATATCTTCGTTAAAAGAATGATACTTACTCATTTTTAGCGTGTTAGAAATAAAAGATTTGTCTGCATATGCTGGGATACTTTGGTTAAAACTTATAATTGATCCGCTGGTTGGCATGAATGCTCTGTTTCTTTTATCGTTTGTAAAACCATAAGAAGCGGCTATCTCGCTAAATTCGCCAGCTTGTTTTTTAAGTGAGTCAGATGCACTATCTAAAGTGGATAAATCATCATAACTTGCTTGTAAGCTGAGTAAAACTTTTACATCTTTATACTGCTCAAAACTAAGACCGGCGCCTGCTGAGATAATTGAGTTTTCATATCCTTGGTCAGGTTTATCATTTTTTTCACTTGATAAATTGTAATACAATGAGTTTCCTAAAAAATTATGATTTGGGTTTTCAAAAACTAAATCACCAGCGAGTGACTCTTCATCCAATTCCATATTAAATGTTAAAGATTTACCCTCACCTAACCAATTGTTTTCCTTGATATTAAAAGCTATTGTGCCCCCAGAAGTCCCTATACCTGCACCTGCGCCAATTTCACCAGTTGGTTGTTCTTCTACATTAATATCAATAATTTTTAAATTATTTTTGCTACCATCAGAAACTTTATAGTTTACCTCTTTAAATAATCTTCTTGCTTTTATTTTTGAAATAGATTTTTCTAGATTAATCTCTGTTAAAGGGTCTCCCTCGTCTAATATAAGTTCACCTCTAATAACACTTTCATTTGTAACAAAGTTACCAGTAATATTTATTCTCTCTACTAAATTTCTTTCTCCTTCAAAAATATTAAAGATAATGTTTATAGTATCGTCTTTTACAACCTCCTCTACATTGTGTTCCACGAATTGTAAGTCGTTTTCTTCAATTAAAATATCTATTTGTTCTAAAAGTTTTTTTATTTTAAAAGGAGAATAATATTCACCTATTTGTTTTTTAAAAATATCATTTAATGGGAAAAAAATTTTTTTATCATATACTTTATCAACATTAGTTGAAATTTTATCTATAATAAATCTGTTGCCCTCTTCAATTGTATAAACTAAATTGGCATTTCCTGATTGATTAATTTCAGCAAAGTTAGATTTAATTTTTACGTCGTAAAAACCAATTGATTTATAATAATTTACTAAAAGTCGTTGATCTAAATTTATTAAATTTTGACTTAGTGAAGTATTTTTGGACAGCACTTTCCAAAATTTAGCTTCTTCACTTGCAATAACTTCTTTTAATCTTTTTGATCTAATCTTTTTGTTACCTGTAAAATTTATTGAAGATATTTTTGATTTATTGCCTCGTTCTATAGAAATTAATAAATCTATACTTGTTTTGTCAAGATTTCTTACTTTTGCATCTACTTTTGCAAAATTATATCCTAGTGATGAATATAATTGTTTTATAATTTCTATATCTTTAGTCAAAAAGGATTCAACAAAAGATTGCTTTTCTTTTAATCTTATGAGTTTCTTTATTTCTTTTTCATAAGATTTGTTTTGTTCTCCAAGAAGAATTAATTGGTTCACAACTGGATATTCTTCTAAATTTATTTTGAGAATATTATTATTTAAACTTATATCTATTTTTTTAAAAAAATTTGTAGAGTAAAGTTTATTAAGAATTTGGTTAATTTGGTTTTCAGAGTAATCTTCATTTATATTAATATCACCATAAACTTTTATAGTCTCCTCAGAAATTCTGTTATTGCCTTCAACAACAACCTTTTTTATCACCTCAGCTTTTATTGAGGAAGAAAATAACATTATTAAAATTAAAAAAGATAAAAATTGTTTAAACATAAATTTTGAGCTTTTTCATAGTTGTTGCTTTTGACCATTTATCAATGATTTCAATTTCTTGAAAATTTCTTGCGTTTCTTATAGCATATTTTTTATAATTTCTATCGTTCATAATCTTCATAATGGTCTTTGAAATGTCTAAAAAATTGATCTTTTTTTTAAGAAATAAGTCAATTAATAACTCATTGGCAGCATTAATGATAATTGGGGTCGAAATAAATTCATTGGCTCTATCTTTTATTTTAAATATGGGAAAAATTTTTGTATTAACTTGAAAAAATTTTAAATTTTCGATTGGTGATTTTTTTTTATTTTCATTAATTTTATAAAACTGATTTATATCCAAATTTTTTTCAAAGATTGCGTTTGCTATAGGTATAACCATTGTTGTTTTATGATAAATAAATTTAATTAAACCGTTTTTTAATTCTAAAATTGCATGTACTAAAGAATTTGGATGGATCAGAACATCTAATTTTGATGATGGTATGTTAAATAGTTTTTGTGCTTCTATTATTTCTAATAATTTATTCATTAATGTTGCGGAGTCTATAGAGATTTTTTTACCCATTTTCCATTTAGGGTGTTTTAATGCAAGTTGTGGTGAAATGGATTTTAATTGATTTGGTTTATAATTTAAAAAAGGTCCACCTGAAGCTGTAAGATATATCTTTTTTATCTCTTTTAATTCATGATTGTCTAAAAGCTTTAAAATTGAAAAATGTTCAGAATCAATAGGTATAATTTTGGTTTTGTGTCTTTTTGCTTTTTTTTTTATTAAATCCCAACCACATATAATCGATTCTTTATTCGCAATTAAAATTTTTTTACTAATTGAAACCATTGAAATTGTTGGTTTGAGACCTGCTATGCCAGGAATAGAAGAAACCGTAATATTTGATCTTAAAAAACTTTTATTATTAAATTCATTAAATATTTTTGTTTTATTTTTTTTAAACTTTCTTTTTATTATAAGAAATGCCCTCCTGTCTGTAACAACAAAAACTTTCGGATTATACTTTTTAATTTGACTCGATATTAATCTAATATTTTTTTTTGCTGATAAAAGATTTATTGAAAATAATTTTTTCTTTTTATCAATAATTTTTAAAGTTGTAGATCCGATTGATCCTGTTGAACCTAGAATTGATATTTTTAATTTCATATACGTAAAATTAATAAAGTCAAAAAACCTACTGGAATTCCAAAAAATATTCCATCTAATCTATCTAGAACTCCTCCATGGCCCGGAAGAAAATTACCAGTATCTTTTACTTTCGCATTTCTTTTTAAAAAAGAAAAAAATAAATCTCCCAATTGACATGCAAACGAAATGAAAAAACTAAGGACAAAAATTTTAAAATTTAATTTGCCAGTAAAATAAAACATTAGAATTCCAATAACCAAGAACGTCAAAATAAAAGAACCTATAGAGCCAGATATTGTTTTCTTCGGACTAATTGAGGTTAATTTAGGACCTTTAAATATTTTACCAAATATATATCCTCCTATGTCGGATCCTATACATCCAAATAAAAATATAAATAAAAGTATTTTTAGTTGAAAAAAAAATGAAAAATAAGAAAACAAAATACAAAATGTAGAAACAAAAATTATAAAAAGTGTTTTTGATATAAATTTAAATAAAAGGTTTTTTGTTATTTTTTGAATTAGATCAAAAAATTCTATTAATGACAAAAATCCGAAAACTAGTACCGAATACATTAAAATAAATTGATTTTGTATTAATAAGAAAATTAAAAATAGTAAAATTGATGATGTAAAAATTCTGTATTTAAATTCAGAAAGAATCATATTTCTCCAAAATTTCTTTTAATTTTTTTATACTCATTTAATATTTTATATAGATCTTTTGCATTAAAATCTGGCCATAATTTATTCAAAAAAAATAGTTCTGTATACGCCAGTTGCCAAAGCATAAAATTGCTTAATCGTTTATGTCCTCCAGTTCTAATTAATATATCTGGATCTGGGATATTTTTTGTATAAAGATTTCTTTCAAAATTTTTCAAAGTTGTTTTTTTTTTGACTTTTTTCGCAGCATTTAAAATTTCATCTTTTGAACCATAATTAATTGCTAAATTAATTAAAATTCTCTTATTTTTCTTTGTTAATTTAATTGTTTGATTTAATGTAGTCTTAATTTCTACAGGTAGTTTATGAATATTGCCGAATATATTTATTCTAAGGTCTTGTTTTAAAATATTTTTTATCTCTTTTGAAAAATAATTTTTTATTAATTTGAATAAAAAGTTTATCTCCTTTTTAGGACGTTTCCAATTCTCTGATGAAAAAACATAAAATGTAACAATTGGAATTTGTAATTTAATTGAACTTTTAACAATTTTTTTTACTGTCTCTATTCCTTGTAAATGACCAAAATTTCTTCCTTTACCTTTTTTAACTCCCCATCTACCATTGCCATCCATTATAAAGGCGACATGGTTTAGATTGTTCATATTTGAATTATCTCTTTTTCTTTATCTTGTAGGATTTTATCAACATCCTCGATATTCTTATCTGTCAATTTTTGAATAATTTTTTCAAATTTTTTATTTTCATCTTCTGAAATATTCTTATCTTTAAGTTTTTTTTTTTAAGTCTTCATTGGCTTCTCTTCTAATATTTCTTATTGCAACTTTTCCTTTTTCTCCCATATTTTTTAAAATTTTAATAAATTCTTTCCTTCTTTCTTCCGTGAGATCTGGTATTCTTAATCTTAAAGTCTGGCCATCAACTTGTGGATTAATTCCAAGATCTGATTTTTGTATTGCGCTTTCTATTGAATTTACGTTTGCTTTATCCCAAACTTGCACTGAAATTAATCTTGCCTCAGGCACATTTATTGTAGCAAGTTGATCAATTGGCATTTGCTGTCCGTATACATCAACTTTTATTGTATCAAGCATATTTGTATTTGCTCGGCCCGTTCTTAATGTTGATATATCTTTTTTTAACGATTGAATGCTTTTATCCATTTTGGATGAATAATTTATTTCATTGAACTCTGTGCTCACTTTTTAAACCCCTTCTCCAACTTTATATCTTATAAAGTCTAGAACTTTTAACTGTTTCTCTGAGGAACTCTCTTTTAATACATCAGAAACTTTTTTTTTTGGATCCATTATCCATGCTTGGTTTAAAAGTGAGTTTTCATCTAAAAATTTAGATATTTTACCTTTTGAAATTTTTTCAACCATCTCTTTTGGTTTACCAGAATTTGTTATTTCTGCTTTTATTATTTCTAATTCTTTATCAACTATATTCTGATTGATATCTTTTTTATCTAACGCTAATGGATTTAAAGCTGCAATATGCATTGCTACTTTATTTCCAATATCTTCATTTTTTTCTTTTTGAATTCCATCAAGTTTTACAATTGAAATAATCTTACCTATACCTTTTTCTAATGCGGATTGAACATAATAAAAGTTTTTACCCTTTGTTTTATCAAAAAAGTTTGTTCGTCTAATTGATATTTTTTCTCCGATTTTTGCGATTAAATTAATCAGATTGTCTTTAACTAGAATGCCATTTGACATTTTAGTGTCATTTATTTTATTTAAATCTCCTTTAGAATTAAAATTAATTTTAGATAATTCTTTGCAAAAATTTATAAAATCTTTATTTTTAGCTACAAAATCTGTTTCGCTATTAATTTCTATAATAGATACTTGGCCATTTTCTTCGTAAACAAGAGCTAAGCCTTCTGAAGCAGTCCTGTTCATTTTTTTTGATGCTTTAGCTATTCCATTTTTTCTTAAAAATTCAATCGATTTTTCAATATCTCCCTTAGATTCATCTAGGGCTTTTTTACAATCTTTAAAACCAACCCCAGTCATTTCTCTTAGCTTTTTGATATTATCTAATAAATCTTTGTTTGACATCCAACGACAATTTAAATTAATTTTTTTTAATTTTAGATGAATTTTCCTCAGTTTTTTCTTTAGAGTCTTTTATAAATTTTTCAGCATCCTTAATTGTATTCTTCAAAAGTTCGCAATATAAATTAATTGATCTTCTTGCGTCATCGTTTCCTGGAATGGGAAAATCTATACCAGTTGGATCTGAATTAGTGTCTAATACTGCTATAATTGGTATATTTAATTTTTTTGCTTCCGCTACTGCCAGTGACTCAATGTTTGTATCTATAATAAAGATTAAGTCTGGTGTTTTTTTCATCTCTGAAATACCTCCCAAAGATCTTTGAAGTTTTTCTTTCTCTTTACCAAATTTAAGTATTTCTTTTTTTGTAAATCCTAAATTTTCTTTTGAGAGCTGATCATCTAGTTTTTTTAGTCTTTTAATAGAGTTCTGTATTGTATTCCAATTTGTAAGCATCCCTCCTAGCCATCTATAGTTTACATAATATTGGCCTGTTTCCTTTGCCAAATCACTAACCTGCTCCGAAGCCTGTTTTTTTGTGGAAACAACTAAAAGTTTTCCACCGCTTGAAATTACTTTATGAACTTGAATTAATGCGCTTTTCAGAAAATCAACAGTTTGAGTTAAATCAATAATATGAATAGAATTTTTTTCACCAAAAATGAATTTTTTCATTTTAGGATTCCACCTCAATGTCTTGTGACCAAGGTGCACACCTGCTTCAAGTAATTGTTTTATGTCTACTTTAGGTACGTTCATATTTTTTCCGGTTAATCCACCACAGTAATTCCATTCACTGGACCGGTAGGGCAATGCCCTTTAAACTGTGTGCGAAATAAGCCACAGATATATACAATCAAACTGAAAAATCAACTGTCTAAACTGTTATTTTTTCAACGTATTTCTTAGATTTTAAGGCTCTAAGATGATTTAAGTCGAATTTTCTGTTTTCTTGTAACAAGTAAAGAGCTTCTTTATTTTTATCTTTAAACACTATATTAATTTCAGTTTCACCTTTATTAGATAATAATTCTCTTATTTCATCTAGATTGTAATTATCTTTTAGTTCAATTGTTACTTTCGAATAAGGCTTACTTATTACATCATATAAATTAAGAATCTTTTTTACATTTATTCTTTTTTTTTCTTTATCCCCAGAAATTTTATCTTTTTGTAAAGTTAAAACAAAAGATTCTGACTCTTTTAGTTTATCTCTGTTTGAGACTAAAATCTCTGCAAATAAAAAGAGTTCAAATTCAGCTTGTTTGTCACTGAATTTAACAATTGCGTAAGGAGTTCCTTTTGCACTTTTTTTTTCTTGAATTGACATTATCGTACCTGCCACCAAACCTTCACTTAATTCATTCTCATAAAATTTGTTATATGAAATAATATTTAGTTGACTAAAAATCTCTTCAAATTCGTTTAAAGGATGATTTGTCAAATAAAATCCAATCGATTTGAATTCTTCGGATAAAAGCTCTTTTTGTTCCCATCGTGTAGCGGGTAAAAACTCAAAGCCTATTTGACTAATATGCTGATCACTAAAAAGATTAGTTTGATGATTTTCTTTATCATCATTTATATTTTTAATTGTTTGTATAATTTTAGGTATTGAATTTAAAATTTTACCTCTATCGTTGTCAAATTCATCAAAAACGCCAGCTTTTACTAAACCCTCTAGTTGGAGTTTGTTCACATCTTTTACATTTACTCTATTAATAAAATCAATAAACGATTTAAAATTTCCATTGCTCTCTCTTTCATTAATTATATTTGTAATCGCTTCAAAACCAACATTTTTAATTGCTCCAAGACCGTAAATAATTTTATTATTCATGGCCCTAAAATCTGAGAAACATTTATTAATTGAAGGTTTGACTATTTCAATTTTAAGCTTCTTTAATTCTTCAACAAATTCTCTCAATTTAGATGTGTTGGTGAGTTCTGTCGACATCGTCGCTGCTATGAAATCTTCTTTATGATATGTTTTTAAATAAGCAGTTTGATACGCAATTAAAGCATAAGCCGCGGCATGACTTTTATTAAAACCATATTGCGCAAAAGGTTCGATCTTTGTGAAAACAAAATTAGCAACATCTTTTGAAATACCATTTTTTAATGCTCCATTAATAAATCTTTCTTTTTGTTTATCTAATTCTGCTTTTTTCTTTTTTCCCATAGCTCTTCTCAAGATGTCTGCTTCACCGGCTGTAAAGCCCGCTAAAGTTTGAGCAATTTGCATTACTTGTTCTTGGTAAATAATGATACCATAGGTTGGTTTTAGTATTTCTTTTAAAGTTGGATGAATATAATCAGGTTCTTTTACTCCATTTTTACAATCGTTATAAATTGGAATATTGCTCATAGGGCCCGGTCTATATAAAGCAACCAATGCTATGATATCATCAAATTTATTAGGTTTCATTTGCTTAATTGCTTCTCTCATTCCTGCACTTTCAAGCTGAAATAATCCAGTTGTTTCTCCTGTTGAAAGCATAGAAAAAACTTTTTCATCGTTATGATTAATTTTACTTATATCTAAATCTATTTTTTTAAATTTTAATCTCTTTATAGTGTTATCAATAACAGTAAGAGTCTTTAAACCAAGTAAATCAAATTTAACTAATCCTGCATTCTCTGAGGAATACATGTCAAATTGTGTCGACGGCAAAGTTAAATTTGAACTATGGTCAATATACAATGGAAATTGATCAGCTAATTTATCTCCAGCAATCACTACTCCTGCAGCATGAGTTGCCATATTCCGATTTAATCCCTCTAATTTTAAAGAAAGTTCTAAAAGTTTTTTTACTTTAATATTATTTTTAATTTCCTCTTTAAATCGTGGTTCTCGATCAATAGACTCCTGTAGTGTAAGAGGCCTAGATGGATCAAATGGCACCATTTTACAAATTCTATCAACATGGCCATAAGAAAGTCCCAAAACACGACCAACATCTCTTAAAACCATCCTAGCTTTCAGCTTACCGAAAGTTATGATATGAGCAACTCCATTTTTATATTTGGCCTTTAAATATTCAAATACTTGATCTCTTTTTTCCTCACAAAAATCAATATCGAAATCCGGCATAGATATTCTGTCAGGGTTTAAAAATCTTTCAAAGATTAAATCAAATTCAATCGGATCCAAATCCGTAATATCTAAACAGTAAGCTACTAGTGATCCAGCTCCAGAGCCTCTACCTGGGCCAACTGGTATTGAATTTTTTTTTGCCCATTTTATATAGTCAGAGACAATTAAAAAATAACTAGAGTAATTCATTGAATTAATAATGTTAATTTCATGCACTAATCTATCTTCATAAATTTCTTTTATTTGCTCTTTTGATTTAGTTTTATTTTTTTTTAGAATGAAATTTTCCAATCTATATTCTAAACCTTTTTTTGCTAATTTTGATAATTCTTCCTCTGGAGAACTACTTTCTTTACTGGCTATTGAGGGCAAAATTGGTTTAGATTTTTTTGGTTTAAAATTAAATCTTAAATGAAAATTATAATTATTTTCTAATGCTTCAGGAATATCTGAATATAATTTTACTATCTCGTCTTGAGGTTTAAAAAAATGCTGATTGCTATATCTAAAGCGATTTTCGTCATCTACAAAATGTTTTTCTCCAATACAAATTAAAGCATCATGAGCTTCATACATGTCTTGATTTAAATAAAAAATCTCTTGAGTTGCTATTAATGGAAGACGTAAAGATTTTGAAATATTTAATAAATAATTTTCAAAGTTTTTTTCTTGGGGCTCATTGTGACGTTGAATTTCAACATATAATCGATTTTGGAAAGTATTTTTGAGTAAATTTAGTATCTGTTCTAAATCTTTAAGTTTATTTTTGAAAAAAAGTTTGCCAAAAAAGTTGGTATGATTACCGGTCAATAATATTAAGCCTTCACTATTGTCAGCAATCTCTTTTAAATTACAAGAAGGGTAAGTTGTTGAATTATTTTTCAAATAACTCAAAGAAGATAATTTAGTTAAATTTTTATATCCCTCTTCGTTTGTTGCGTATAATGTGATTTTTCCAATTATACCAGACTCATTCAAATTTATTTGAGTTCCAATAATTGGATGCGTGCCAGCTTTAGAAATTTTTTCTGAAAATTCTAAAGCGCCACATAAATTATAGCTGTCAGCTAAACCTATTGTTTTAATTTTTTTTGACTTACAATACTCAGCTAATTCATCAATCTTTATCGCACCTTCGCATATCGAATATTGGGTATGAATTTTGAAATGGTTAAAAGTCTTCTTATTTACGAGCATTAACTCGTTTTATATCACCATTGGAAATAAACAACTTGTAATCTGCCCTGTTAGCAAGTTCTCTATTATGAGTTGCAAAAATTAT
>MDTA01029702.1_pt1 | contig 14485 bp, 17 predicted proteins | sample 811151 | NCBI WGS metagenome assembly MDTA01 (sample SAMN05326648, study PRJNA326480) | marine metagenome | isolation source: seawater | place: Indian Ocean: South | collected 2010 | reverse complement strand
GGCGGTTAGCTGCGTGACACGCGGGGAAGATCTTTTAGAATCAACTCATGTTCACCGGCTGTTGCAACGGCTGCTTGGATTTCCTGAGCCCGACTACGCACATCACCGCTTACTGGTTAATGCCGAGGGCCAGCGATTAGCGAAAAGGGATCAGGCAGCGACAATTCGATCGCTGCGGGCGTCTGGGCAGTCCGCTGCCGAGGTTCGCGCGGCGGCGGGGTTTTAAGCGTCCTATTTGGGGCGTTTAGCTTGGTAGCGGGAAAAAAATTTTGCAGAGGTAGCCAAGATTAGCAAGAAAATAAATAGCAGGAAAACGGCTTCTTTAAATGGTTTTAGCAATAGTGGAACTGCGCCCTGTTGCCAGATTTGTGGGGAGAGATAGCGCTCTACGATGGCTTGGCTTAGATTCAGACTTTCCGGGTTTAGCTGATACAAAATCTCACCTGCGCTCTTAGTTATATCGTTGCCAGCAAGCCAGATCCAAATACCGGTTGTTAAGACCGCCAAGGCGAGGAGCAAGATAAACCGACTGAGGTATTTTAATACGATCATATGGCGAAATGTGCTAAAGATTTTTGGTGTTTTAATTAGCAGGCTAACATTTCCGTGCCTCGCCTTACATATCCAAAAAGCAGGTGACCCCTCGCTTGCCCTTGGTGGGACGGTCGGTTAAGAAACGGGCTCCTGTCGTCATGTGGCGCTGGAGGGATGGCCGAGTGGTTTAAGGCGCACGACTGGAAATCGTGTTCACCGAAAGGTGTCGGGGGTTCGAATCCCCCTCCCTCCGCCATGAATTATCTTTAAGGCTTTGTTTTAAAGATTTGGCTAATCTTAAAACCTAGTTCGGTCCCGTGGGCAGCCCTGCGATTGCTTGGTAATCGAAGCCGCTGGCCGCTTAAGGGAGGCCTTCGCCTTGGGCTGAGCAATCGATTTATTCAACCTGGAACTGGTTCGACCGCTGCGGCTTGATCATCATTCGCCCATAAAAAATCCTCGATATTTGTTTGTAAGGGATCTGCAGCATCCCCTGAAATTCAATACTCAGATCCTGTAGAGTGGAAAATCAAAAAAATCGAAACTTTGTCTTGCCGATCGTGCCAAACATGATATATGCAAATGAAAATGACTCGCAATATAATGATTGGTGATTATGTTTACTGACGCGTCCGAATACACCGTATTGATGGCTATATGCTCAGCTACCCACCCCATCGATCGTTTGGACGTCGTCTTAGCCCCGGCGCAAACTCTGATGCTAACCGCAAACACCACCCGCGGGCAGAGGGGAAATGCGCCGGGGCCAAATTTCGCCAATACGGGAATTAACTGGTATGCCCGCTGTTGATCAAACAGGCGTCGAGCACGTTGGAACACATTTCCACGATTTGTCGTTTCCTGAGCAATTCTTGGTCTGGGCCGTTCGCATGTGGCTAAGGGCGAGTTGCCAATCGCCTAAACTCTTTCAGATGTTGGGCGAGGCTTTTCAAGTTCTTGGGCTTCCAGAGGCGGGTCAGGCACTTGATAAAGGCATGTGCATTCTATCTGCCGGCACGGAAAGGGATCTGATTTTTTTTGGCCCAGAAAGCGAATGCCTTTCAAGTGACGAATACGAATTTATACGCATCATTTCTGCCTATCAGGCAAAGGACGTGCAGCAAGCGGAAGCTGTCTTAGATACTTGGTTACCCCTCGCTGGGACCCGGGTCGCGGGCGCTGCATATGCGGAGTTTGCATCCCTGATGTCCAGGGGTGGGCTCTCCCTAATTCAAGCGCCGTCACTGGAAAACCGCAATCACCCGTCTGCAGGAGATATTTCCCCGCCTGCTACCCTATTGCACTAATGCAAGGACGTTATGATGCCTAACCAAGTGCGCCTAAATCCCGGGGGTAAAATTCCCGACGCTGTAAATGACAGAAAATTGGTGTCGGATAGCGTGGTTGGGAAACTCTTTGCTGTGAAATGCGTGACGCGAGGCGACCCGTTTGGAAGCAGCAATACGGCCCCAGTGCAAAATCTCTCTGAAGAGAATCTGAGATCGTAATGAGGAATGCTCCTATGTACGACGACACAATAACGTTTGATCGTTTGGAGCCCAATGAGCAGGCTGTTATATCAGCGATTCGCCGCTGGCGTGATTACCCAGAAACAGTCTCGTGTGGCGTTTTACCGCGGGTTGCGCGGGAACACATAGCGGCGCTGGTTGCTTTCCTTTGGCGGTCAGATCCCTTTGCTGTCAAAGTCGGCACGGTTTTCGAAAGAGAATTGCGTCTTTTCGAAGTCCAGCTGCTTTACGCGATTTCCGAACAGCTTGCTGGCAAAACCATGACCACGAGTGAAATCATTGCCTGGTGGTTTCCCGCATCAGAGCAATCTCAAGCACGCGCAGCGTTGCAGTCGATTGGTGAGGCGCTTAGCTCTGCGGGCGTTTCCATCGTCTCGGCCGACTGGGTACGCGACTACTTCCAATCTATGACGCTACGGAGAGTTCGTAAAAATGCCGTGCGGCCTCAACATAAACAACTGAATGAATACGCGGAACCGGTGTCCGCGATGATACATTAAGGAGAAGACCATGACAGATGACCTCCTCGTAGAATTCGATAATCTACATGTCCATTTCCCAACGATCGGAAAGCCGGTTGAGGCGGTTCGGGGTGTTACCTTCCACATTAATAAGGGAGAGACTGTCGGGGTGGTAGGCGAATCTGGGTCCGGTAAGTCAGTTAGCGCCATGTCGCTGCTGCGCCTCAACGATATGGCGGGCGCTTACATGCCCGAAGGCCGCATATTTCTGCACACAAAAGACCAGGGCAAAATCGATATTACCGACGCCGATGACCCGCTCATGCAATCACTTCGGGGACACGAGGTTGCGATGATATTTCAAGAGCCGATGACCTGCTTGAACCCTGTCCTATCTATCAAAACACAGCTCACAGAGCCTCTCCTACAGCACCAAAATATGAATATGGAGCAGGCAGAGGAGCGTGTTTTGGAGCTGCTACAACGCGTGCGTATTCCGGATCCCGAGCAAAAACTCGATCAGTATCCACACCACCTTTCAGGTGGCATGCGGCAACGTGCGATGATCGCTATGGCCCTCTGTTGTCAACCATCGCTGTTGATTGCGGACGAGCCTACGACAGCGCTCGATGTGACGATCCAGGCACAGATCTTGGATCTCATAAAAGATCTCCAATCGGAGTTCGGCATGTCCGTCATGTTCATTACGCATGATATGGCGGTTATCGCCGAAATGGCGGATCGGGTTGTCGTGATGTTTAACGGTGAGATTGTAGAGCAAGGCCCGGTCGATAAAATTTTCCACGAGCCGGAACACGCCTATACGAAAAAATTGATTAATGCCGTGCCACGCATCGGCAGCATGGCCGGAAAGTCAGCACCAGAAAAATTTCCGCTTGCGGCGGAATAAGCGTCCCAGACTGAAGTCGCGAGTGGAATAGAAAAGGATCTAAAATAGATGAGCGAAGCTCAAAACCAAGAATACCTCTTGGATGTAAAAAACCTGACTACTTATTTTCCTATTACAGAGGGTATCGTAATAACGCGTCCAGTGGCCCAGGTTCACGCGGTTGAAAACGTGACTTTTGGAATACGGCCGGGTGAGACGTTAAGCCTGGTCGGGGAAAGCGGATGTGGGAAAACGACGACTGGCCGCACCATAATTGGTTTAGAAAAAGCGACAAGCGGAGAGATCAATTTTGAAGGAAAACCGGTCAAGGACTTATCCCAAGACGAACGCCGTAAATTTTCGCAAAGCGTTCAGATGATCTTTCAGGACCCGTATTCGTCATTGAATCCGAGAATGTCCATTTCTGACACGCTTGCAGAGCCGATACGTGTTCATAAACTAATGGAGCGATCTGAAATTGATAGTCGGATCGTTGATCTCCTTCAAAAGGTTAATTTGCCGCCAGAATTTGGGAAAAGGTATCCCCATGAATTCAGTGGGGGGCAACGTCAGCGAATATCTATCGCACGTGCGCTTGCATTGAATCCCAGAGTGATCATTTGCGATGAAGCTGTTTCCGCATTGGACGTCACAATTAAAGCGCAAGTCATCAATCTGCTAATGGACCTACAGGAGGAGCTGAAACTCGCATTCCTCTTTATAAGCCATGACATGGCTGTGGTTGAAAGAATTAGTCACCGCGTCGCGGTGATGTATTTGGGGCAGATCGTCGAGATTGGTTCGCGTGACGACATTTTTGAAAACCCGGTGCATCCCTATACTAAAAAGCTTTTGTCAGCAGTCCCTGTTGCTGATCCGAGGCTGCGGAGAACGGAGCGGTCACTGGAACCCGAAGAAATTCCGAGTGCTACAAAGAGCTTAGATTATGTGCCACAACTCGTAACGCACGAGGAAGTTTCGCCCGGTCATTATGTTGCGAGTGCAGCGTAGATTAATGAACAGTTCATTCCTAAATGAAGCCGCTACGGATGCTTTTGTTGCCTGGCCTGAAATCTATCGTCGTTGAAGGACCGGGCAGTATGGAAAATCAGAAAGGTGTCCTTCAATAGGCCTCGAAATATGGAGACGAAGCGTGGTCCGTTAGCGCGGAAATACACCCACGAGCTAAATTATTGGCCCCCACTTTAGTTTCTTGACCTTATCTCATTTGGGAAATGCGAAATGCATCAATCGTCAGACATAAACGGGATGTCGTCGAATGTGGAGCTTGCAGAGTTACCACTTGGTGAACAATTTGTTCTCTGGGGCGCGCGCCTCTGGGTCAAGAGCCAACATTTCGCACCTGCCCTACATCTAAATTTACGGGACGGCTTCCGAGCGGCGCATATTGAAGAAGGTTACTTGGTTCTTGATCGCATAATGACACTGCTCTCGACGCAAGCATCTCAGGATATTTTTTTTCACTGCACAAATTGTAACGGTATTACGGATCATGAACAGTTGGTGCTGGGGGTGCTCGCTGAGCTCCAAACTGAAGGTGAGGGAAAGGCGCATCGGATATTGTCGGATTGGTTGCCCTCGGCGACGGCACATGTGGCCGGGCGTGAATTTAACGAGTTTGCAATATTGCTAAAAGAAAATGGCCTTCACATTCGGGAACGGCAGTGGTTTTCCATTGGCAATGGGAGTGCAAGGGCCTTTATCTCGCTGTTACCCACTGTTCATTAAAAATGCGGCCGGTAGAGATTATTATCCCGCTTGTCTTAATAGCCACCCTAGCCACAATCGTAATGAGTTTTCATCATCGGGCCTCTACAAAGGCGCCGACTACATCTTACGAGCAGTCGCAAGAACGAAAATGATCCTTTCGTGACAGCAGGGTGAATTATAAATTTGTTTGATTGTAATGCTTTTCCCAATGGGTGCCCTGCAGTTGAGTGTGGCGTATGGGTTATTGAAAAAATTTATGGTTAGGGAAAACCAATGAATTTGGATTTACGGGTGTTGCGGGCGTCAAGTGAAAGCTCGCTTGTTTTAAATCCCACTCGGTTATCTGTGATATAGTGGAACATAAATCATTCCGCTTGGCATCCGAGCTGAGCACTTTACCTGTTGGGACTGGCGGTAGATCAGCAGTTGAGTAGCGCTTGGCCCCAGCACAATTGACCTCAGCCGTCCATAGCCTAAAGATTACATGTGGCCCCCTTTCCTGTGACCTTACTGAGATTCTCCTGAAGAATGCTTGGACATTGACGAACACCCCTGGTCTTAATTCGTGGCACAGAAATGCGGCCAGCATTTGATTGGCGCCCTATATCCTTAACTAGGGAAAGCAAATAGCTCAGGGATAAGGAATATGACCGAGATCAATGGCATGGCACATGTCATTTTGACTGTTTCGCAATACGAAAAGGCGAAGACGTTCTATTCGAAATTGATGCCTGAAATGGGGCTTGAATGTGTTTTTGATAACGAGGGTTTGACCTATTTTGTGGGCGGTCGCACGGCAGTGGGTATTCAGCCGTGCAAATCGGAATTCGCCGGCGAACGGTTCGAGCAAGGCCGGGTTGGGCTACATCATATCTGTTTAAGAGCGCGCTCGCGTGAAGACGTGGACAGTGTAGATGCGCTATTGCGGGAGATGGGTGCAAATATTGTCACCCCGGCCACGGAAGGTCATTGGGCGCCCGGCTACTACTATGTTCTGTTCGAGGACCCGGATGGCATTCGGCTCGAAGTTAACTATGTGCCGGGGCAAGGCGTGCTGGCGGACGACGCCACGTTTAATCCCGGCACCGATTGGAAGGCGTCCTCTAAAAAATCATAAGAATTATTAATAGGGAGTGATACTGTGAATCTTACGACACTCGAATATGAGAAACACGAGCATATCGCATATGTTACATTGAACCGGCCCGAAAAGCTTAATGCCATGAATACGGATATGCACCGCGAGCTGGGCGAAGTATGGGATGATTTCCAGCAGGATCCAGAAATGCGCGCAGCTATTCTCTCTGGGAACGGTCGGTGTTTCAGCGCTGGGGCTGATCTCTCGGGTGGGGCACCGGCGCAATATCGATATTCAGGCGAATTTCCCGACATCACCCGCGCCAACCGTGTCTATAAACCCATAGTCAGCGCGTTGCACTCGCATGTTGTCGGTTATGGTATGTGGATTGGGCTTGACGCTGATATCCGCATTGCCGCTCCGGATACGTCATTCTGGTTGCCAGAGCCCCAATGGGGTATTGCGACAATACCCGCGGCCTGGTTTCCGCGTATGATGCCCTGGGCGATCGCGTCAGAATTGCTTCTATTGGCCGAACGGGTGGATGCTAAGCGCGCGCATGAAGTTGGCCTAATAAATAAGATTGTCCCTGCAGAGAAGCTAAAAGGAGAGGCCAAAAGAATAGCCCAGCGCCTTGCCAGTCTTAGCCCGGCTGCAGTCCAGGGAATGAAGGAGCTTATGGTGCGAGGTGGTAATTTAGATTACACCGCGCTCGATCAGTTTACCGAGATCGTCCAGAACCGGGTGATGAACTCCGAGGACCGTAAGGAAGGTGGCCGGGCTTTCATCGAAAAACGTGAGGCTATTTGGCCATGATTGACGCGGAATATGTTGTGGTTGGTGCGGGTTCCGCTGGATGCGCCATTGCATGTCGATTAGCCGAAGGTGGTGCGAAAGTTGTCTTGTTAGAGGCTGGGCCAAAAGACCGTGACATTCGCATTCATATCCCTGCCGCGCTGCGGCCGCTTTTGTATAATGAAAAGGTCAACTGGAATTATCAGACCGAGCCAGTCGAGAGCACGGGTGGGAGGCAGGTGAAACTGCCGCGCGGCAAGGTACTGGGTGGTTCCTCCTCGATTAACGGAATGCTCTATGTCCGCGGTAACTCGGCTGATTTCGACGGTTGGGCCCAGATGGGTTGCCGTGGCTGGTCTTATCAAGATGTGTTGCCTTATTTCCAAAAGTCGGAGGCTTATAAGGGGGGTGGTGATCCTGTATACCGAGGTGACAAAGGACCACTTGAGGTCGAAGACTATAGGACGATACTGCCTTTGACCCATCGTTTTGTCGAAGCAGCGCAGCAGGTGGGGTTTCCGTTTACGCCGGATTACAACGGCGCCCAACAGGAAGGAGTTGGCTATTCGCAGATGACGCGACGCGGCCGATTTCGGGGGTCGACCGCGCAGACCTATCTTCGGTCTGCACGTTCTAACTCCAAACTGCAGATCGTCACCGATGCACGGGCCGGAACTCTAATGTTCGAAGGTCGAAAATGTGTCGGCGTTACCTATCGCCGAGGCAAACAGAAAGAGAAAATACGAGCCTCTAAAGAAATCGTTCTGTGCGGGGGCGCATATAACTCGCCCCACCTACTGCAGGTTTCTGGCATTGGACCAGCGCCGCATTTAAAAGAAATTGGCGTAAAGGTCCTGCACGACCTGCCCGGGGTCGGCAGCAATTTGGCCGACCACTGGGGCGCGCGAATGAAACATCGGGTGCGGAAGAGTGAGATAACGATGAACCAGCTTTCACGCTTTCCACGCGTAATAACTGAGGTTGGAAAATATGTGCTTTTTGGCAATGGAGCGCTGACTTTTGGTGTTACCAGCGCGATGGTATTTTGTCGAAGCCGTGAAGGGCTTTCGAGCCCTGATCTACAGCTTACTTTTACACCCGCGACGCCGATTGATACCGGTCAGGGTGCACTTGAACGGGAGCCCGGTGTGCAACTCACCGCAATCCCTGTAAGGCCCGAAAGCCGAGGTCATGTGATGTCGGGCAGCAGTGATCCTTTTTCTGACCCTGTGATTAGCCCGGCGTATCTGACGGATGACAATGACATAAATGTTGTTGTATCTGGCATTAAAATTTGCCGCCGGATTTTTGAGGCACCGGCATTGAAGGAGGTAAGTTTTGGTGAATTCGCACCTGGGCCGGGTGTCCAGACACGTGATGAAATCAAAAATTTCATGCAGCAACATGGCGGAACGATCCATCATCCGGTCGGCACCTGTAAGATGGGCGAAGACACAGCAGCGGTGGTCGATTCCCGCTTACGTGTCCATGGCATTGAGGGGCTGCGGGTCGCAGACGCGTCCATAATGCCAACTTTAACCACCGGCAATACAAATGCACCAACGATAATGATTGGTGAAAAATGTGCGGCGATGATGCTGGAAGACGCCCAATGAGCGGGGCGGTGGTTCGAAAACTTGTCACCGTGACTGACGAAATTCATCGTGAGATGGAGAGAAATATAATTCCGCCAACACGGCGAGCCGCTGCGGCGGCGGTAATCAAGAACCCCTTTGTAGGTCGATATGTGGAGGATTTGACTGAGCTGATTGATATCGGGGCCGAGCTTGGCAGCATACTCGGCGAGCGGGCTGTTACGGCTTTGGGTGTCTCGCCTTCTGATGTGGAAAGCTATGGCAAGGCCGCGTTGGTTGGTGTTGACGGAGAGTTGGAGCACGCCGCCGCTATTCTGCATCCAAAACTGGGCGCACCGTTGCGGTCAGCTGTTGAGAAAGGAGCGGCATTGGTGCCGTCTTCGAAGAAGCGGGGCGGGCCAGGGCAGATCCTCGATATTCCCCTCGGCCATAAGGATGCGGCATATGTCCGCAGCCATTTTGACGGGATGGAGGTCTGGGTTAATGATGCGCCGCGGGCGGACGAGATATTAGTCGCCGTTGCGGTTACCGATTCGGGCCGTCCTCTGCCTCGGGTTGGGGGTTTGAAGATAAAAGACGTGGAAGGTGAAGACGGCCTTCGCTGAAAACTAGCGGTATACGCCGTCCCACTCGCCTTCCGGAATTTTCACGGAGCCGTCCTCTTGGACCTGTGGACGGCCAAGGGAGAACGCGGTTTCCGGGGTCACCACGGCGTATTCCATATAGCCCATTCTCGCCAATGGTCGGAATGAGGCGGTATCGACAATGCCGTCTTTGATGACCGCGTCGTCGATATAGATACCGATTACTTGTCCTATAATAATGAAATGGCCGTCGTCGCCACTAACGTCTGGTAGTTCGACGGTCTTCCAGTGTTTGCATTCTAGGGAGGCGGGTGCTCGCGCGACGCGTGGCGGTTTGACAAAGTGCGAAGGCGCCGTCTTTAAATCGGCAAGCGCGAATTCGTCCGCCAGGGCATCGACGGGTGCGGATGAAACGTTCATGCCGTCGCACGTATCCATCGTCGAGATGGAACAGGTGAATTCACCGTTTGCTTCAATATTGCGAAGGCTATCCTTGCGCTTTGCCGAGACGAACATAACATAATGCGGTCGGTCGCTGACGGCGTTGAAGAAACTGTAGGGTGCGAGATTCAGGACACCATCGTTGTTGATTGTAGACACCCAGCCGATAGGTCGAGGCGCTACCAGGGCTTTGAACGGGTCATATTTCAAGCCGTGTTTGTTTTCAACGCTGTCGTAATACATCTAATCCTCTTGGTTCTCGTTGGGTTCTACCGGCCGATCGCACTGGCGTTGCGGCGCGGATCGGCGCCACCTTGTAGGACACCGCTCTTTTGATCCAGCCAAATTGTGCAGACGGATCCCGCTCGCCAGATACGCTCCGGCCACCATCGAATATCATGACCTCTATTGGCGAGAGTCTTGCCAATCTCCTCGCCAATGTCCGCCTCGAGATTTAGGCGCGCTGGATGAAAGGTGTGTGGTAGGGCAGAGGCAGGCCAGCTATAACAAGCAAAGCGGGCAGCTTCGACGGCGGGCTGCGGGCTCATCCCAAAGACGAGCATGTTAAGCATTACTTGCAACTGTGCCTGCCCAAGGACTTCACTGCCGGGGGAACCTATGGGAATGAGCGCCTCGCCAGGCTTTATCGCCAGCATCGGGTTCGCCGACATGCGGGGGCGCCAGCCTGGTCCGACGCGGGCTGGGTGATGGGCGCCTGTATGTGCGCGGGTGCCCCAGCGCGATGTTGTTATGCCGAGGCCTGGTACGACCTCACCGCTAATTGTTGGATCACTTGGAGTTGCTGAGAAGAGATTGCCGTCTTTATCGATGACGCAGAAGTAGGATGTTTCCAACGAATTGGCGGGTGCCTGTTGAGGGTTAGACGATGGATCGGGCTGCCAAGCTGGCACGGCAAAGCCATCAACTTTGCCAGGATTGGGCAATCCTGGATGGGCGCGGTCCGATTGAATAAGGTCGCGCCGCATCCGACTGTAGTTCGGGTCGAGCAGGGTATCTAGGGGCACCTTCATTTGGGCTGGGTCGCCAAAATAAGCCTCGCGGTCGGCCGCAGAAAGTTTCAATGCCTCGGTCACGTAGTGAATGGTGTTGGCACTGTTATGGCCCATGCTACCTAAGTCCACGTTACTAAGGATTTGGGCTGCACCGATGATCATCGGCCCCTGACACCAAGGGCCGCAGCCATAAAGCTCGTAGTCTCCGAAACTGGCGCGGGTTGGCACCTCGATCTCGGACCGGAAGGAGGCGAGGTCCTCACGAGTCATAAAGCCCCCCTCTGCTTCCTGTTGCTTAATTATAGCGACAGCAATATCGCCTTTGTAGAAAGCCCTCCGGGCTGCATCGATACCGGCGTGGCGCCCGTTCGAGGCGGCCTTGCGTTCCTCGTCCACAAGGAACTGTAAAGTGCATGCAAGTTCGGCTTGGACAAACAGGTCCCCCACTTTAGGTAAATCGCCATGCGGGCAGTAAATCGCTGCAGTTCCAGGCATTTTGCTGAAATCATTGAAATGGGCTTGCATCGCTTCGATCATGAACGGGTACATTGGAAAGCCATCACAGGCCAACCGAATGGCAGTTTCTGCAACCTCACCGAATGATAATGTGCCAAAGTGTTGCAATGCCGTGAGCCAGATATCTGGGGCAGCTGGCACAACTGTATCGAGAATGCCGGGTGGCACGAGGCCGTCGTAGTTCTCCCGGAAGTAGGCCGCATCCAAGGCCTTTGGCCAGGGGCCAACGCCAACGAAGTTCCGGACCTCGCCGTCCGCTGCCATCCGCAACATCGTAGGTGCCACACCGGCAAAGCCAGTCATTTCGCTTTCCAACACATTGATGCATAGACCGATGGCGACACCAGCATCGACTGCATTGCCTCCTGCTTCCAGGATTTGCGAACCTGCAAGGGAGGCTGCTGGATGGCCGGAGACCACCATATACTCCGTCCCCATTACACTCGGATGTGCGGATAAACTCATTGTTCGGTCTTACTCAACATTTCGTCCAAGCCCTTTCGAAGCACGGCATTGAAAGCGTCTGGCACTTCGACATTTGAAAAATGCCGTTGGCCGTCGATAACAGTCAGTTCTGAGCCAGGAATGCCGTCGCGGATCTCCTCTGCACGGACGATCGGGGTGACTGGATCGTCGCCAGCTGCAATTATTCGCGTCGGTGCTTTAATCTTGGGTAGGTCCGGCAGATAAGCGAGATCGGCGACAGCGGAGGTGCCTGCAAGATAGCCCGGCACTGGTGTTTTGACGAAGACATCGCGAATTGCCTGGTATTCGGTATTGGCAGCTTCTACGAAAGCATCTGTGAACCAAAGCTTATCCGTCATATCCCAGACTGGCGACATACCGCCTTCCTTCACGACGGCTTGACGTTCCTTCACCCATTCGCGATACCAATCGGTCGATTGCGAAGTGGTGTTGCAGAGCGATAGTGAAGCAATTCGCTCTGGCGCATGAATGCCAAGCCCCTGGCCGATCATTCCGCCGGTTGAGATGCCAACCCAATGCACCTTGTCAAGGTTCAGCGCATCCATAACGGCAGTCGCGTCTGAGACGAACTGCGTTAGCGTATAAGGACCTGGAGGCGCATTGGTGTCGCCATGTCCGCGCCAGTCATAGCGTAACAGACGGTACTGGTCTTCGAGAGCTGGGACCTGCCAGTCCCAGATCCGGTGGCTCGTTCCCATTGCGTGCGCCATCATGACCACGGGCCCGTTTCGATTGCCATCCCAACGATAAGCGAATTTGATCCCGGCCGCTTTGACTTTCTTGATGTTCATTCTTCTGCCTCCGCGTAACGTACCATCACCTTGCCGGTGTATTTTCCGGCTAGCATGTCATGCAGAGCGTTGGGTGTTTGCTCAAAACCATCGATGATATTGTCGATGGTCGTGATCTTATTATTGCGGCACAAACTCATCATTCGCTCCCGCGCGAAAGCCCATTTATCTGGATAGGAATAGCGTGAGAAGCATTGGATGCTGGCTTCTCGCGCCCAAAGCATCCGCATGTTAACTGGGTCGAGATTGGGTTGGGTGCTATTGTTAGATATTGTCCGGCCGACGATCAATACCTTCGCGAACTTCGCCAGGCTCTCGAAGACGGCATCGCCGATCCAACCGCCGACCGTGTCGAAGAAGAGGTGTACGCCCTCAGGGCATGTTTTGCGAAGGCGTGAGGTTAAGTTTGGAATGCGATGGTCAAGGCACGCGTCGGCACCAAGCGACTTGGTAACAATTTTGCATTTTTCGGTTCCACCGGCGATACCGACGACTTTCATGCCCGCGAGTTTAGCGAGCTGGATTGCATAGCTGCCGACTGAGCCTGCCGCGGAAGTTACCACGATCGTTTGGCCTGGCATTGGGCGGCCGAACATCTCCATCGCAGAATATGCAGTAAGGCCTGGTGAGCTGAGAGCCGTTAGCCACAACGTTTCATCAAACTCTGTCGTGGCGGGTAATAGAAGCTCAGGTTTGGCGGCGGCGTATTCCTGCCAGCCAAGCCGTCCGGTGACGAGGCCGCCCTTCTTTAAGTCTTCGGTGCCCCCGCTGATGACTTGGCCCAGCACATCGCAATCTATCAACTCGCCGATATTGAAAGGCTTCGTGTAATTTTCAAAATCTTTGAGGCGTTGCCCCTGCCACGGCGATAGAGCGGCGATTAGCACGCGGACTAGGACCTCGCCGTCCTCTAACGTTGGTATCGCACTGGGCTCGATCCGAAAATTTGCGTCGCTCGGCAGATCAGTTGGCCGAGATGCTAAAAGGAAACGGCGATTAATGTCGGCTGGCATTCGCATCCGATCCAAGCTAGATGAAGTCAGAGAGGTAATGGTGGGTAAGGGAATCCGTATGGCAAGCAGCTGCATCAATATAGGTGGCATTGAGTTGAATTATGTATTGAATGGGCCCACGGACGCACCGGTTGTCTGTTTAAATCATTGTTTTGCCAGCGACCATCGATATTGGGATAGTCATCTGTCGGCGTTTGAAGGGTTTCGCGTTTTGCGCCACGACGCCCGAGGGCACGGTGAGAGTGGGAAACCGTTGGGGCCTTATACGCTTGAAATGATGGCAGCCGATATTGTCGGGCTGCTGGACGCGCTCGGAATCGATGAGGTGCATATCTGTGGTGTCTCAATGGGCGGAATGATTGCGCAGACGATGGCCCTGGACCATCCTGATCGCGTTGCCTCTATCGCCTTGGTAAATACCACGGCTCAATATTCTGAAAAGCAACGACAGTCATGGCGGGATCGGGCAGCGCTGGTTTGGGAGGATGGTATGGATGCGGTACGTGGCCCGCTTTTGGCTCGGTGGTTTTCAGGTGCTGCCGCCGCCGCCTGTAGTCCGGGCTATGTCTATATGGAAGAGATGCTCCGCGGCTTCACGGCGGCGAGTTTTGACGCTGCCAGTGCGGCGATGTGTGGCCTGAACACAATGTCCCGTTTGCCACAAATTAACGTCCCCGCTATAGTCATCGCTACGCCGGATGATCCTGGTGTGTCTACCGAGACATCCAAGATGATGGCGGATGCATTAGGTGCGCCACTGCATTGGTTAAAGCCGGCCCAACACCTTGCCTCGCTTGAGCATGTCGAAAGTTTCAATGAGTTGATGCGGCAATTTTTAGTGACAATATCGCAGACGCAACGATTTTAGTTTTAACCGATCGATGGGCCCTGTTGCTGTTTTTCTAAGAAATTCCCCTGTGCAGGAAAGTTACGGAAGCCTTAGTCAAGATAGCCTCCGACTCGCTTTGCTACGTCGGTTTGTCATTTAGAAACGGCGGTGACCTTCTTCGACAGCATAGATGAAATGGC
>MDTA01048927.1_pt1 | contig 14486 bp, 13 predicted proteins | sample 811151 | NCBI WGS metagenome assembly MDTA01 (sample SAMN05326648, study PRJNA326480) | marine metagenome | isolation source: seawater | place: Indian Ocean: South | collected 2010 | reverse complement strand
GTCGCTGTGAGGGCTACTGTAGCAGAAGCCGAAAGAAAATCCTAGTTTTGCTCACAAAAGAACCATGCCAGTTCCTTGGCAACTCTGTTAATCGAGGTTCGGACACCCCAGCGTCCACCAACTTAAACCAAGTCTATTAGTCTAGAAGTATCCAATATTTCTGGACAATAATGCCTCAGCATCGTCTACGATGATTCCCTTTCTATCGCTGTAGTGATTAATCTGATCCGCATTACATTTCATCATTGTTGAAATCAATCATCAATATGATGGATAATATCCCAGTGAAGCGTTTTTTCTTTTCCGTAGAGCAAACTAGTATTGCTCATTGATCCAATTTTTATATTCACCAGTCCTTACTGATTTTACCCAATCCGAATTATTCTTGTACCAATCTACAGTTTCCTTTAATCCTCTTTGGAAAGAAACTACTGGTTTCCAATCCAGTAACTTGGAGGCTTTGGAATAATCAATCGCATACCTCTTATCATGGCCCGGACGATCAGGAACAAACTCAATCAAATCTTCACTCGCATCAAGCTGAAGTAATATTTCCCCGACCATCTCAAGATTCGTCATCTCACAATCGCCTCCAAAATTAAACACCTCTCCTGGATCGATTTGCTTCCTAGAAAGAGCATCCAAAGTTGAAAATATTCCTGCCACGTGATCGGATACATGGATCCAGTCACGAACCTGCTGCCCGTCACCATAGATTGGTAATTTCTTTCCATCCATCGCATTAAGTGTCATGAGAGGGATTAGTTTCTCAGGAAATTGATTTGGTCCATAGTTATTCGAACACCTTGTAATCGAGGCAGATAATTTGTGAGTATTCACAAAAGCCTCGACCAGCATGTCAGATGCTGCCTTTGTCGCTGCATACGGATTTCTTGGAGAAATTGAAGAATCTTCCGAGAATGGTCTTTCACCCGCCCCAAGACTCCCATAAACCTCGTCCGTAGATACATGTATCAAATCGGTACTTATTCCATTATCTCTGGAGGATAGAATTGCCTCTAGGAGGCTTCTTGTCCCATCAATATTCGTTTCAACGAACGGTTTTACAGACCTTATCGACCTATCTACGTGACTTTCAGCTGCAAGGTGAATGACACACTCAATTCTTTCTTCTAGGATAACTGACTCTACAAGTCCACCATCATTAATTGAACCATGAATAAAATGGTACTTCGAATCATTAATCCCGTGGAGGTTTTTTGGGTTCCCAGAGTACGTCAAGGAATCCAGGTTTACTACTCTCTCAAAATTTCTATTCAGAGCCTCCTTCACCACATGGCTGCCTATAAAGCCACAACCCCCTGTAATCAAGATTCTCATCTATATGCCCTCAGAAACAAGCCATTTTCCTCTTCCCCATTTTTTCATCAGTATGGATGTTTCAAGCAAGGCATCAATCGTCCCACAATCCGCCCAGTGACTTTCGAACTCAATCCCTTTTGCTTCCCCGCCTTCCATGAATAAACGATTGATATCTGAAATTTCTAGCTCCCCTCTATCCGAGTAACCTACTTCTTCGACGCTCTTGTCAATTATGTCAAACACTTTGGGAGAATAGAAATATAGGCCGGTAATAGCGAGATTTGAATCTGGACTATTCGGTTTTTCTTTAATCCCTACAATCTCCCCATCCCCACCTAACCAAGCTATTCCAAATGACTCTGGATCTTCTACTGACTTTAGAAATAGGTAGCATTCTGATTCATTATCTTGGAGAAAATCTCTTGCGTATCTTTCCATAGAATCTTCAAAAATGTTATCACCTAAAATTACAGCTACTGATCTATTAGCCACAAACTTTCTTGTCAATCTCAGTGCTTCAGCTATCCCTCCAGCCTTTTCTTGATACGCATACCTAATGTCTAAACCAAAACGATGCCCATCCCCCAGTAAGTGGAAGAAGGAATCGCCAGAATAACCCCCCAAAACAATCATTACATCCTTTATCCCAATTCTTTGCAAAGTTGCAAGCGATTTGCAAATCATCGGCTCATCGTAAACTGGAAGTAAGTGTTTGTTGATTGATGTAGTCAGCGGCATCAACCTAGTCCCCCAACCTCCAGCCAGTAAAACCCCACAAAGTCCCTCCTTCATAATTCCCGCTAATGCGAGTTATTGAAAACAATGCCGGCATACCACAACCATCGGCGATGGTAATGAGTGCGTCAAAAAGAAGTCGGGTACTAGTTTTTCCCGCTGGTTCTGAAATCGGCTTGGAAGTAAACAGATCAATTGGTTACCTGAAGGAAATTGAACTATTTGCAGCGAATTCATCGGACGATCATTCATCTTTCGAATTTTCTGGACCTGTCTACCATCTCCCATACATCGATCACGAAGATTTCTATAATGAACTCGATGAACTACTAACTCAACTATCCATCCAGTATATCTTTCCAACTATGGATTCTGTATTACTGGACTTGAGTAAAAACCAAGAAAATATTAGTGCTGAGGTAATTGGCTCCAAATATCCAACAAATGAAATAGTATGTTCAAAAAAGAAGACTTACGAAAAATTGAGTTCAAAACTTAGATGTCCCGCTGTATATCGGAAGGAAGATTTGGAGGATAATCTCCTCCCATTATTTATCAAGCCAGACTATGGATATGGGTCAAGAGGGACTAAAATAATAAAAAAACTCGAAGAGATAGGACCTGAAATCATCCAAGATGATAACATGCTAGTTATGGAATATCTCCCCGGTAAGGAGTTCACCGTAGATTGCTTTTCAGATTTTAATAGGAATTTACTCTACTGCTCACCTAGAGAGAGGCAGAGAATACAACGAGGCATTAGCGTAAGGTCCCAAAGAATCGAATCTGAAAACTATGATTTTCGAGAAATGGCTGAGATAATTAATTCTGAGTTAGAAATTAATGGTGCATGGTTCTTTCAACTTAAGACATCTGTTGACGGGGAATTGTGCCTAATGGAAATAGCAACAAGAATCGGAGGCTCTTCCGGAATAAACCATCTTTTCGGGGTTAATTTGGCACTTCTTTCGGTTCTAAATCAATCAAAGGAGAAATTGAGAATTATTGAAAACAATATTCCTGTAATTTATGATAGAGCCCTGAACTCGAGAGCGAAAATGGACTTCATTTTCAATGAAGTTTTCGTTGACTTCGACGATTGCCTATTTTCAGAAAAAGGTGGAATAAATCCTGCATTGTTATACTTCATAACAGACTGTAGAAATAAAGGAAAAAAGATCAGCCTTATCACGAGACATAATGGAGACATAAATTCAAAATTAATCAATTTAGGTTTAAGCAACTTCTTTTCACAGGTTATACACATCAGAGACGGAAAAAAGAAAACAGATTTTATCGATAATTTGGATTGCATATTGATTGACGATTCATTCTCGGAAAGGTTGGACGCAAATAAACATGGAATTCCAGCATTCGGACCCGAGGTAGTAAATTTCCTCTTATAGGGTAGGGATTAAACGATTTACTATTCTTTGAAATAGTCAAACTTGAAGAGTCGCATACATCCCGTTGATATTAGAAAACACTCGGAAGGAACCCTAATGCGTACCCCGGAAAAAAAAGAAGTTGAGGATGCAATCCGACAAATCAACAAACTCCAGAGTTATGACCGGCCTAGAGGGATGCATCCTGAGGCAGGTCTACTTTACCAACCAATTCCATTTGAAGAATTCCAAGGATTAACCCATGAAAGAAACTCTTCTGAGGATCGTTTGGCATTGCTTAATTCGTCAATAAATTATGATGGCAAAAAGGTTCTCGATCTTGGCTGTGCCAATGGCTTCTTTCTTTTTTCATTGATTAGGTCTGAAAAAGGCATATCTCAGGGCCTCGGTGTTGATCATTTCACTGGAAATGTTATGATTGGCAATATTATTTCTCAGTTGTATGGTTACGATGAACAATTAGATTTCACTCATGGCAAACTTTCGACAGATTTTCTTCAATCACTGTTTGAGGAAGGATCATGGGACGTTTGTCATTTATTGAGCGTGCATCACCACTTAATTCGTGACTTGGGAATTGATGAGACCAAGAAAATTTTCAAAACTCTCCATGAAAATGTGGAAACTGTGGCTATCGAACAGGGAATGATCACAGATGAAGAATTCGAGAATTGGACTGATAATGGAAATGAATTCGCTTCTGGAAGCTTTGCAAGAATGTTGGAAATGATGGAAAGTTGCGGGGTCCCCAAAGAAAACTGCTTTCCCATCGGTATTGGGATGTATCTTAGCGGAGATCGAGACGATAATGAAGGCTGGAAGAGGGTAATGGTTGGTTTCACATCGTCAGAGAATTTTCAAACGATCGATGAAGTAATCGAAAGGAACCATTCAAATGGCATCTTAATGGAATTAATCATGACTGGAAAACCTGGAGATGGAGAAGTTTGGAAACATGCAGTGAGCGGGGGGAGCCATGCCGAAAGAGAGTTAAGGGCGCTTAGAATTTTAAAAGAGGAGAAGGGGTTTCCTCGTATTGCGGATTCAGAATTCACCGAATATGAATGCTCGAAGGGACTTATCCGATTGCAGAGGCTTGAACTCCGCAAGATAGAGATAAAAGATATCGAGAAAACGGGCAAAATAATTCGAAAGCAGGCTGTGGACATACTGATGAGTATGGCGAGTAATGGGATTATTCACAATGAGATAAATACAATTCATCTACTAATGTCTGGTTCTGGAAATCTGGTATTAATTGATTTTGAAACGTCATTCTTTGTATGGGAAAACAGACAAGAATGGATGGAAACAGTCTGGGCTCCAAATCCCTCAATAGGTGTTGGGGCTTATAACCGAGATGTTCATCAAACAAGTAAGTGGAATACGGTGGATATAGAAAGTATTGACAATATCTTCAGAGAGTGGAAACTCCCAGAATTAAGCATTAAAGAGAAGGAAAGATATCTAACCTTGCTGAGCAAAAATAGATAATTTCATTCTATTCTGGCTCTACCTCATCTGAGGTTGCAAACGCAAAAAACCTCAATCCAATGTAGTTGAATCCGACACCACAAATGGTAGAAAACAACCAACCTAATCGATGGTGAACTCCGATTCCTTCCACTATCCACAGGTTCACGCTTATACTCGCAATTGCTCCAGATGAGTAGGACAAATATGCCTTCCAAAGACTATTCCAATAACTTGTTGGAAATGTAAATGTCAACCAACGATGCAAAGCATGCTGCCTTGGAACTCCCAAAATCCAAGCTAAAGTAAGGCTTACAGTCGCTTTAAACTCTACAAATGGATTAATCCAATAGATTATCTCGTAAGTTATCCAACCAGATAAAACTCCAAAAATACCTACAACTCCAAACCTCACTATTTGGGGTAAAGATAGAATTTCTTCTTTCAATTCACTAAATTTGTGAATCATCCGATTTCCTCAGTGGCTACTTCGTCGTTTCCTCTCTTTCATAAGAGTCGATCTTACCTAGCCATTTGCTATCGCGAATGTAGAACTGGGGCATTTTGTTATTGTTTATGTGCAATCTACCCAGATACTCGCCAAGCAGACCTAAGAACAACAATTGGATTCCCGAGAGAAACATTACAGCAATGAATAATGAGGCCCATCCTGGAACGACGATATCCATGGTTAGTGCCCTGTAAGCAGTATTTGCGCCCATTGCGAAACCGCAGAATGCAATTAGAGCCCCAATTATTGTCGCAAATTGAAGTGGAGCAACCGAGAAATTCGTGAATAGATTGAAAGAGGCCCTAACTAATCTCCTTATGGAAAATCCCCCCTTTCCATATTTTCTAGGCTCATGTGGTACTTCTATTGCGATAGTTCGGTTTGTATACCACTGGATTAGACCATCAATGAAAACAAAATTTTCCCTGTGGTTGGCTAGCTTTTCCACTATCTCTTTCCTGACTAGCAGCAACGAGCTACGACTGTGCCCAACAGCAAACAACTTTCTAAAGTAAAAATTTATCATTTTGGAACCTAAATTTCTGAACTTAGCCTGTTTCTTCTTTTTTGGTATCCCATAGACTACATCATTATCTCCAAGGTTTTCTAATAAATCCTCTAAAACCTCAGGAGGATTTTGTAAATCGTCATCTATTGTGAAAATTAACTCACCTCTACACTTCGAGAATCCGCACATTACTGCATTTGATTGGCCAAAATTCCGACCCAATTCAATTAGTAACACATTTCCCCTCCCAGAAAGTTCCGTCTCTATAACTTCAAGAGTGTCGTCAGGACTGTGATCATCAACCAAAATAATTTCTACGTCTCCTTTGTCTATTCTCTCAAAGGTAGCTTCAATCCTATCTACTAACTCTACGATCGAATCCCGACTCCTGAAAACCGGAACAACAACGCTAAATCTCGGTTCAATTGCCACTTAAAGTCCCCCAATCGTTAGCCATATGTTATTGATAATCGAACTTCCCCCAATACTAATATGTGGCTAATTACTAACGCCCCCCAATACGGAAATAACCCTTTGGACATCTCCATCGCCCATTGAGGTATGTATTGGTAGGCAGATTACCCGTTCCGAGTAGTACTCGGAAGTAGGACAATCCCATTGACCGAATGCCTCTATTTCAGACATACTTGGGTGAAAGTATCTCCTGCAAATGATTCCGTTTTTTCCCATTTCCTGCATTATCCTTTCTGCGTGGGAATAACTAGAAGATAGGATTGGAAAATACAAATTATTGGGTGTAAACAATTCGCTATTATACGCCAGAGACTTCACCCCCTCCATTGAGGAAATCTTGTCGGAATATTCCTCAGCAATTGCTGATCTTTTACTCAAAATAGTATCAATAGAATCTAGACAGCATAGCCCATAAGCAGCCCCTAGCTCTGTCAATTTGGCATTGGTTCCGATATCACTAATCTTACCATCCGGTAAAAAACCAAAATATCTCAAAGATCTGATTTTTTCGGCAAAATCATCATCATCTGTGATACAAGCTCCTCCCTCGCAAGTATTGATTAGTTTTGTTGCATGGAAGCTTGTTGTACTCATCATTCCATAAGAGAAGCTGTTTTTCCCGTTATATTCAGTAAAGGCTGCATGAGCTGCATCATATATCACAGGAATCCCAGTTTTTTGAGAAATCTTTTCCAATGCGTCAAAGTTTGGCGGATTACCATAGACATTAACCGGAACAATTGCGACTGTTTTGTCAGTAATCCTTTTTTCAACTTCTTCCGGATCAATACAAAGGCTACTCTCGTCTATATCACACATTACGGGAGTGTGGCCTTCGTAAATTATCGCGGTGATCGTGGCGTGCCAAGTATATGCTGTTGTTATCACTTCGCCAGGTTCCGCCCCAAGACCCCGTAAAGCCAGCTGAATGGCCATTGTTCCATTTGAAACCGCTATAACATTCTTAACTCCCCACATTCTTTGCAACCTATCTTCAAATTCTCTTAGAAGAGGCCCGTTATTGGTCAACATGGCATTTTGAACAGCAGGACGAAATTTTTCGATCAAATCTTCGACCTTAGGGGTCCAAGGCTTCCCAATAACTATGTCCACATTTACTCCCCCGAGTATGAGTTTATAATCACGCAACACAATTGAAGCCTGATAAATTATTTCCTGACTCTACTGTCTTTAGAAAGAAATGAATAGGCTAACCTATACCGGAAGTTATGTCTCATATTCAGTTTTGTAATAATGGGAAGGAGGCATATCTATGTCGGAAAAATTGAATTCAGGACCATCAAAATTTTATATTTATTCGCTGTCTCTGATTTTTGTTTTTGGTCTGATTCTGAGACTAAGAGGTTTGGATTTTCAGTCATTCTGGCAGGACGAACTCTCAGTAATCGCGAGATCCAATCGTGAAACTTGGCAAAGTCAGTATGGCGACGGCTCTACCTATTTTTGTTGCCCATATGAAGGATTACTAATCAGGCCTTGGACATCATTATTTGGACATTCTGAGTTTATCTCTAGGATGCCAATGGCATTATCCGGCTCTGTCCTAATAATTGTGACTTCTGAAATTGGTAGAAAGCTACATTCGGAGGGCACTGGAATAATATCGGCATCCTTCGTCGCAGTAAGCTACTCTTCAATACTTTACAGCCAAGAGGCTAGACATTACATTATTACTACCTTATTTCTTTGGTCTTTATTCCTGATAATGATTAATAAAGACTCGAAGAGCAACTCAACACCTATCCAATTGATATCCCTAGTTCTAGTATTTTTCACGGTTTTAAACTCATATAATTCGAGGATAGCCCTATTCATTGGAATTTTTTTCCTCACCGTTTATAATTATACGATGGACAGAATTTCCAATCAATTGACAGCTCGTAAAAGACTCGTTACATGGCTATTCTCTAAAAACCAGATCAGAGTTACCAGGATTGCAATCATTGCAATAGCCATCTCATTTAGCACAGTTCCACAGATGCTGGAACATCTCGATCAAGATGTCCAATCTCATATCAATTTCCCTGATCCAGATGAACCACTAGAACATATGCTCCAAGGATTCCTAACTTGTGATGAGTATTGTAGGCTCGGACAACCAGATTCGCCATACGTCAATATCGTTTACTTGTCCATCCTTTTATCCCCGATATTATGCGCACTAGATTTCCTTTTGAATAGGAAAAATGACCCTATTCTTCCAGAGATTTTCTTGTTCGGGACCAGTCTGGTTTATCTGGGAACTGTTTTATTCCTTTCAGATAGCTTGGGTACTCTGTATTTGCATCGCTACAACGTAATGATAATGCCAGGTTTCCTTTTAATTGCGTCTCTTTCGATTAGGAGATTTATCGATATAGCATCACATCAATTTACAAAAATTGAATACCTAGGGAATGAAGAAACCGCATCTTTGTTTTCTTTGTTTGTCGCAGCATTAATTTTTACACATGGTGCAAATCTGATGATAAAAGAGTATTCTTACTATGAGGTGGTAGTCAAAGAAGATTTTAGAGGTATTTCTGAACATTATATAGATCTCGAGGAGAATCTAGACGCGTATTCTGTAGCTTCTTCAAACAGAGCTTTCATAAATTATTATTTGGATAGGTGGGGAGTAGACCAGTCAGAATATGTAGAGGCGGGTTGGGGGACTTGTTCCGTATGGGAAGGAGTTTTCCTCCATATCGAAGAAAAACAGTATGAGAACGTCATTTATCATGCAGATCTCCCATGTAGGGATGATTCATTCATCGAATTCCTGAATCTGAACTATACACTGATGGATCAGAGATTTTCTCATGGTCAGGAACTATATCTTTTTTCTATGGTGGAGGGATAAAATGTCTGATGATAAAACTCTAATCTCTGATTCTAGTGGCACCATTCCTATTAGCAATAACGCAATTATACTAATTTCGTTAATATTTGCAGCTTTGCATATTTTAGAAAATATATCAATTTCTAATCTTCTGCCATTTTACTTATGTGCATTGATGTTACAGCAATCTAGCCAGGAAAAATCCAATTTTAAGATTATCATATTATCTCTCATTCCATACATATTTTTGTTCCAGATTCTCTTTTCCGATCCTACTGGATTCGATATACTATATCTCTCCACCATGGGGATAATTTGGATGGATTCAATCAATGAAAGTACCGCCCTAAATGCCCCAGTTCTTTTTGCTTCAGCCATGATGTCCTTTTCAGTTATACTTTCATTGCTAATGTCTGGACCACATTTCGGATCTTTATTCTGCTTGCTTCTATTATCTTTACTCTACTTCAAAAATCTAACTCATGTCGAATATCATCTTTCTTACCAATTCGCCCTAGCTTTACTTTTCGGCTGTTTATTATGTATGATCTGGAATCCCAGTTCCCCTGTCACCTTTTTTAATTCCAAATCTGCTGAAAGCTCCTTGATGACAAACGTTGGAGGGTTAATTCTTGGTTTTACATTATTTCGTTTTCTCCACGAATCATACAATACAGCGGAAGAATGAAAATTATAACCATTAAAACAAAAAGGAGTAAAAGTAGTAATCCGAGAAAAAAATCTGACTTATTTTTTTGATTTATTCCCCCAAAAGTAGACTAAATAATACAATTCCTCTGTGACTCCAGATTTCCCTCATTTCTGGCGTGGTCAGGAAGATCGTCTGGTTTGCAACCAGAAGGACGGGGGTTCGAATCCCCCAGCGTCCACCAAACTCGATCAAACGCGAAGTGAATATGTATGGTAACTCTTGAACAAAACTATGTATCATTCATCTGACGGTTACTGGAAACTAGCTCTAATGTTGTATTCGCGAAGAAAACCATACCCCATATTCGACCTAACTCCGTTCCATTCTGGTAAAACATTATACTGAATTTTTTTTCCCAGAAGATGTTACTAATGGACTCAAACCATCTCAGAATTTCAACATCGCAAGTTTATCTGATCAGTACATTGATAATATTTGCAAACACTTTCGTGATATCTGTTCCTAGCATCGTACTTTTTTTACCTGCGTGTATTATTTTTCTGATTTTACCAGGCCATTTATTTGTCTCTATGATATTTCCAAAAGCTGACGACCTCTCCGAATTTCTTAGTATTCCGGGAGCTCTGGCTATTCCGGTTATCTCAATATCGCTTGTATCTTTAATTGGATTTATCCTTGCTACTATTGGCCTTTTGTCTTCTTCCTACATAACGATCACTTTCGTATTGGTTGCAGCTGCAGGAATAATTTCAGGAGTAATTAATGTCGATTTCAGTATAGATAAAATTAGTTTAAGAGAATCAATTTCTCTAATACAAGACAGTTTTTTACATAAATCTATATTCTCAGCAATTTTCATCACATCATTGTTATTGGGTGCTGTGACAGTTTTTCTTGAGACCAGTGATTCCGAGGAACCATGGCTCGAATTATACGTCACCGGAACCGATGGAAAAATCGATTCGATTCCATATAATTTGTCGGTTACCGAAAGCATCGATCTTAGGATAGAAATCGTAAATCACGGGTTTGAGGATGATTTTACCATACGAAAGACGATAGAAAAAATCAATATGGGTATTGTATTGTGGGAAAATCTAACCATAAGTAAAGACGACTTCCATTCAGGAGTTTTGCTAATTACTGACAATCTAAATTTCTCCGAAAATGGACAGTATTTGACGAAATATGAAATCTATAAATTAGGTAAATCGAATCCCATCAATTCCTTACAAATAATTTCAAATATTTCTGAATAGGTGGTAAAATGGGTAGCTATGAAGCATTCTCTGTTGTTTCAATTACTAAGGACTCTTCCTTTGAAAATAAACTAAGAAATTCGGTTTTTTCAAATCAGAGAATAATTTTTAGTTTTTACATAATTATGTTTTCAATCGCTGAAGTTCTTGCCGTGGTTGAACCAATGATGGGCTTTCTAGCGCACAGCATTTTAATTCCAATTATTGGGATTCATGTTTCGATTTGCCATAGACTGGATCCAAAATCATCAAAATTAGCCCTAGCATTATCTCCAGTCCCTTTGGTTAGGATTGTTTCTATTTCTAGCCCAGTAATACAATTTACGATACTGCAGTGGTTTCTGGTTATATCCATGGTGCTGTTTTCTTCCATCCTCCTTACAATCATACTGGCCGGCGATGAACTGTCCGATTATGGTTTCAAACTCCCGGAAAGAAAGCACTATCCATTAGAGATTTCTATAATCCTGTGCGGTTTTATTTTTGGCTTTGTAGAGTACCAGATTCTCACTCCGAACTCACTGGTAGAGACCCTAACATTCGTCGGCCTGATAGCTCCTTTGGTCGCCTTGTACCTAGGAACAGGCCTTCTGGAGGAACTATTGTTTAGAGGCATCATCCAAAGACACAGCATTGAATCTTTAGGAAAGTGGCCAGGAATCCTCTTTACCAATTTAATTTTTATGATCCTTCACACGGGATGGGAATCAGGGTATGACCTAATTTTCGTGGGAGTGGTAGGCGTCATCTTCTCTTTAGTGGTAATTAGAACTGGCAGTATCATCGGAGTGAGCTTCTCTCACGCAATCACGAATCTTTCCCTGTTCGTTCTTACTCCAGAATTATTCTAATCGAGGCTATATGTAATGTCTACCGAAAATAACGGCGATGGAATTCTAGCAATCATGTCAATGATCATTCTCTCAATTTGCTGGATTTCTTTAGATTCTAACGACTCAATTGTTCTGAAATCACTAGTTTCAGTAATTATGGTATACATTACCATACTATTGTTCAATAGGGACTCTAGTCTGTCAGTCGTAGCACTTTTCATTATCGGCATATGTCTCCGTTTCCACTACATTTCGTTCGTGAATTTCGATAATGTCCCCTATGGAGACGCCCAAATTGATTTGTTCATGACGAATGTATTGCTAGAAAATGGGCAAATAACCTTCATCAAACACGAAATCTATGATGACCGTCTTCTTTACTATTCTTCTTGGCCACTTTCGCAAATATGTGTGGTTATGTTTGCTTCTATTTCCGGGTTAGATAATTTAACTTCAACGCACTCAATGCAACTATTCTCATATCTGGCATGCTTCCTACTCGCATACCATGTCTTCTTTAATCTAGGAAAACTAATTCTTAGTGGCTCAAAAAAGAATTTGAGATGGGCCTTGCTTTTGTTCATTGCTTTGCCAGAATTAAATTACTGGCAAGGGGAGTATGTTAGACTTAACCTCGGACTTCTCTCTAGTTACTTCGCAATCTTTTCCTTGACACTAATGCTTTCACCAAAGTTTAGGCTACAATCATCTATTCTACTGATCCTGTCCTGTGTAATGTTAGGGTTCTCACACAATTTAACGACTGCCATATCCGTATTGAGTTTCTTCCTGGCTTTCCTAATCCTATTGGCAATTTCAATAAAGGAAAAATCACTCAAGGATGAATCTACAATAACATTCGTAAAAATGCTGGGGAACAATCTGGCTTTATTATCGATAGTCGGAATTATCTGGTGGAGTCTGGTTGGTGAAGTTCTATTTCCAAAAATTCAGGGGGTAATCGGCAGATATTCATCAATCCTAATTGAAGGGTTTTCTCTGACTCACGATCCAAGAATCCCAACTCCGCCGGAACTATCCCCCCTTTGGAGTAAATTTTTGTTATATGGTAGAGACTTGCTGTTGTTGCCAACAACAGCAATAGGATTCCTTATGCTTTCTAAGGAAAATTTGGGCCGTTCAAAATTACCATTCAATTTTGTATTTTCCTTCTCTATGGCATATTTTCTGGTCTTCACTTTACTTTTTCTCTGGGCGGAACCATTCCGGGTACTTACATACGCATCCCCATTTATGGCAATATGTTTCGCAAATTTCTTTTCAAGCGAAAGAATCTGGGATGACTCAGGAACTTCTAAATTTTCAAAAAACACGATATTGGCCGTCATACTTGTTGCAGCCTTCTTGTCACCAAATGCACATACTCACAGTCCGATGTATTTCTATAACGATGATCTGAAAAAGACCGAATATGGGCTGCCAGGTGAAAATTCTAGACAGGCAATATTGTTTGCCGTGGAAAATTCAGCCCCCAACTCGACAATCTCCTCAGACCATCCAGATTACTCAATCCATCCAGTGAGCTCAAAGGACATAGATCGATTTTTCTCGGTAGTCACAGACCTAAATGAAGATAGTTTAGGAAATGTGGGATACAGCCCTACTACCGAAATTATCTTGCTCGTCAAAGGAGGCAATCTGTTTCAATTACAATCGGCCCAATCAACAAACTCTTCATTTTTAGAATTTACAGAAGTCTCCCAAGATAGGATTATCGATGTGCTCGCGTCAAGTGCAAATCTAGTCTACAATCAAGGAGATGGAGTTTCGATTTGGACAATTCCATCATAGTCTTCATTAATCTTGATTTCACTAATGTTTCCGCACTCATAACACTCCACTTTTTTGGATGAATTAGCTCTTAGGTAAAATCTCAACTCTTCATTGCATTTTTTACATATCAGATTCGCCTCAAACCTCTCAATATCGGGATCATCGGAATATATTCCCTTGTAATCGAAAACTCCAGATTTAATTAGAGCTACAATCAAGAATTCAATTACTAGAATCCCGATTATTAGAAACTCGAGACCCAAAGAGTAACTCTCCGCTTGCTGGCTATTAAAATAAAATGCAACCGGGGCTGATAGTAATGGTATTGCAAGCAGAAATATCTGTGCCAATTGTGAAGAATAATCTCCACCCTCTTCCTTTTCAGAAATTTCCGTATCACCAAAAACTTCTGTCATATGTCTCCCCAAAGCTCCGTTGTCCCCAGTCCCGAAATATTGGAATTATAGAATTTGGGTGAATTGTTTTTTTATCGGATACTTTTGATTGCAAACACAGCATTCCGCTATTGAAGAAATACTATATACGACTGGTCACGCCATTGAGCCATGATGATGGCAACTGCAACTGCCCTGACCACAGCCACCACGGCAACCACAGCCACCACGGCAACCACGGCAACTACTGCCACCACTGC
>MDTA01204262.1_pt1 | contig 14491 bp, 18 predicted proteins | sample 811151 | NCBI WGS metagenome assembly MDTA01 (sample SAMN05326648, study PRJNA326480) | marine metagenome | isolation source: seawater | place: Indian Ocean: South | collected 2010 | reverse complement strand
GTACCAGATTTTGCCATCTCTTTTATCGTAAGGTATCATTAAAAAAATAAAAAAATATCTTTCTATATATAATATGTCAATATAACTTACCAATATAAATATTATGAAAGAACTTCTCTACCTCAAAGATGAGCAAATTAAAGAGTTCATCGAAAAGCTATTTTTAAGCTATAGAGATACGTTTTCTGACTCAAAAACAGTATTAAATAAGTATTCTTTGGGAATTGCACATAATAAAGTTCTTCATATTGTGTCAACTTACAAAGGAATAACAATAGGAGAGTTATTAAATAAACTCAAAATTACAAAGCAAAGTTTGAATAGAATACTAAGAGATTTAATAAAAATAGATGTTATTAAATTTAAAAAGGACTCCAAGGATACAAGAGTGAAGCATGTTTATTTAAATGAGAAAGGAGAAAAAATTTTTGATGAGATATTTTCTAAGCAAAAAAAGAGGATATACAACGCACTACTAAATTCATCTGCAAAGGAGGTTGTGGATTTCAATAATGTTCTCAAAAAATTAATTAAATCAAATGAAAGAATTTGAAGCACATATACTAGTCGTTGATGATGACAAGGGAATTAGAGAATTGGTTAAAGAATATCTAGATCAAAATAATTTTATTACATCTACAGCAAACAGTGCGGAGGATGCTCAGGAGAAAATAAAATTAATAAAATTCGATTTAATTATTTTAGATATTATGATGCCTGGAAAATCGGGTTTAGAATTTTTAAGAGATAACAAAAATAATTTAAATACTCCTATAATTTTATTAACTGCAAAGGGTGAGGCAACAGATAGAATCGAAGGATTAGAAACGGGAGCAGATGATTATTTGCCAAAACCATTTGAGCCCAGAGAGTTAATATTAAGAATTAAAAATATTTTAAGCAAAACAAATTTACTTAAAGATAAAAGAGAAGTGGAATTTGGAAATGTAAAAATTAATTTAAATAAAATGTTAATAATTAAAAACAGCAAGCAAGTAAAAATAAATAATACAGAGAAAAAAATAGTCGAAAAAATGCTTAATTCCCCAGGAAAAGTATTTTCTAGGGAAAGCATTGGTAAATTAATAAAAATTGAGAAGGAAAGATCGGTAGATGTAGTAATTACCAGATTAAGAAAAAAAATTGAGGACTCTCCAAAAAATCCAAAATACTTACAAACAATAAGAGGTGAAGGTTATGTTTTATGGATTGAGTAAATTTTTTAAGAAATTATTACCGAAACAACTTTTTTATAGAGGATTATTAATTGTTGCTTTGCCGATAATTATTTTACAGGTGACCATATCAATAGTTTTTTTTGACAGTTTATGGATAAAAACAAATATTGGAATGACAAGAGCTTTGGTGGGAGAAATAAAAACATTTATAGACTCATATAATAGAGAAAGTGCGGACAAAAATTTTGTTGAAAATATATTTGAAGAGTACTTAAATATCGATGTTGTTTATTTTGAAAATAAAGAAATTTCAGAAAAAATGAATGAAAAATGGTATAGCCCCATAGATAGATCCTTAAGACGTGAATTAAAATCAAGAAACCTTAAATATTGGTTTGATACATCAAAATTTAAAAACACTGTCAATTTAAAAATACAAAGTGATAAAGGTTACTTTGAATTCTTCATTCCAAGAGAAAGGCTGACGAGTACTTCCGTAAGAATTTTTGCATTATGGATTACTCTACCAGCTATACTTATAGTGGCGATAGCAATAATATTTTTAAAAAATCAAACCAGACCAATAAAAAAACTTGCAGAGGCATCGAAAAGATTTGGAAGAGGCGAAGATATAGAGGAATTTGTTGCCTCTGGAGCTTCTGAGATTAGACAAGCTGGGTACGAATTTGAAAGAATGAGAAAAAGAATTTTAAGGCACCTAAACCAAAGATCAGAAATGCTTTCAGGTATAAGTCACGATTTACGAACTCCATTAACGAGAATGAAGCTTCAATTAGCATTAATTAAAGACAAAAATCTTATTAGTAGATTTTCAAATGACATTGATGAGATGGAAAAAATGTTAAATGAATACCTACAATTTTCAAGCGAGAGCAATCAAGAACAAAATGAAGAGTTTGAATTAAACGATTTAATTAATAGTACAATTTTAAAATTTAATAATAAATTAATTAAATTTAATAGAGGGGAAGATTTTGTCTTTAATGGTAGAAAGCTATCAATTCAAAGATGTTTAAATAATTTAATTGAAAATTCTACAAAATTTGCAAACAAAATTGAGATAACTTTTCAAAAACTTAAAAGTAATATTTTTATTTTTATAGAAGATGATGGACCTGGGATACCTATACAAGAGAGAGAAAATGTATTTAAACCATTTTACAAAATTGATAAAAGTAGATCTCAAAAAAGCTCTAGCGTTGGCTTGGGTTTATCAATTTCTACAGATATAATAAGATCTCATGGCGGAAAAATTGAACTAAGTGACTCTAAATTCGGAGGTTTGAAGGTACTTATTTCTTTACCTTTTTAACTTTTTTTTTATTTAGTTTTTCTAAATTGGTAATTTTTTTTTCTAATATTTCAATTCTTTTAATCAATACTTCTGTCTCTTCACTACTTGTGATCTTTAATTTAAAAATAAGCTCATCTCTCTTGCTTTTTAAAATTGAAATAAATTCATTTGATAAATCTTTGTAATTATATATCCCGCTTTCAATTAATTTGGATATTTGATTGAAAAATTGTTTTGATTTTGACATATTAATTTTATTTTTATAATTTAGTTTATAGTATTTTTTACTAATGTTTATCAATGATTTTGATCCTGTAGCATTCAATATTTTAAGCCTAGAAATAAGGTGGTATTCATTATCATACATTTTTGGAATTATTTTTGGATGGCTTTACTGTAAAAAAAAATTAATAACTAGTACTTCATTTCAAAAAATATTTGACGATTATATATTTTACTTAATTCTTGGAATTATTGTTGGTGGCAGATTAGGATATGTTTTAATTTATAATATTAAATATTATATTAATAATCCTCTTGAAATTTTAATGATATGGAATGGTGGAATGTCGTTTCATGGAGCATTGATTGGTATAATTATTGTTACTTATTTGTTTTCAAAAAAAAATGAAATAAATACTTTTTATCTTTTGGATCTTGTGGCATTATCTTCGCCAATTGGGATTTTCTTTGGAAGGATATCTAATTTTATAAATTCTGAACTTTATGGACGAGAAACTGAAGTTTTTTGGTCAGTAAAATTTATATCTATAGATAATATAAATCGTCATCCCTCACAAATTTATGAGGCAATTTTAGAGGGCTTAATTTTATTTATAATATTAAATTATTTAATTTCTAAGGTTAATAAAAAAGATGGATACATATCATCACTTTTTTTAATTTTTTACTCTATTTTCAGATTCTTAACAGAATTCTTTAGAGAACCAGATTTACATATTGGTTTATTAATATTTAATTTATCAATGGGTCAATTAATTAGTATTATTTTTTTAATTTCCGGAATAATTTTATGGCGGTCAAAAAAAAATGTTTAATCAACAGAACTGTAGCATACCAATAGATAAATTTATAAATCATGCACTATATCATCCTGCAAGAGGTTACTATTTTAAAAGGAATCCATTTGGAAAACATGGAGATTTTATAACTGCGCCAAACATATCAAAAGTTTTCTCTGAAATGATTTTTTTATGGCTTATATCCTACTGGGACAAATTTTATAAAAACAAAAAAATTAATTTTGTAGAACTAGGCGCTGGAAATGGTGAAATGATGTTGCAAATAATTAATTCAGCTAAAAATTTTGAAAGTTTTTATAAAAATACAGATTTTATTATTTACGAAAAAAGCAAAAAACTCAAAAATTTACAAAAAAAAAAACTTAAAAATTACAAAGTTCAATGGTTAAGATCACTGAAAAATTTAAATAAAAAACCAACAATATTTATTGGAAATGAATTTTTAGATGCTTTGCCAGTAAAACAATTTATAAATACAAATAATTTATGGCACGAGAGATATGTTTATAAAAAATCAAATAATTATTCTTTTATTAAAAGAAAGTACAACATAAAAATTATAGAAAAGAAATTAAATTTAAAAATTTCAAAAAATCAAAAGTTTTTAGAAATTTCTTTGGAGGCAATTAAATTAATAAAAAAGTTAGATTATATAATTTCTAAGCAAGGTGGGTGCGTACTGTTTATTGACTATGCTTATTTAAAAGACAAAATGTGTGATACCTTGCAGGCTGTAAAAAATCATAAAAAAATAAATATTTTAGATAGCGTTGGAAATGCTGATATAAGCCACGTGATAAATATTCCTTTTATGAAAAAAATTGCTAAACAATTTAATTTAGAACTAGATTACAATACACAAAGAAATTTTCTAATAAGCCTTGGAATTTTTAAAAGGGCTGAAATTCTTGCTGCAAAAAAAAATTTTTTAGAAAAAGCTAATATATTTTATAGAATTAATCGATTAATAGATGAGAAGCAAATGGGTAAGCTTTTTAAAGTAATTTATTTATATAAAAAAAATAAAAAATTTAATCTTGGATTTAAATGATTTTATCAAAGTTACTTAAAAAAACAGATATTGTTAATCATGGTTTTTTTAATAAAAATAATGGTTTTTCAAAAGGAATTTATAAAAGCTTGAATTGTGGCAAAGGATCTTTTGATAATAAAAAAAACATCAAAAGAAACTTAAATTATGTAAAAAAGAAAATTAATTCAAATAAAAATGATATTGTACTTATGTATCAAATTCATAGTCATAAATCATTTTTTATTAAAAAATTTCCAAAAAAAAAAATTATTGGCGATGGTTTAATTACGAATGTTAAAAATTTACCTTTGGGCATTCTTACTGCTGATTGTATCCCTGTTTTAATATTAGATTATAGAAAAAAAATTATTGCGGCAGTCCACGCTGGTTGGAGAGGCGCATACAAAAATATTGTGATCAGAATCTTGAGAAAATTGATTACTTTAGGATCAGACAAAAATGATATTATTGCGGTTATAGGACCTTCTATTGCACAAAAAAACTATGAAGTTGGAAAAGAATTTAAAGAAAAATTTGTTAAAAAAAGCAAAAAGAATTCAATTTTCTTTAAATTAAAACAAAAAAAGATTTACTTTAATTTATCAAAATTTGTAAATTATCAATTAATTAGTTTTGGAATTACAAAAATTGATGTTATAAGAAAAGATACCTTTGATAAAAAAAATAATTTTTTTAGTGCAAGAAGATCTTTAAAAAGAAACGAACCCGATTATGGTAGAAATATATCGGTAATTATGCTTAAATAGGATACCAATGAAAATAATCACGGGTAACTCAAACAAAAACCTTAGTATAAAAATATCTAAATATTTAAAAAATCGACTTGTTCGATCAAGTATAAAAAAATTTTCAGATGGAGAAATCTATATTGAAATTAACGAAAATATTAGAGGAAATAGTATATTTGTTATTCAATCTGTTTCCTCTCCTGCTAATGATAATTTAATGGAGCTACTACTTTGTATAGATGCGCTAAAAAGATCATCGGCTAAAAATATCACAGCTGTAATACCTTATTTTGGATATGCGAGACAAGATAGAAAAGTTGTTCCAAGAACTTCAATATCAGCAAAACTAGTTTCAAATTTAATTACAAAAGCAGGTGCAGATAGAGTTGTAACAATAGATTTACATGCGGGACAAATTCAGGGATTTTTTGATATACCAGTAGATAATCTTTTTGCTACTCCAATTTTTGCAAGACATGTAAAGAATAAAATTAAAAATAAAAACTTAATTTGTGTAGCCCCAGATGTTGGTGGCACAGAAAGAGCAAGAGCTTTAGGTAAATTTTTGCACGCGGGTTTAGCAATAATAGATAAAAGACGACCTGCGCCTGGAAAATCTGAGGTAATGAATGTTATAGGAAATGTAAAAGGGAAAGTGTGTATTATCGTTGATGACATTATTGACTCTGGAGGCACAATAGTTAATGCATCCAAAGCGTTAATTGACAGAGGGGCTAAAGAAGTTCATGTATATGTTACGCACGGTGTTTTGAGTGGAAAAGCTGTAGAGAAAATAAAAAGTTCAAAAATAAAAAGATTAGTAATAACAGATACAATTGATAACTCCGATAGAGTAAAATCTACTAAAAATATTGAAATATTAACAATTTCTCAATTAGTCGGAGAAGCGATAAAAAGAATATCAAACTCTACATCAGTATCTGATTTATTTAGGTAATTTTCTTCTTGATAATCTATATCTACTAAGCTAAAAGCTACAATTTTTATGAGTAATTTAGAAGCAAATCTAAGATCTGAAACTTCAAAAGGAAGTAATAATATTCTAAGAAAGCAAGGAATGATACCTGGTATAGTCTATGGTGGTAAAGAAAAGAATGAGTTAATCAGTATCTCAAAAAAACATTTAAAGATTTTATTAGATCAAGAAAACTTTTTATCAAATGTTCTAAAAATTAAAATTAATGAAAAAGAGGTAAATGTCTTACCTAGAGAAGTATCATTCGATGTAGTCACTGATGAACCAATTCATGTTGATTTTCTAAGAATGGTGGCTGGAAGAAAAATAATATTGGAAATTCCAGTTAGATTTATTAATAACGATCTATCTCCAGGGCTAAAGAGAGGTGGTGTCTTAAACATAGTTAGAAGGAAAGTTGAATTAAAATGTCCTACAGAAAATATTCCAAATGAACTAGTTGTAGATTTAGAAGGCTTAGATATTGGTTCAAGTATTAAAATTTCAGCAATTAAGCTTCCAGAAAACGTCGCCCCAACAATTACAGGCAGAGATTTTGTGATAGCTACTGTTGCTGCACCTACAATTGTTAAAGAACCAGAAAAACCAGCTGAAGAGACAGCTGAAGGTGCTGAGGGTGCCGCAGATGGAGAAGCACCAAAAGACGGCGAACAACAAGCTGGGGCTGATGATGCGAAAAAACCTGACTCAGAAAAAGATAAAAAAGAAGCCCCTAAAGATAAAAAAGAAGCCGCTCCAGAAAAGAAATAATTTGTTAAATACTAATCAAAAAAAATAATTTTAAAATGATCTTATTTGTAGGTCTAGGAAACCCAACACCAGAGTACCAAAATAATAGACATAACATTGGGTTCAAAATTATTGATGCAATAAATCAAAATTTTAGTTTATCTAAACAAAAACCAAAATTTAAAGGCTTGCTAACTATGGGTAGTATTGGTGCTACAAAAGTTTATGCAATAAAACCTTTAACTTTTATGAATAATTCAGGAACATGCATCAGAGAGCTAATAGAGTATTTTAAAATAGAGTCATCAGATATAATAGTTTTCCATGACGATCTTGATATCGAATTCGGGAAAATAAAAGTAAAATTTGGTGGATCAGATGCAGGTCACAATGGAATAAAATCTTTAGATAAGTTTATTGGAAAAGATTATTCAAGGGTAAGAATAGGTATTGGAAAACCTGAAAAAATAAAAGTAAATGATTTTGTACTAGGTGATTTTAATGATGAAGAAAAAGATCAACTTGATCAAATTTCAAAAAAGATAAATGAATATTTAAATTTATTAATAGAAAAAAAACTAGATTTGTTTTCAAGTAAAATTAACGATTAAGTATGGGTTTCAAATGTGGGATAGTTGGATTACCAAATGTTGGTAAATCTACTTTATTTAATGCTCTTACAAATTCTAGTAAAGCTCAGGCTGAAAATTTTCCCTTTTGCACAATTGATCCTAACTTAGGTATAGTTCCTTTGGTTGATGAAAGACTAGATAGCTTATCCGAGATATCTAATTCAAAGAAAAAAATATACACGTCAATAACTTTTGTAGACATTGCGGGTTTAGTGAAAGGAGCTTCAAAAGGCGAAGGATTGGGAAACAAATTTTTATCTCATGTCAGAGAGGTAGATGCAATTATTCACATGATAAGATGTTTTGACTCTGAAGATATTCAAAATGTAAATGACAATGTAGATCCAATTAGAGATCTTGAGATAATACAAACAGAAATGAGGTTAGCTGATCTTGAATCAATTCAAAAAAGGTTGGATAAAAAAAATAGGAAAAATGTTTCTAACGAACAAATTCAAATATTAGAGACAGCTTTAGATTACATAAATAATGATAAAAATATTGAAGAAATCCATAAGATACATGAAAAAAAAGAAATCGAAATCACTGGATTATTATCTCTCAAACCAAATCTGTATGTTTGTAATGTAGATGAGGAAAGTATTACTAATGGAAACGAGTATACCCAAAAATTTATAGAAAAATATGGCGAAATTAACACCATTATAATATCTGCCGAAATTGAAAATCAACTAAACGCCTTAAATGATAAAGAAAGAATAAATTATATGGAAATGCTTGGTATTAAAGAAGCCGGCATTAAAACACTTACAAAAAAAGGTTATAATTTGTTAAATCTTGAAACTTTTTTTACTTCAGGACCAGAAGAGTCTAGAGCATGGACAATAAATAAAAATTGCTTAGCTCCTACAGCTGCAGGAAAAATACATACTGATTTTGAAAAAGGATTTATAAAAGTTGAAACAATTTCTTACAAAGACTTTGTTGCTAATAGAGGATGGTTAAACTCAAAAAATAATGGAAAAATGAGATTAGAAGGTAAAGAATATATAGTTAAAGATGGAGATGTATTAAACTTTCGTTTCAACACGTGACCATATCTTTTTCATAGTCAAATAAACAAGTATCGTTAGAATAATTAAATAAACAATAACTCTGAAACCTGTTTTGTGCCTAGTTTCTAAATGAGGTTCAGCAGACCACATTAAAAAAGTTGTAATATCCTTAGCCATCTGTTCTTTTGTTGCATTAGTCCCATCGCTATATTCAACCAGACCGTCTGATAAAGGGGCGGACATTTTAATTTTATTTCCATACATATACTTATTATAATAAACACCATCATCTAATTTCATGTCAGCAGGAGGATCATCGTATCCTAGGAGAAGGGAATAAATATAATCTGCCCCACCCTTTCTGGCTTTAGCTAATACTGACATATCTGGAGGGTAAGCACCCCCATTTGCTGCCTTTGATGCTTGAATATTTTCATACGGCATAACAAATTTATCTGACAATTTTGCAGGCCTTGTGAACATTTCGCCATCGCTATTAGGACCATCTAAAACCTCAAAGCTCGCCGCTATTACTTTTGCCTCTTCCTCTGTAAACTCTGGTCCACCTGGTTCAGATAAATTTCTATAGCTTAAATATTGCATAGAATGACATGCTGCACAAACTTCGGTGTAAACTTGATAACCTCTTTGAAGTGAGCCCCTGTCGTATTTTCCAAAAAGACCTTTAAATGTCCAATCGGTTTTTAAAAGTTTTGCAGTTTCAGCGGAAATTGATTGATTTTGAAAAAAAACTATAGATAAAATTAATAATAATATGCTAGTTAATTTTCTCACCCTAAACTCTTTAAGTTAACTTCAATCTTATTTTCTCTATTACCTCTAGTTGCCATTGGAGAGCCTGCGAGGACTGGCTCGGAAATACTAAGTGGAATAGGATTAGTTTTTTCAACCCATCCCAAAACTGGAAGGACTATTAAAAAATGAATGAAGTAGTATGCAGTAGCCACTCTAGCTACTAATAAATATAGTCCTTCAGCCGGCATTGCTCCTACATAACCAAGAACCAAAACATCTAACACCAATATCCAATAGAATTGTTTATAAAGTGGTCTAAACATTGAAGATCTAACCTTTGAAGTATCTAGCCAAGGTAATGCAGCTAATATTAATATTGCAGAAAACATAGCTATAACACCCATTAATTTATCTGGAACTGATCTCAATATTGCATAAAATGGCAACAAGTACCATTCTGGAACTATATGAGCTGGAGTTACAAGTGGATTTGCTTCAATATAATTATCTGCATGACCTAAAATATTTGGAGTATAAAAAACAAAAAAAGCAAATATTATTAAAAATAATAATAGTGCAAAAGCATCCTTTATTACTATGTATGGATGAAAAGGAACTGTATCATTGGATGGTTTTTTAATTTCAATTCCAATTGGATTGTTATTTCCTGGTACGTGCAATGCCCAAATATGAAGTACTACTAAACCAAGTATTAAAAACGGTATAAGATAATGTAAAGCATAAAATCTTGTTAGTGTTGGATTGTCAACTGAATAGCCGCCCCATAACCAGGTGGTTATACCCTCACCAATAAAAGGAATTGCGCTAAATAAATTTGTAATAACTGTAGCTCCCCAGTAACTCATTTGACCCCATGGAAGAACATAACCCATAAAAGCTGCGGCCATCATTAAAAGATATATAATGATTCCTATTATCCAAATTATTTCTCTTGGAGATTTGTAAGAACCATAGAATAAAGATCTAAAGATATGAATATAAACAGCCAGGAAAAACATGGACGCACCATTTGCATGGACGTACCTAATTAACCACCCATAATTAACATCTCTCATTATATGCTCTACACTTGCAAATGCTAATTTTGTATCGGCGATATAATGCATTGCTAAAACAAGCCCAGTCACGATTTGAGTTATGAGACAAAAAGTTAAAATTCCTCCAAATGTCCACCAATAATTTAAATTTTTTGGTGTTGGATAATCTGTTAAATGATTAGCAAGTGTTAACAAAGGCAATCTATCGTTAAACCACTTTCCTAATTTTGATTTTGGTGTGTAGTGACTATCGCTCATATAATTTTTTATTATCCAATTTTAATTGTATTTTCATCTAGAAATACATATTCAGGAATTTCCATATTTACCGGAGCTGGTCCTTTTCTAATTCTTCCAGATGTATCATAATGAGAACCATGGCATGGACAAAACCATCCATCATACTCTCCTTTGTCTGATAGTGGAACGCATCCCAGGTGTGTACAAATTCCAAGCATAACTAACCACTCAGGGTTTTTAACTCTGTCTTCGTCTTTCTCTGGATGTTTTAAATCTTCTAAAGTTACTGCTCTAGCTTTATCTATTTCTTCTTGGGTTCTTCTTTTAATAAATACAGGCTTGCCTCTCCATACCACAGTAATTGATTGACCAGGTTTAACTGAGCTAATATCAACTTCTGTACTTGCAAGAGCTTTGACTGAGGCATCTGGATTCATTTGATCTACTAATGGCCATACAGCGGCCCCTACACCAACGGCACCTGCAGCTGCGGTGGCGGTAAATATAAAATCTCTTCTATTTTTTTGTTTTTTATCAGACATTTAAATGTTTTATTTTTTGACTAATACATGATTTCATATAATAAAAAATATATATTTTTCTATTGCACAAATGACACAGAAACCAAGTTATTCAGGACCCAAAATAGCCCTTTATCAACCTGATATTCCCCAAAATACTGCTGCAATTATTAGAACCTGTGCATGTCTTGGGGTTGAGCTTGAAATAATTGAACCTTGTGGTTTTTTTTTAACAGATCCAAGATTTAAAAGGGTTGTTATGGATTATATGGACTTATCCTTGATAAAATTTTATAAAAATTACGAAAATTTTGAGAAAGCTAAAATTAATAAAAGAATCATTCTAGCTACCACTAAAGCAAAGGAAGTTTACTCTAATTTTAAATTTAAAAAAGATGATACTTTGCTATTCGGAAGAGAAAGTTCAGGTGTGCCTGAAAGAATACATAAAAATACAAAATTTAAAATTAAGATACCAATGGTAGAAAATAAAAGATCTTTGAATCTTGCAACTTCTGCGGCTATAATTATTTCTGAAAGTTTAAGACAAACATTATACTAAAAAATGAAAGTTAATTTACAACAAAAACTTACAAAGCAATGGTTTAAAAGTCTCCAAGAGATAATTTGTAAAAATATCGAAGAATTGGAAAAAAATAAAACATTTTTTAAAACCACAAAATGGAGTCGAAATAAAAAAAAAAATGAAGGTGGAGGAGAGTCTAAATTATTACAAAATGGAAAAATATTTGAAAAAGTTGGTGTTAATTTTTCTGAAGTATATGGAAAATTTCCTAGAGAATTAAAGGGAAAAATACCAGGGACAAAAAAAAATACAAGATTTTGGGCATCTGGAATATCAATTGTAATGCATATGAAAAATCCTCATGTTCCTGCGATGCACTTTAATACCCGTTATATTCATACTTCAAGTGGCTGGTTTGGAGGAGGTTTGGATGTAACGCCATGTTTTAAAGATAAAAAATTAAAAAAATGGCTTCATAAAAGTCTTAAAACAATGTGTGATAGACACAATAAAAAATATTATAAAATGTATAGTAAATGGTGTGATAAATATTTTTATTTAAACCACCGAAAAGAAACAAGAGGAATAGGTGGTATTTTTTTTGATTATAAAAAAGATAATTGGGAAAAGGATTTTCATTTTATTAAGGACGTAGGATTAGAATTTATGAAAGTATTTAATGAAATTATTTCTAAAAAAAATAAAATTAGATGGTCAAAAGCTGACAAAGAAGTTCAATATTTTAAAAGAGGTAGATATGTTGAATTTAATCTTTTATATGATAGAGGAACTAAATTTGGTTTACAAACAGGTGGTAACATAGATGCGATTTTAATGTCTTTACCTCCATTAGCAAAATGGAAATAAATGGAAAAAGAACCAATTACAATTCAAGGTCTTGAAAAATTAAAACAAGAATTAAAATTTTTAAAAGAAAAAAAAAGGCCAGAAATAGTTAACGCAATTTCTGAGGCAAGATCTCATGGAGATTTAAAAGAGAACGCAGAATACCATGCAGCAAAAGAACAACAATCTCATAACGAAGGTAGAATTCAAGAAATTGAAAATAGTATTGCAACAGCAAATGTAATTGATGTTACAAAAATTAATAACGATGGAAAAGTTATATTTGGTTCGACCGTTTTTTTACAAAATTTAGACACAAGTGAAAAAATTGAATACAAAATTGTTGGAAAAGATGAGGCAGATTTAAAAAAAAAAATTAATTTACTTTAAATCACCTATTGGGAAAGGTCTTATAGGAAAAAATAAAGGAGATTTAGTTGAAATAACTACTCCAAATGGTTTAAAAAACTTAGAGATTTCTGATGTTAAATACGTTTAGAATTTACAATTTCCTCAACCTGATTATTTGAGATACTAAAATTATTATTTAACCACTGTTCCTCAATTTCTTTTAATATTAGACCCAATAACCTTCCCTCTTTCAAATTAAATTTTTCAATTAGATCCTTGGCTTTAATTGGCATTACTGGAACTTCTAATTCAACAAAATATTTTTTTTGATCAACTAAATATTCTTTATTTTTCTTGGTTGTTAAAAATTTAAAATCTAAAACATCAATTAAGTTCTCTTTTCCATTTCTTATCAATATTTTAGATAAATTTTCTTTATTAAAGTAATCTTTTTTCGGTTCTTCTGAAAATATAGATTTAAGAAAATTTATTTTATCTTTTTCTTTATTTGATAAGTTGTATTTATAAATAAAATAATCACAATCATCACTATTATCAATTAAAAGTAATGATAAAATAAAAGCAAAATTTTTCTTTTTTAAAATACTTTGGCTTAAACTGTCCAGTTTATTAAATCTATTAAAATATTTAAGTTCTGGAAAGACTAATAAGAATAAATCTTTTGAAATCTTATCAGAGTTTATGTTGGTAAAATTTTTAGTATTTAAAATCTTTTTGAGCTCTTGTAGCTGTCTATCCTTTGAAACTTGTTTTAAGCCACTTAAATTTTGTTTAATTAACTTTATAGTTTCTTCGTCATGATCATGCTTACTATAATCAATAAAAAATCTTATATATCTTAGAATTCTTAAGTAGTCTTCTTTAATTCTTTTTGCTGGATCTCCAATAAATTTAATTAAGCCATTATTTAAATCTTGTTTACCATTAAATGGGTCAAACAAATTTCCATCTATATCCGAATAAATTGCGTTTATTGTAAAATCTCTTCTTGAAGCATCGTCCAACCAATTATTTGTATATTCAACTTGGGCATGTCTGCCGTCAGTTTTGACATCTTTTCTTAGAGAAGTAATTTCAAAACTTTTTTTATCTATTACTGCTGTAATGGTTCCGTGATTAATCCCCGTTTCAAAAAAATTAATATTATTATTTTTTAATATTTCAATAACGTTTTGTGGTTTTAAATTTATAGTCAAATCTATATCATTGACCGTCTCATCATTAATTAATTTTCTTATACAGCCACCAACAAACCTTAATTCTGCTTCTTTTGAATAAGAGTTGAATAATTTAAATATTTTTTGAATCTCTTTACCAATAACTAATTCTTTAAAATTAGTTTTATCTTTAAAACTTTCATTATTTAATTTTAATAAATTTTTAAAAAATTTAATCATATGTGGCTGGGGCGCTAGGATTCGAACCTAGGAATGGCGGTACCAAAAACCGCTGCCTTACCACTTGGCTACGCCCCAAAATT
>MDTA01114984.1_pt1 | contig 14493 bp, 14 predicted proteins | sample 811151 | NCBI WGS metagenome assembly MDTA01 (sample SAMN05326648, study PRJNA326480) | marine metagenome | isolation source: seawater | place: Indian Ocean: South | collected 2010 | reverse complement strand
TAAATATGGTGCCCAGGGCCGGACTTGAACCGGCACGAAGTTTCCTTCGAGGGATTTTAAGTCCCTTGTGTCTACCAATTTCACCACCTGGGCTATCATTTAAACTTTATATTTTGTTCTTCTTCTCTATCTGTGATACTAGTGTAACCCGATCTAATATCATTATTTATTTCTTGTATGTTTTTAAGTAGTTCAAGATTAATGCCAATGCTATCCGCATATTTAATTAGAGCATCTATATCTTTAGGGAAGCATGCTCCTCCATAACCTTTTCTACCATCATATCCTGGTACAGACATATGACTAGAACCTACTCTTTCGTCTAAAGCAATTATTTCTATAAATTCTTCCCAATCTTTTTCCTTATAGCCATGAGCTATAAATAATTCATTTATCTGATTAAAAAACAATACTTTCGAAGCTAAAAAAGAATTTACTGTGTATTTTATTAAAGATGCTTTCTTAATATCTGTGAGTATATATTTTTCTGCTTTACATTTTGAATTATATTTATAAAGATCTGCAACCCTCCTTGCAACATCACTTTCACCGCCTAAGATAATAAATTCAGATTCTATGAAATCCTCTATAGCATGACGTTCTCTTAAAAATTCAGGGTTATAAATTATGTCTGAAAATTTATCTTCAAATTTATTAAGATTTGATGGAATAACTGTACTTTTGATGATCAAAATTGCTTGAATATTTTCTTTATGCAATTTATTTATGACGTCTTCTAAAATTTTGCCATCCTGACCATTTTTTCCCATAGGTGTAGGTACGCATATAAAGACAAATTCAGGATTAAAAGCTTTTAAATCTGCTATATCGTTCCCATACTTAGGATCAATAATCAATTTATCAACATCTTTATCAAAAATAGAATCTGTGGCTTTGCCAACAAAACCATGTCCTACTATTGCAATTTTTTTACGTTCCACAAGTTTTAGAATTATAATTTAAAAAGTGACCAATTATAAAAGGATAACTCCAAAAATAGAAAATAAATTTCATTCTTTCCTGAGATCTGTGAATGCACTTATTATACAAAGTTATTTAGATCAAGAGGGTCGATTGAGCTATGGTTATTTTTTTACGATATTAAGACCGTTATTAATAACATTACTAATAAGTCTGGTTCTTAGAGCATTTTCTAATGACATTAACTTAGCAGATGCTATTAAGATATTTCTTTTTCCTGCTGGATTATTTTTTTTGATCAGAGAAATGATTGCTAAATCTACTTATGCTGACAATAGAAGGTTTGTTTTATATCTACCAAATGTAAATTTCTTTTCACTAACTTTTGCAAACTGCATTTCTATTATTTTAATTTATTCGCCAATATTCTTCGTATGCATTGGTCTAAGCTTATATTTTGAATACTCATTCAACTATCTCATTTACTTTGAATTAATTTTACTTGGATTTTTTTTGGGTATGGCTTACCAATTTTTAGCGGCTCTAATAATTTTTGAAAATAAGTTTTTAATAACAGTGCATAGCTATGTTCCGATATCTTTATTATTTCTATCTTGCGTTTTCTTCCCTTTAGAATCGGTGCCTAAGGATTATCATTTTTTCTTTCTATTAAATCCCATGGTGCATATTCTTGAAGAAGTAAGAACACTTTTTACTTTACAACATGTTGAGGGTATTGATCTCAATTATGTATATGAATTTATATTCTGGCTTTTTTTATTTTTACTTCCGACATATTATTTAAAAACTACTTTTTTTCTAAGGAAATCTATATGAAATATATAGAAATAAAGGACTTCAGCAAGGAATTCAACACTATGCTTGGGGAGAGAAAGCTAGTTTTTGAAGGGTGTAATTTTCGTTTGGAGGAAGGCGAGTCTGTGGGTTTATTAGGCTTAAATGGAACAGGTAAAACAACTTTATGTAATATGATCACTGGTGCAGAATCTATAACAAAAGGTAAAATTACAAAAAATGGTACGACATCTTGGCCAATAGGAATTTATTCCTCCATAGTGCCCACATTAACAGGGAAACAGAATATTTATTTTTTATCTGATCTTCTTGGAGCAGATAAAGAAGAAGTCTATGAAATAGTTGTTGAAAATTGTGATTTAGGGGAGGATATAAACTCAAGAGTTGTAACATATTCATCTGGTATGAGAGCTAAATTAGCTTTTTTTCTCTCTCTGAGTTTCAAATTTGATTTTTTTATTTTTGATGAGCTCATATCTGTAGGAGATAGCGTTTTTAGAAAAAAGGCGACAGAGTACTTTAAAAATTTAAAGGACAATTCTTCGATTATGTTATGCTCACATAATATAAACACAATTAAAGATAACTGTAGTAAATGCTTCATAATAAATGATAAAAAAATATCAGATAAGTATGATATAGAGGACGGGATAAAGTTTTATGATGAGATTATTGAAAGAAAACAGAGAGAAAATTAGGTTTCTATTCATTCCAGCAATATTTTTTATTTGCTTAACGTATAACTACTTTATCTCGCCGGATAAATATACTTCCCAGATGATAATAGCAATAAAAAGTGAAGATGCTAAAAAAGACGTCGAAATTACTAGCCCCGTCTTAAATATACCTAATCAAAACAATTCAGAGATATATCAAATAAAAGAATATTTGACCTCAAAAAAAGCTTTTCAAGACCTTAATGAGCAATTGAATAGTTCAAATATAGACGCTAAGATGCTCAAACCTCCTGCTTCAGATATTTTTAAACGAATGGCATACTCTGCTCCTAGGAGCATCGATCAAATAGCCAAAATCATAGTAAGTGACCAATCAAAAACAATAGAATTTAGAACTTCAGGCTACAATGAGTCAATTGGATACAATATAAATTTAGCTTTAATCATTACACTCTATAATTATTACAATTTACAGAATCGACTAAATACAACAATAAGCTCTACTAATAGTTTGTGCGATATATTGTCAGTTGTTAATCAAACTGAGCCAAAAAATGAATTTATTCCTACAGAAGATTCCTTTGATGTAGAAACAGGAACTGAATTATTAATGAATATTGCAAATGAACAGCTTCAAAATTGCAATATTGATGATGATAAGAGTAATAGAAAAGATATAGATAATATTTATCCAACTAAATTCCTGTCTGAATTTGATTCTGATTTAAGAAAAAATCTATTAGCAAAATTATATGAAGCTTCTATTTCAAAAAATTTTGTAGCAGATAAATTAAAAATAATATCTGAACCTAATATTCCCAATACACCTGACAAAAAAAGACCCATAATTGATTCAATAGTCGTAACACTTATAATTGCTTTCCTATTTTTTGGCTTTAATGTGGCCTTGAGACTTAGTAAAGAATATACATAAATTTCAACTATTAAATAAAAAAACATACTATATACAAAAGGCTGAGTGGCAGAGTGGTTATGCAGCGGACTGCAACTCCGTTAACATCGGTTCGATTCCGTTCTCAGCCTCCATTCAATCATGAAATTTGATAAAGAAGAACTAAAAAAAATTATCATATCTGAAGAATGGGTAAAAGTAGATACCTTGATATCTTCGTATACAAAAATACCGGAAGAAGATTTAGCCTATGTAAAATTCCATCATTGGAAAGCGGCTTTGAAGTCTTGTAATTATGAAAAAGCAAATATACTTCTTGATGATGCTCTAAATTTTTTTCCTAATAATGCAACACTAAACCGTGCCAAAGGAGATTTTTATTATGACAAAGAAGATTACTCGAAAGCAGAAAAATATTTTAAAGCAGCACTAAATATAGATAATAAAAATCCAATATTCTGGTTAAAGCTTGGTGAAGCTTATTATAAGAATAATAAGAAGAAGGATGCTCTTAAATGTATTAGAAGATCTGTTTCTAATGGCATCAAAAAAGACTTATCTTCGACAATAAATGAGATAGAAAGACAAATTAGATCTGCTAAAAATGAAGCATCAGATATTTATTATGATGAAGTCTATGCGCAATCAACAAAATATAAAGTAAGTGGCACAGACTCATCACTTATGAAAGTTTGGTTACCTTTAATTAAAATAATTAGTAAGCAAAATTTTAGTCATATTCTAGATTTAGGTTGCGGTCCAGGTCAGTTTGCAGAAGTTGTAAAAAGTAATTTACCTGAAATTAGCTACACAGGAATAGATTTCAGCAAAGAAGCCATAGCACAAGCTAAAAAAAGATGTGTTGGATACAAATTTGATCAAAAGAAATTGCCATTAAAAAAATATGATGAGTATCAACCTTTTGATGTCATCGTATGTACAGAAGTTCTTGAGCATATAGAGAAAGATAAAGAACTATTGAAGAGCCTTCCTTTTGATATTCCTATTTTATTGACTGTCCCTAACTTTAATAGTTTTGGCCATCTGAGAACTTTTAAGAGTGAAGACGATATTAAAAATAGATATAACTCTATTCTTGAAAAAATTGAAATAAAAGAAATGAAAACAAGTTCTAAGAATATTATTTGGTTAGTAGAATCAACCAGAAAAAAAACTTTACTAGATAGAATCTATAAATATTTTCGTCTTAACTAGGAATTATATAAATCAATCAGTTTTCTATACTGTCCATCTTGCGAAAACTCTTCTATGAAATCTTTTTGCTCCTGTTCAGGATATATATACTGATCCTTATTATCAGTAACTTTTTTAATTTTTACAGCAATATCAAATTCATTTCCTGCTATAAAAACTTCTCCACGTTTTCGCTCCCTAACAAACATTGATGCGCTTATAGTGCTACTACAGACTATTGGTACATTAGCTATACTAGATTCAAATAATTTATTTGGCATTGAAAAGTCTGTAGATTTTGAAACAGGTAGTGTTGTGACAAGCGAATAGTCAAAGCAAGAAATAAATTCGCATAGATTTGTTTCTAGTGAATCAAAGAAGAAGACTCTTTCACCCAAGTCGAACCTATCTATCAGTGCATGTACTCTACTCAAAAATGCTTTGTTATTTCTTGGGCCTACAAGTGCTAAAGCATGATCGGGCAACATTTCTAATGATCTCAATGCTGTTTCTATTCCCCTTCCAACAGTTAAATTACCAACATGTATACCCACTGCTTCAAAGCTACTGAAGACGTCAATGATGTTTTTAAATTTAACTTCAACTTAAGTTGAATTTTTAAATCTATTAGAAGCTTCCAGCATAGATTTAAAAGCCTTATTATCATCCCTTAACAAATCATTTGATAAAGTTTGTTTTTTAAATCTTATTTCAAATTCTGAATCATTTAAATTTTGATTATCATCAATTTGCTCATCTAATGCATCTCTTGGAAGCTGTGTTTTTTTCGTCAATGTCTGTAAGCTCTTTGCTAAATCAAAATAATTGCTTTTAAGACAATCTTGAACTAAATTATCGATCTCTAAATCATCAAGATTTTCAAATTTATTCTCAGCTGCATCTCTTAATCTATATATCAACTTATCATCAATTAATGTAGCTTTTTTATTATCATCTACTGAATCATTAATGAGATTAGATGAAGGAATATTGTAAATAATTGATGGTTTTTCTGAGAGATTGTAAATTTCTTTTAAATTTTCAGCAATTTCATTGCTAACTGTTACAACTGAATCTACTTTTTTAATTAATTTTCCTTCATGTGATCTAATGAAAGAGTTAGTAAGTTCATCTGCTGGAGGATTTTTATTCTGCTCAAATTCATGTGAATCAAAAATAACTTTACATCCTAATTTTTCTTTTGCTCTAATGCCGGTTTTTAAAGTTTCAAGGTCATGACAATGAACAATATCGGGAGAGTATTCAATTAAAAAATCATATGCTGTTTTAAAGAAGCCTCTTTCTATTCTTTTCATTGCAGTAGCTCTTACAGATTTATGCTTAAAAATTTTTAAACGATTTAATATTTGAGATAAAGATACTACTAAGTTTGATAAAAAGTCTCCAAAAAAAGAGGGTATTTGCTTATATAGCCGATCTTTTGGGGCACTAAAAATTGTAAATTTTGGATAAACTCTCGTATATTCAACGCCATTTATCGTTTCATTAGGACTCACTCCATTTTCCCACATTGCAAGTACTTTTACTTTAAATCCATTCTTAACTCCTGCTTCTGCAGCTTTAATTACCCTCCAGTCAGGATTACATGAGTTCTTTACTAAATGAGCTATTTTTTTCATAAGATGACTATAATAGAGTTAAAAGAAAAATATGTCTAAGAATAAAATATACATACATGAAACAGCATTAGTCGAGAACCCGCTTAATATAGGCAATGGCAGTAAAGTATGGCATTGGACTCATATATGTAAAGAGGCAAAAATAGGCAAAAATTGCTCTTTTGGTCAAAATGTCTATGTCGCTAATAATGTTGAGATTGGCAACAATGTCAAAGTACAAAATAATGTTTCTATATATGATGAAGTATCATTAGGAGACAATGTATTCTGTGGCCCAAGTATGGTATTTACAAATGTAGTTAATCCGAGATCAGTAATTGAAAGAAAGGAAGAATATAAGAAGACAATAGTTTCTGAGGGAGTATCTTTTGGTGCAAATTGCACAATAATATGCGGTATTGAAGTAGGTAGATATTCTTTTATTGCTGCAGGAGCTGTAGTTAATAAAAATGTTAATCCTTATGAGCTCTTGGCTGGAGTGCCTGCTAAAAGAATAGGTTGGATCTCAGAATATGGAGAGACAATGAAATTTGATTCAAATGGTCTTTTCGTATGTGATCATACTGGAGACAAATATATTTTAGAGAACGACTTAGTGTCGAAAATTCAGCAATAATTTAATTTTTTCTCTTAATTTTTTTACTTCAAGTTGGGTTGAGTGTTTTTGCTTAATATGCTCTTTATTAATCATAGAGATGTTCCTTCTCCGAGCTTCACTTAAACCGGCTAACTCTACAAATGAGATGCATAAATCTTCAGGAGAATTCTTTTTATTATAGATTCCTTCATAAATTCCAGACTCTATACCACTAACTATCAAAGGAATGCCAGCTGACATATAATCAATTGCCTTATTAAGTGATAAACCATATTTGTAAACTTTAGCCTCTCTTAACGAAATAATGCCTGCACTATATTTGGATAATTTTTTTATTAGATCTCCTCTGTAATAGTAGTTTCTATCAAATTTGATATTCAATTTATGTTTCTGGCTATATTCTTGTACAGTTTCATTTTTTAACACTCCAATTACTGTAAGACTAGCTTTTATTTCCTTATGCTTTTCTTGCAAAATTTTAAAAGCTTGGACGATAGTGAATAGATTATCTTTATCTTTTGTAGCGCCCGAATAAACTAAATCCATTTCTTTTGAAGAATTATCAGCCTTATGATGTAAATATTTGTCTTCTATAAGTTGAGGACAATAATATGCGTTCTTAGGTGAATCTTTGCCCAGAAGATCTTTACAAAATGCTTGAAAATTTGGCATTGTGTAAATAATTAGATCTGAACGTTTTAGAAGATATTTTTCAATACTTCTTGATATTAAAAATAATGGATTATATCTTCCAATGCTAGTAAGACTTAGCACTGATTCTGACCATATGTCTCTTACTTCAAAAATAAACTTTTTATTATTTAGTCTTGATTTTATATAGGCGAGAAAACAGGCAAGAATATTGGGAGTGCTAGAGATTATTACATCTTCTTTAAATTTTTTTTGGAAAAATAGTTTTAGTGAGAATTCAATATAGCAACACATTCGTTCTAAAGTGCCTATATTTCTAAAATTAGATTTTAGTGTTTTAAAGATAATCTCGGAATTATTATTATTTTTGTATTTTTTGCCATTTAAATAATTCCTGTCAGCATTCACTAATCTTACTTCATCGCCAAACTCTTGTAACTTTTTAGCAATTACGTAATGTCTATCAAGTCCAATATCACCTGGCTTAGATGCAAATTGATTAACTATTAATATTTTCAATTAGTAAGTCCGAATATAATTTATTTAATTTTTTTTCTTCATTTGACCATGTATAACTTAATGAAAGGAAATGTTTTCTAGCCTTATTTCCTATTTCATATAATTCTGAATTTTTTAAAAAGATATTTTCAATCTGTTCTTTTGTTTTTTCAATATCATTAGGGTCAACAAAGATTAGACCTTCATTGCCTTTAAACTTCTCTTTAATTTTGGCGAAGCCAGAACAAATCGTTGGAACTCCATTAATAAGGTATTCATATAATTTAGTTGGAACAGCATTTATATAATTATCATTTTGTTTAAGTATGCATAGCCCTAGCAATGAATCCTGTAAGCAAGAGTCTAACTCTTCGTATTCTAGATAACCCTTATAATAGTCTCTTGTAGGATTGTTCCACCTTCCATAAATCTCAAATCTTAGCCCATATTCTTGTGCTAGATCATTAATGAAATCAAAATATTCAAAACCTCTTTCATTATTTATATCTCCGATATACACCACTTTATTTCTTTCCCTTTTTTCAAAATTTTTTAGCTTTGGATAATTTCTTACGATATGCACATTATTGGTAGTAAATTTATTTTTTATATCATCATTTACAGTTACCAAGGCATCAAAAATATATTGAGAAACTGATTCAAGAAACAGGTATATTTTTTTTAAAACTGCTAATGAAAATCCTTTTAATGTATTTTTGTTATAGGATTTTCTTGAATAATTCTCATGTATATCAAAAATTACTTTTAAACCTAAAATTTTGAAAATTATGCCGGATATAATGAGTTCAGGATCATGCAAATGAACAAGTTTAATCTTGTTTTTTAATACTAGATTAATGATTTTTATTTGAGAGGAAAAAATTCTCCCAAATTTTCTTCTATTTCTTTTTATTGGTAAAAAATTAATATTAGGGTAGTCCTTTCTTCTTAATGCATCTAGTGAAATTAGATAAACTTCATATTTACTAGCAAGACTTAGACATTGCTTATGGAAGATTCTAGTATCGTTAGATTTGTGTGAGGTAGTTATATGTGCAATTCTTATTTTCAAATTTTAAATACAGTTGAATGCTTTTATTAATTCTTCACAAATAATATCTTGGTCCTCAAATGACATGTATGGATGCATTGGAAGACTAAGAACTAGATTTGAAACCTCTTCGGATTCTTTTAATCCTGCTGGATCACATTCTTTACTAATATAAATACTTTGTTGATGAAGTGGTATTGGGTAATAAACAACTGAGGGTATATTTTTTTCTGCTAGCTTTTCTTTCAATTTATCTCTATGAGTCGATTTAATAGTATATTGAGCCCATACGCTTTTATGTCCGCTCTTCACATGTGGACAAGCAAAATAATCTTTTAATTTTTCTGTATATCTTTCAGCTATAACATTCCTTTGTTTAATTTCTTCATCAAAAATAGCAAGTTTTTCTAAAAGAATGGCAGCTTGAATTGTATCTAGTCTTGAGTTAACACCAATATTGATATGTTCATATTTATGGCTTCCTTTTCCATGTAATCTTATGCTATTAATTTTCTCATATAGATCTTTATTATTAGTAAATATTGCACCTCCATCACCATAACATCCAAGAGGTTTTGCTGGAAAAAAACTAGTAGTAGTTAAGTCTCCATAATGTCCATTTGGGTTATCATTGAAAGTAGCTCCAAAACTTTGAGCTGCATCAACAATCATTTTAATATTATGCTTTTTACATATAGCTTCTATTTCTTTTTGATCACATTGTTGCCCAAAAAGATCGACACATATTAATGCCTTGACATCTTTTTTAACTGATTTTAAATGTTCTATAGACCTACTAATACTTTTCACATCCATATTGAAAGTTTGCCTATTTATATCCACAAAGAATGGTTTTGCACCTAGCTGAGATACTGTTTCAGCTGTAGCAATGTAAGTAAAGCTTGGAACAATTACAATATCATCTTTTTTAATACCTAAAGCCATTAGAGAAATAGTCAATGCATCTGTTCCATTTCCACATGTAACTGCATGTTTTACAGATAAGTACTTTTCTAATTGGCTTTCAAAATCTTTAACTTCTGGTCCCATAATGTATGAACCATGATTTAGGACATTATCAATTCTTTGATTAATTTTTTTCCTAATTCTTCTTAGTTGCGATCTCAGGTCAATAAAATCAAAACTTTCCTTATATTCACTCATAATTTACTCATAACTTCTAATACTTTTAGGCTCTCAACACAGTCTGTAGTTGGGCATTGTTTTGTTTTAACGCAGTCGACAAAATGCTCTAGTTCTTTTTTTAATGGTTGTGCTTCATCAATTTCAATGAAACTAGTCTCCCCTTTTTCTATTTCTAAATTTTTGCCAGTTGTATTAATTCTATTATCTATGATGCTAATTTTCTCGCTCCAATCTTTTGTATCATCAAAAATTATAGTTGCTTTATCCCCGACAATTTTTAGATTGTGCTCTTTCTTTGGATTCAACCAAGAAACTGAAATTTTTGCTGAATAATCATTAAACATTAGAAAAATTTCAGCTATATCATCTATTCCATTCTTTAATTTTGATTCTTTTACACATGATATTTGCTTTGGCATTTCATCAGCAATCTCAAGAATCATAGATATATCATGAGGTGCAAAACTCCATATTACATTCTCATTATTTCTAGTTTTTCCAAAACTTTTTCGGGTTGAGTGTATATGAACAATGTTGCCTACTCTGCCTTCTTTTACTAAATCTAGAGTTTTTACAAAAGCTGGATGGTATCTTAACAAATGTCCAACTTGCACTACTATATCTTTATTTAATGAATGTGAATAAATCTCTTTTGCATCTTCAAGACTAGTAGCTAATGGTTTTTCAATAAATAAAGATTTCTTTGAATCTAATAGGTCTATGGCTAAATCTTTATGAGTTTCTGCGGGCGTAGCAATGCAAACTGCATCAATACTGTCTGAAGACTTAATATCACTTATTGTTAAACTATTAACAGAAAATTGTTTAGAAAAATTCTGTGTTAGTGCAGAATCAAAATCACAAACTCCAGCAAGGTTCCCAATCTCATGCAAAGTTCTAATAATATTTTTACCCCAATACCCGCAACCAATTACTGCTACTCTAGGCTTTAATAATTCTTTCATTGTATGCATCTTTTGGAAGGCAGTTTCTTGTATCAATAATTAATTTTGAATTATCAATTAGGAGTTGATAGTCAACTTCTGAGTGATCAGTACAGATTAAAACAATATCAAAGCCTACAATACTCTTTTGATTTAGTTCAATCCTGCTTAAGTTGCAAAAATCAGGAAATTTTCTCAGCTCAGGTATTTTTTCTATTAAAGGATCGTAAAATTCAACTTTAGCTCCGTTTTCAACTAATAAATTCATTATTTCGATAGAAGGACTTTCTCTCATGTCATCAATATCTTTTTTATAGGCGACTCCTAAAACCAGAACTTTGGCTGAATCTAGACGAATTTCATTAGTATTTAACAAATCTTTGCAATTCTGAATAATGTAGCTGGGCATTGATGCATTTATGTCTCCAGCTAATTCTATAAACTTTGTTGGAATAGAATATTGTTTTGCTTTATATGTTAAATAGAATGGATCTACAGGTATACAATGACCTCCTATACCAGGACCTGGATAAAAGGGCATGTAGCCAAATGGTTTAGTTGATGCGCCATCAACAACATTCCAAATGTCAATATCCATTTGATCAAAAATAATTTTTAATTCGTTGACTAGTGCAATATTTACCGACCTAAAGATATTTTCTGTTAATTTGACTGCTTCTGCTTCATAAGTAGAGTCCATTTTATGGACTGTGGTAAGTAAGCTATAAATTCCAGAAGCAAAATCCAAACTCTGTTTGTTATCTGCGCCTACAACTTTAGGTATATTATCAATCTTGAATGATTTATTACCAGGATCTTCTCTTTCTGGCGAATAAGCTAAAAAGAAGTCTTCATGACACTTAAGCCCTGATTCTTCAAGAATAGGTTTTATTAGCTCATTAGTTGTCCCAGGATAAGTGCTTGATTCAATTAAAATCAAATGTCCTGATTTTAAATTACTGCTTATAGATTTCGCTGTATCTTCTAGATGGCCCATAAATGGATTTCTATTTTTATCTATTGGAGTTGGAACACATACAAATATTATTTCAACTTCTGAAAGTTCTTTGAAATTTGATGTCGCAAATTCATGCCGACTATTTAACTCAGAAATATCTTCATCTTCTATATGCTCTATATAGGAAATACCTTTATTAAGTGATTCAATTTTCTTTAAATCTACATCAAAGCCTTTAACTTCAAACCCTAGCTTCTTAAATTCAATAGCTAAAGGTAAACCTACATATCCAAGACCTATTACTCCTAATCTAGACTTTTTATTTTTGATATTTTCTAAAGAAATCATGTTTTAATTTTAAACTAATAAGTATAAGAATCATCCTTAAAGGGGCCTTCTTGATTTACTGAAATATAGTCTTCTTGTTCTTCTGTTAGTTTTGTCAAAGTTCCTCCAAAACCCTTAACCATAAGACTTGCAACTTCTTCATCTAATTCTTTTGGTAAAACTTTTACGTATAGTTCTTTTTGATTATTGGGTTTATCAGCAAATCTGTCTTTAAATAATGCAATTTGTGCTAGAACTTGATTGCAGAATGATCCATCCATTACCCTACTTGGATGTCCAGTAGCTAAAGCTAAATTAACTAATCTTCCCTCACCCAAAAGAATAAGATAATTATCTTTATTTTTTATTATTTTATGGACACCGGGTTTGATTTCTTTCCATTCATAACTTTTTAAATGCTTCACATCTATTTCACTATCAAAATGGCCTATATTACATATTACACAACCCGACTTTAAGGCATCTAACATATGTTTATCTAAAACATTAACATTGCCTGTTGTAGTAACAACTAAATCATACTTTTCTAATAATCTTTTATCTAAATTTTTGCCATCAATATCAACATTCCCATTTTCATATGCAGAAACAACACTAAATCCATCAAAACATGCCTGCATCGCACAAATAGGATCAATTTCAGTGACATCAACAATCATTTTTTGTTGGTTTAAGGAGTCAGCTGAACCTTTACCAACATCACCATAACCAATAACAAGCGCCTTTTTACCAGATAAGAGCATATCTGTGCCTCGTTTAATCGCATCATCAAGGCCGTGTCTACACCCATACTTATTGTCATTTTTAGATTTAGTAATAGAGTCATTTACATTTATGGCAGGAACTTTTAATTCACCGCTCTCTAACATCTCTTTAAGCCGCTTAACTCCTGTTGTTGTTTCTTCAGAAATTCCATGAATTTTTGAAAGCATTTCAGGATATTCTTTATGAACCTTAAGAGTAAGATCCCCTCCGTCATCAAGAATCATATTAGCTTCCCACGGTTTGCCGTCCTTATTAATTGTTTGGTCTAAGCACCATTCATACTCTTCTTCTGTTTCACCTTTCCAAGCAAAAACAGGGACTCCTAGTTCAGCAATTGCCGCAGCTGCATGATCTTGAGTTGAAAAAATATTACATGAAGACCATCTAACTTCAGCGCCTAATTCTATTAGAGTTTCAATTAAGACAGCAGTTTGAATAGTCATATGTATACAACCCATAATTTTTGCACCTTCAAGTGGTTGTTCTTCTTTATAGTTATCTCTTAATTGCATTAAAGCAGGCATTTCATCTTGAGCTAATAAAATTTCTTGCCTTCCATATTCTGCAAGAGAGATATCTTTTACTTTGTAATCTTGCTTACTCATTTTCATCTCCTTTAGAATCATACTGCCAATTCTTTAAAATCCAACTACTTGAATTTTTTTTATTCGTGCCGCCAACCCCAAACATAAATTTAATTCCTTTAACGTCTTTCTCAGGTATATTATCTTCACTTCGATCGCCACCATTACAGAAAGTTATATCTGTATCAGGGTATATATTTTTAATTTTCTCTAAAGCGTCTATACAACTTCCATCAGTATCATCAAAGTCAATTACCTCATCAACGTATTTGATTGATTCAAGTATTTGCTTTCTTTCAGAAAATTCCATGAATGGCTTGCCCTTCTTTTGTGAGAGCCAATGATCTGAATTCAATGCAACTATGAGATAATCCGCATTTTCTTTAGCTTCAGATATATAATCTATATGGCCTGAATGAATAGGATCAAATCCACCACTTACAACTGCTATTTTCATAGACCTTTGACATCTTCCCAACTAAAACCTTGATCTTCTCGCCCAAAGTGACCATAACTTGCAGTTTTTTGATAGATCGGTTCTAAAAGATTTAAATTATCAATTATACCAGCTGGAGTTAAATCAAAAGATGCATCTACTATTTCCTTTATCTCCCCAATAGGCTTTTGTTCAGATTCAAAAGTATTGATAAATATTGATGTTGGCTCCACTACTCCAATTGCATATGAAGACTGCACTTCACAATAATTACAAAGACCGGCATGTACCAGTGATTTTGCAACTTGGCGAAGAGCATAGGCTGCAGATCTATCAACTTTAGTTGGATCTTT
>MDTA01026786.1_pt1 | contig 14496 bp, 13 predicted proteins | sample 811151 | NCBI WGS metagenome assembly MDTA01 (sample SAMN05326648, study PRJNA326480) | marine metagenome | isolation source: seawater | place: Indian Ocean: South | collected 2010 | reverse complement strand
TGGCAGGTGGAAGTCGGAACGACTACGACCTAAGCCGTTCGCTTTCCTGCCAATCCTCGCATCACCATCATGTCTTCGCTGCGCGTGGGCCAACAGGCCCCTGATTTCACCGCCACTGCAGTGGTTGACCAGGAATTCAAGGAAATCTCTCTTTCGCAGTACCGCGGTAAGTACGTGGTGTTGTTTTTCTACCCTCTGGATTTCACGTTCGTCTGTCCGACTGAAATCACCGCATTCAGCGATCGCTACCCGGATTTCTCAAGCAAGAACACCGAGATTCTCGGAGTTTCCGTTGACAGCCAGTTCAGCCACCTCGCATGGATCCAGACACCGCGAAATCAGGGCGGGATCGGTGATATCAGCTACCCCCTTGTTGCAGATCTGAAGAAGGAGATTTCAACGGCTTACAACGTCCTGGATGAGGCTGAAGGCGTTGCTCTCCGGGGATTGTTCATCATTGACCCCGATGGTGTGATCATGCACTCAACCATCAACAATCTGCCTGTGGGCCGCAATGTTGATGAAACACTGCGAGTTCTTCAGGCATTCCAGTACGTGCAGTCCAATCCCGATGAGGTCTGTCCCGCAAACTGGACACCCGGCGAAAAAACCATGAAGCCAGATCCTGTCGGCAGCAAGGAATTCTTTGCAGCCATCAGCTGAGCATTGCGTGCCCTTTCATTCAGCCCACCTCCGGTGGGCTTTTTTTATGACGCATCAGACATGGTCTGGCCTCGCTGGGCGAGCAGCGCATTCAAGCCGGTCTCCAAATCAGCGGCCATTGACACGCGCCGACCGTCACTGACGACAATTCTTGTGAGTGTCGGCAAACCACCCAGGCGAGCCTTCAAATAGATCGGCTCCACGTACAACAGGGAATCGCCCACGGGTACAACCAGGAGATTGCCCTGGATCACCTGTGATCCCGCCCTGTCCCAGAGACCGAACTGTTGACTGATTGTGGGATCCTGGTTGATCAGTGCCTGAACCTGCTCAGGTCCGAAAATTGGAACATCACTTGGAAAGCGAAGCAGCGTGAGCTCTCCATAGTGTTCTCCGTCACTGCGCGCAGCCAACCACGCTGAAAGATTCGGGCGAGCCAGTGGGGTGAGAGGCTGCAACAACAGGAATTCAGACTCCGTGCTGGGTTTGACCTGGGCTGTTATGTGGTACGGGGACACTGGTATCTGTTTCTCTCCATACAATTCCAACGGCACCTGCCAGACGTCATCACCGCTGTAAAAAATTCTTGGACTGGTGACGTGATAGCGCAGCAATTGCTGCACTTGTAATTCGAACTGAGCTTGAGGAACCATCATGTGAGCCCTCAGATTCGCAGGCATTGAATCGAGTGTTTCAAAAAGTTGAGGGAAGAGGTTTGCCCAACCTTGGATGATTGGGTCACTTGGTTCATTGATATAGAGATGAACAGTTCCGTTGTAGGCATCGACGATTGCTTTGACTGAATTACGTAAATAGCGAAGGGGACGACCATCAGGAAGTGTTGCAGCGTACGGGACAGTTCGAGACGTTGTGAATCCGTCGACAATCCAATATTGATGCTGGTCTTTCTCATACCCAGTCGCTGATTCTTCCAGTGGTACTGAGACCAGATAGGGTTCACCCATCAGCGTCAGAAAAGGAGCAATGGTTCTCACTCTCTCTTTGACATCACGGCGAAGAAGTAATTTGGACTCTTCCGTCAGAGCGCCGGTGTTCAACAACCGGGGATCAGCGAGATAAATTGCCGCAGCGATTCTCTGCCAATGATTTCCAATAGGTACACCAGCAGAGCCTGAGTAATTGTCATAGGTGTTGTCATCGCCCTCCGGGTGGTCAAATTCCTGAATACGCGTTGGCGCCACTGCATAGGGCGATGGCAGTGCGCCAAAGTAAAGAGCAGCGCGACCAATTGGAACTTCTCGTTCGACATCGGCTTTGCTGATGCCAAGTGACTTGTTTCCTTTGATCGTGGTGGATTCTCCTAAATCCTTGATGAAATAGGCCGGCAGTCCATCCGGTTCACTTGTGTTCACCGGGTTGAGAGTGAAGCCAAACCCGTGGGTAAAGACGAAATGACGGTTTTGCCATGTTCTCGAACCTGCAGGAAGTGCAGCCTGATCCATTTCTCGCGCAGAAATAATCACCTGTTGATTCTCATTCCGTTCTGAACTCAACGGATAGCGGTCGACCGCTGCATGTGCGAATTGGTAGTAGACCCTGAGTTGTTGTAACTGACGGTTGGAGGCAAGCATTGGTTGGCTGTCCCACAATCTGGTGTTTTGCAGCGTGCTGGCTCCTTTGTTGAGATCTTGTGCCGTTATTTCCTGTGTTGGGGTGTTGCCCTGGGATTGAATTGAATTCAATTGATAAGCCTGGCGTGTTGCTGATATTGATCTGCTGAGATAAGGCGTTTCCAGTTGCAATTCACGTGGACGCACGACGATCCACTGCAGCACTGGAGCGAGCATCAATTCAGCCAGCACTGCAGCAACCGCCAGTGAAAACAGCGCTGTTCTCAGCTGACGGCGATGGCGTGTCATCAGTGCCGGCCATGGCATCAGTGTGACCGCCATCAGCACCAGCAACAAAGCGACCCCCTGCCGTAACGGCAGCCGCAGATGAATGTCGATCCAGTCAGCTCCTGCAACCAAGCCGCTCTGGGTCCAGAGCAGTTGATGACGCACAAGCCAGGTCAACCCAGCAAGAACAACCAGCAGCAGTGCAAAAGCCGGGCGAAGCAGACCTCGTTCGCGTTGATTCCAGCCTGCAAATCCCCAGTCACTCAGACATGGTGGACGGGTCAATCTGCTCCAGACTGACGTGCTCAGGGTGAGCAGCAACTGAAGCAGTGTGAGCTCCAGTGCCAGAGCAACGGCTGAAAACTGACCGAGCCCGAAACTGAGATCTGCGCCAAGCAGCGGATCCGTGGTGCCCGTATCGGGAATCGTGAGCGCCAGTGCCCACAACCCCCAGCTGCGGGCTGTCACCACACAGACACCGACACTTCCATAGAGGAAGGCCAGGTTGATTCGACGGCTGCGGGTCAGACCAAGGGTGATCAGCAGAATCAGCGCAACGCTGCCGACGAGCACGGTCCATTGCGGCTGGAATGGAACACTCCACCAGTGCGCCAGCAGGAAGGGTGCTCTCCACGCCAGCCATGCGAGCCGGGTGATCACGCCCAGAACGCTCAGGAGAATGGTGAGGCAAACCAGAAGCGACAGTGAATAGATGCCTCCACGCAGTGCGGGAACCTCCCCAGCAGGCGTGGGTTCGTAGGCCAGCATCCACTGCCGTCGCCACCATGCGGAGATCATCACCAGCACCAGTGCCACAGCTCCACCGAGAAGCTGGAGGGTCAGGCGTTGTGCATAGATCCCTCTGAATCCGAACTGGCCAAACCAGGACGACTCCACCTGCAGCCTGGCGATCACCCAGAAACAGGACAGGATCAACAGCAACCACGGTGCCGATGAACGCAAATGAGAGGAGAGGCCTCGTTTGAGCAGGCTCAAGCCCCTGCTGGCAGCTGCTCCAGGCTAGGGCTCTGAGCCGGCACGTCGATCCCTGCCAGTTCATGGAAGCGATCCGATTGCAGTGTCTCCTCCTCGATCAGTGCCTCCACAAGTCGGTCCATCAGTTCTCGCCTCGGCTCCAACAGGTCGATCGCCTGTTGCAGAGCTCCACTCGCCAACGCTCTGACCCTTCGGTCGATTTCCCGACCGGTGCTTTCCGCGTAGGCCTGTTTCGTGTGCACCAGATCCCGTCCGAGGAACACCTCCTGATCCTGTCCTTCAAGGGCAACGGGACCAAGATCGGAAAATCCGAAGCGCGTGACCATTTCGCGCGCAAGCTGGGACACCATCTGGAGATCACCACTGGCGCCCTGGGTGACTTCCGAGGGGCCGAAAACCACCACCTCTGCAGCTCTTCCACCAAGCGCCATCACAAGCCGAGCCTGCAGATAGGCACGGGTCACCAGACCTGAATCCAGGATTTCCTCATCGGGGAAGAAGCGGGTGAAGCCGCCCACGCCACCACTGCGTGGCAGAAGCGTGACCTTGTCGACTGGATCGGCGTGGGGCGTCAGTGCAGCAACAAGAGCGTGACCGATCTCGTGGTATGCGATCAGCCGCTTCTTGGCGCCATCCTGCAGGGGCGCAGCGGTGAGACCCATGGTGATCCGTTCGAGGGCCTCCTCCAGCTCACGGTTGCCAAGAAACGCTTGATTGTGACGGGCCGTGAGAATCGCGGCCTCGTTGAGAAGGTTGGCGAGATCAGCCCCTGAGAACCCTGGCGTCCTTCGCGCCCAGTCAGCCAGTGACACCTCTGCATTGAGGGGCCGCGTGCGGGCGTGGACCGCCAGGATCGCCTCCCGCCCACGTCGGTCGGGCAACCCCACCTGAATGCGGCGATCGAACCGGCCTGGCCGCATCAGAGCGGTGTCGAGCACGTCGGCTCTGTTGGTGGCAGCCAGCAGGATCACCCCGGAGTTGTCAGCGAAGCCGTCCATCTCCGTGAGCAGTTGATTGAGGGTCTGCTCTCGCTCGTCATTGCCGCCCCCGATGCCCGCTCCCCGTTGACGGCCGACGGCATCGATCTCGTCGATGAACACGATGCAGGGGGACTTCTCCTTGGCCTTGCGGAAAAGATCTCTCACGCGGCTGGCGCCGACGCCGACGAACAGTTCGACGAATTCAGACGCTGCGATGGAGAAGAACGGCACCCCAGCCTCTCCGGCAATCGCCTTGGCCAGCAGGGTCTTTCCCGTTCCTGGCGGTCCGACCAACAGAACACCGCGGGGGATCCTGGCGCCAAGCTTGATGAACGTTTCAGGCTGTTTGAGGAAGGTGACCACCTCCTGCAGTTCCTCCTTTGCTTCATTGATGCCTGCAACATCCTCGAAGCGGACCGTGATGTCGTCCTGGGGACTGGTGCGTGCCTGAGTGCGTCCAAACCCCATGGCCTTGTTGGCCACCTGCGCGGACCGTCGGAGCAGAAGCGACAGACCCACGACGATCAGCACGACGAGGGCCAGGTTCCCGGCCAGACCAGCCAGAGCCTGTTCCTGGCGCACATCCTTGACGGTGAGTGGGGTGCCGGCGGCTTCAGCAACCCGAAGAATCTGCTGATCATTGGCGAGGATGGGAACCGTGACCCGGCGTCCGTCCGGATAGGTCACAATCACCTGACGGCGACCGGGAACCAGGAGGAGTTCCTTGATCGATCCGCTTGAGATCTCTTTCAGCAAGGTGCTGTAACTGATGTCCGGCTGAGAACGGAATCGCGCGAACGGATTGTTCGGTGGGTCTTCAGGTGCGGACCTGGGCGCTGGAGTGCCCTGTTCTGACTGGGACGTCTGCTCTGGGCTCACACCGCTGATGCGTTCCACAAAGACTAGCGATTTGACGAGTGGCCTCTTCGAAGTGGATCATGGCTGTTTGGCAGTGAACCGCCCGCGATGGCCGTCCCGAAGAAGAAAACCTCGAAAAGCAAGCGCAATCAGCGCCACGCCGTGTGGAAGGGCAAGGCAGCCCTTGCCGCTCAGCGGGCTCTGTCGATTGGCAAGTCCGTCCTGAGTGGCCGGGCCCAGGGCTTCGTCTATCCGGTTGCTGAAGCTGAAGAGGCCGAGAGCTGAGCATCGATCAGATGGATCTCACGCACATCGCGTGTGCTGGTGAGATCCATCACCACGCTTGCTGACGGCAGCTGATGCAGCCAGTGCGACGGCAGTGCGGTTTGAACCATCCGATTGAAATCGGCGAGATCTCCGCTGCTGTAGCCAACTCCGCTGGTTTGCTCGAGGGTGGTCAGTTGTTGTCGCTTCCAGCTGGATGATGCGTCCTGCCTGACCGCGCGCAGATGCCAGAGATCATCCAGCAGTGACCAGACCTGCTTGTAGTCATGAAGTGAGGAGACGGTTCTCGGTCGCCATGCATGCTCAGCATCGGAGAGCTGCTGGGTGCAGTCCGATGCCTCCAGGGACAGCGGGCTGGCACCGAGAAACCAGCCTTCAAGAATCACCAGATCGGATTCCGATTCCGTGAAGCCACTCCGGTCTCCGCGTCCATCCCGGAGTGACTTGTCGAATCGCGGGGCCTGAATCACGCCGGTTGATTTCCAGGTCTCAAGCGACTGGATCATGCCGCTGATGTCGTGGCTGCCAGGGAGGGCTCGCGGAACAGACCATGGATTGCCCTCCATGCTCTTGTCGAGTTGTTGGGCGGGCCAGTAGAAGTCATCGAGGGAAAGATGCTCGACCGACCAGCCAAGTCGGGTTGATGCCGATTTCACCCAGCTGCAGAGGGTTGACTTGCCACATCCGGGAAGTGCGCTGACCCCGAGGATCGTGCGGGTGCGGCGGGTCAAGGCTGTCTGGACACGCGTCAGCAGTGGCAGCGCCACGTGGGTCACCCATTGATCGGGAACCTGAACAGGCCAGTCATCCCTTGCCAGGTCCAGACCACCCAGGGTCTGCCAGTGCTCCCACCAGAGAGACGGATCGGTCCAGCCAAGGGATGAAAGCAACGGCTCGAACCCCGGCGGGGGTCGTTTCAGCGATGGGTGATCAATCGAGTCAGGAACCAAGCTTGAAGGCCTCCAGCACCACGGCGTACACGGTTCCGATGCGGAGATTGTCCAGTGCCAGCCACCACAGCGGCCAGGGTCCTCGACGCACGTTGCTTCGCAATCTCACAATCACCTCCAGGATGATCACCATCACCAGCACGGCTGCCGGCCGGTTCTCACCCGACCTCTGAAACCAGTACATGGTCACGTTGCTGCCGATGATGAATCCGAACAGGAGTGACAGCACGCCAAGGCTGCGACGGCGCCAGGGGCCCACCAGCGTCTGTGCCATGTGCAGGCCGATTCGACGCTGCAACTGCTCGTAGCGGGTGGCCTGGAGCGTCATCGAAGCGGTTCAGCAAGCAACAGCTGCAGGTACTCCAGCGTGATCCGCCCCTGTGCACAAGGGGGGCCACGCAAGATTGTCGATGGCTCATCACCGCCCAGTTGATCGACGACCGCGACGGCCTGATGATGCTGACGGACCAAATCTCGATCCCAGGCGGAGGGTGTCAGGAGACAGCGCAGACCGGCAGCGCAGGCTGACTGAAGACCTGGCGTTGAATCCTCCAGGGCGATCACCCCATCGCTCTTGACTGCGCTGAGCTCAAGGGCCCTGAGATAGGGGTCAGGGTGTGGCTTGTGTCGCGCGACCTGATCACCGGTGACAATGCCCTCAAACACACTTCCGAGCTCTTTCGGGAGTGACTGCAGCAAGGCATCGACGGATGCGTGGCCGCTGCTTGTGACGATCCACTGCCGAACGCCGGTGTTGTTCAGGTCCGTCAACAGACGCTGCACGCCAGGGCGAAGTTTCACTGAACCTGTCGCCACAAGTTCGAGATAGTGCTTCTGCTTCGCTGTACGCAATCTCTGCAGAAGCGCTGAGTCCAACGGCTCCCCGTTGCGTTCGGCATAGAACTTGATGCGTTGTTGACCGCCTGGAATGCTGAGCAGCTCGGTGTAGAGCGCTTCATCCCAGTTCCAGTTCAGAGCGCAATCCCGGAAGGCACGATTGAACGCGGGCCGATGACCGGAGAGCTCTGTGTCTGCAAGGGTTCCATCCACATCCCAGAACACGGCTTGCAGACGGGTCATGGCCGGGTGTCAGTTCGGATTCCAGCTTGAACGATCGCTTTCAGAGCAGTGAACCCCCACAATGCGTCCGACCGGGGTGGTGGTGATGGTTGCAGGCGCTCGAGCGCAGCAGTGGCGACTGCCGCGACCGATCGAGGAGGATCCGCTTCACACAGTTGATCTGCCGCTGAGCCTGAGGTCTGTTCTGTTCAGACGGGGACAAGCGCTGCCTGCACAGGTGGAGGCTCTTCTCCACGACCAGTCTCTGCCGTCTCCCCGTGAGCATTTCCCAGAACTTGTCAGGGCTCTGGCCCGATTGAAGACGGCATGTCTCCAGCACGAGAGGGTTGCGATCTGCGGTGATTACGACGCAGACGGCATGACCAGCACGGCTTTGCTGATGCGAGCCCTCAGTGTGATGGGAGCCTCTCCCCATGCAGCGATCCCCAGTCGCATGGCCGATGGCTACGGACTCAACGTCGGCATGGTTGACCAGCTCCATGCTGAAGGTGTGCGACTGCTCGTGACCGTCGACAACGGCGTTGCCGCCCACGACGCCCTGGCGAAGGCTGCGGAGCTGAACGTCGAAGTCATCCTCACCGACCATCACACCCTTCCGGATGTTCGGCCGAAAGCCCTGGCTCTGATCCATCCAGCGACCACTCCCAGGCACTCGCCTTACAGCGGACTCGCCGGCGTTGGGCTTGCCTACGTGCTGGCGAGGGCACTGGCGGCTGAATTGAACAGACCAAAGGCAATCAGCGCCGCCCGAGACCTGTTTTGCATCGGCACAGTGGCTGACATGGCACCTCTGACCGGAGCGAATCGGATTTTGCTCAGGGAAGGTCTGCATCACCTCCACCGCAGCCAGTGCGCCGGGGTGATGGCGCTCCAGCAACTCGCCGGTTTGGGGGATCGTCCTCTGCGGGCCGATGACATCGGATTTCAGCTGGCACCACGGATCAACGCGGTCGGCCGTATCGGTGAGCCATCGCTCGTGGTTGAGCTGCTCACGGAGGATGATCCCAACCGTGCTTTCGAGCTTGGCCGCCAGTGCGATGCCCTGAACCGTCAGCGACGTGAACTCTGTGACGCCATCGAGGCGGAAGCCATCGCATTGCTGGACAGTGACCCTTCACCATTGCCCCCCTTCCTGCTGCTTGCCCAGGGCCACTGGCACCACGGGGTGATTGGAATCGTTGCCGCGCGTCTGGTGGAGCGCTATCAGCGGCCGACCGCGCTGCTGTCAAGCGAGGGTGACGGTCGGATGAGGGCATCCGTGCGCGCACCCGAAGGCTTCGCCGTTGACCGGGCACTTCAGCACTGCAGTGCTCTGCTGGAACGCCATGGTGGACATCCGGCAGCTGGTGGATTCACCGTCAAGCTCGGGGCTGTCGCAGAAGTGCATCGGTCCCTCAACGCACTGGCCGACCAGTGGCTGGACCAGCGAGGAGATGCCTTGCTTGTTGAACCGGAGGCACTGTTGCAGTTTTCGGAGATCAACCATGCGTTCTGGGACGCTCTCCAGAAGCTGGAACCGTTCGGAGCCGGACATCCAAAACCCCTGTTCTGGTCAAGAGGCTGTCGCGTGACCGATCAACAACATCTGCGCGGTGGACATCTGAGGCTGGTTCTTGATCAGAACGGTGTGGAGCGTCAGGCCATCGTCTGGCGCTGGCCTGAACACGCCACACTCGCCCAGACCGTCGATGTCTCCTACCACCTGACGCAGAACCACTGGCGGGGTGAAACACGATTTCAGCTGGACATTCAGGCACTGCGAGCCCATCACGAGGTGGTGGAACTTCAACGGCCCAGCGGTTCCTATCGTGTGCGCAGGATCAGCCCTGACGAACTGGAGTTGATCAATCCCAGCGGCGAGTCCCTGGTGAGTCGGGTCAGTCAGGAGGGTGTTCTGGAGTGTGACGACAGTCGTGCCCTGCACCCTTACGTTGCAGGTCTGTTGCGGGAGGCCTGTATTGGCCTCGGCCTTCGCCCATGAGCCCGGATAGCCGTCATGAATCGGTTTTGATTCCAGGAACCCGTCCGTCCCAGAGCCGTTTGACAGGGTTGTTGCGCCATTTCATCGGACTGGTGTTGGTCGGCCTGCTGATCGGCCTGGCCTGTCTGCCGCTCAATCTTGTCGATCGCGTTCAAGAACAGCTCTATGGGCTGATGCCCACCACCGCCAGCGACAGCTGGACCTGGAAAGGGGTGATCATTGCCTTCCTGCCACTGGTGGTGATGCCGATCCTGCTGGTGCTTCAGCGGGGTCCCTGGCGAGGTGGCGCAGGTTCCGGCATTCCGTCAACGATGAATGCTCTGGAGAAGCCATCGCAGATGCCCACGGCGATGGCAGCGCCAGGAACGGTTCAGCGAGGCGTGCTCTGGTCGATCGCAACCGTGGCGATGTTTCCTCTGGGGCGTGAGGGACCTGTCGTTCAGTTCGGGGCGGCTGTCGCCAGGGCCTGTCATCGCCGCTTCGGGGGCTGGCTTCCATCACTGAGTGAACGGCAGATGGTTGCCATCGGCGGAGGTGCAGGTCTTGCCGGCGGCTTCAACACTCCCCTTCTTGGAGCGATCTTCATGCTTGAAGAGCTGATTGCCGACTACTCCATCGTCACCATCTGGCCTGCGCTGGTGATCAGTGTCGCAGCGGCTGGATTGTCAAACATCGGTGGGCAACCCATGTTCGGACTGGGCGTGTTGAACGTCGCAGCACCTGAAGCGGAACAGCTGATGATGGCCCTGCCGATCGGTGTCGTCTGCGGTGTGCTGGGTGGCTTGTTCAACCGGGGACTTGTCTGGCTCACCGAGCGACTGGCACCCATGGTGATGGAGCGCCCTTTGAAAACGGGCCTTTATCTCGGAGGAGGATTGACCCTGTTGGCGCTTCTGAGCTGGGGAACGTCCACTTCAGATGGTGAAGCACTGGTTCGACAGCTGATCGAACAGGGAATGCCCAACGCTCTCAACAATGAACAGCGAATCGTCACGGGACTCACGAGCGTTTGGATCACCGTGGTCAGGGTGATCGGTCCGATGCTCGCTCTGGGTCCCGGGGTCCCTGGAGGCCTGATCGATCCATCGCTCACGTTCGGTGCCGTTCTCGGCTACACCATCAGCGCGATGTTCGGGGTCAGCAGCCAACTGGGAATCGGTCTGGGATTGGCCGCAGGCCTGTCAGGAGCCACCCAGCTGCCGCTGGTTTCGATTGTGTTCTCCTGGCGTCTCGCCGGAGATCAGCAACTGTTCGCCGGCGTTGTACTGGCAGCGGTCATTGCCGCTTACACCGGACGCCTGATCTGCAGGGATCCGGTGTATCACGGCCTCAGCAAACTTCAGAGTGCGCCGCGGCGGTAGAAAAGGATAAAGATCACTGCAGGCCCAGCCAGTGTGATCAGAGCCAGCGCCGCGAAATTGGCGATCAGATGGAAATCAAGACCCATGGAACGGATGCGGAGTTGCAGCTGTTTACTGCATTCAGGCTACGGGGCATCCGGCCTGATCGAACAGTGGGTGTTCAACCTCTGTGACTGCTTGTCACAGCAAGCCTTCAAAGACATCACAGACCTGTGCCTTTCATGACCCGATTGAAACAGCACTGGTCATGTCTCAGTCAGTGCGGTGCCTGTTGCCGGCTTGCGCCGGATGAGCGCCCGGAGGCCATTGAGGCGCTCAACCCTGAACAGCAGCAGCAGTATCTCTCCATGGTCGGTCGAGACGGCTGGTGCATCCATTTCGACAGCGGGGCGCGTCGTTGTCGGATCTACGACTCCCGGCCGGACTTCTGCCGTGTCAGCAGTCTCTGCAGCTTGTTCGGCATCCCGGATGATCAGGCTGACCCCTTTGCAATCGCCTGTTGCCGGCAGCAGATCCGTTCGGTGCATGGCGGGCGCAGCAGGGAACTGCGTAAGTTCGAACGTCTGATCCGCTCCAACGACCACTCCTGATGGCAGATGCCAGTTCCAATCAACGTCCGGGATTTGCGGCTGTCTTGGTGACCACCTTCACCACGGTGTTTCTCGCTGAGCTTGGTGATAAGACGCAACTGGCCACGCTTCTACTCTCCGCCCAATCGGGTCAGCCATGGCTGGTGTTTGCAGGAGCTGCTCTGGCACTGATCTGCTCAAGTCTTGTGGGGGTGCTGGTTGGTCGATGGCTTTCAACCGTGATGCAGCCTGAACGGCTGGAACAGATGGCGGGACTGTTGATGTTGGGTCTCGGCCTGTGGCTGGGCTCCCAGGCCCTTCGGTCCCTGCTGGCATCTGCGCCCGTCTGAGTTCAGCGATGCCCGAACCGTCATTGACCATTGATCACTCCATGAATCTGACCCTGTTCCTCTCGACGTTCGTCACCGTCTTTCTTGCCGAGCTGGGGGACAAAACACAGCTGGCAACCGTGGCCATCAGCGGCACATCGGATCGTCCCCTCGCTGTCTTCATCGGATCCTCCACAGCGCTGGTTCTCGCGAGTCTGATCGGCGCTGTGGCCGGTGGCTCGCTCTCAACGGTGGTTCCCGCTGACTGGCTGCAGTTGATGGCCTCTCTCGGCTTCCTGGTGATCGGCCTGAAACTGCTCTGGCCGATCCTCAGTGGTGCCGAATCGGTACCCGCGTCCGACGACTGAACTGCCTCCGAGCCTGGACCGGCCCGTAAGATTGCGGTGTTCGGGAAATTGCGCTGTCTGTCTCTGCAAGCGCACCCTCGTTGCTTCCTCCCGGTCCTGAAGGCCGGTCTTCAAATTCGTTCCGATGAAATTCACGGTCGCCGATCTGCTCGACCAGGTGCCAACCGAGGGCAGCCTGGAATCGACCAAGCTCGAGAAGATTCTGCGTCTGACCAACCGTGCGGAGAAGCAGTCGCTTGCGCTGGCACTGCAGGGTCTGCAGCGCCTGGGGATCCTCGACCTCGATGATCAGGGCAGCATCAGCAGAGGGCTTGCCGATGACCTTGTTGAAGCTCGTCTTCGCTGCAGCAGCAAGGGCTTCTGCTTCGCCATCAGGGACGATGGTGAAGATGACATCTACATCCGCGACCACCAGCTGAATCACGCCTGGAACGGCGACCGGGTGCTGGTGCGGATGACGCGGGAGGGAGGCCGACGACGGTCTCCGGAAGGAGGCGTTCAGTGCATCCTGGAGCGATCCACCACCAGTCTGCTCGCGTCGGTGGAAACGCAGGACGAGCGCGTGATCGCGGTTCCGCTCGATGATCGTCTGCTGGCGTCGATTGAACTGCGCGGCGTTGATGCCCCCTATGCGCAGCAGTCGAATGGTGCAGCGGTTGCGGAGGTGGTGCTTGATCGTTACCCGGTCGCTCAGTTTCCAGCACAGGGTCATGTGGAGCGCTCTCTTCCTCTGGATGGGGGACCTGAGGCTGATCGGGAACTGATGCTGACCAAGGCGAACCTGCACAAACGCCCATCTCCTCCCCGAGCCAGTCTGAAAGCGCCCTCATCCAAGAAGCGGGTCGACCTCACCGATCAGCCGTCTCTGCTTCTCAATGGCTGGAACGCCACGGATGCCCCCTCCCTTCCCGCAGTCCACGTCACCCCCCATGAGGGAGGCACCCGACTCTGGATTCATGCGCCGGCGGTGGCTGAACGTCTCACCCCTGGCAACAGCCTTGATCAGTGGCTTGCCAGTCAATCGGAGAGTCTGTGCCTTGGAGCACACTGGCTTCCGCTGTTGAGCCCTGCACTGTCCAAGGCCAGCAGCTTTGTGGTCGGGGAACGCCAGGATGCGGTGTCACTCCGTCTGGATCTCGGCCCGGACGGTGAATGGAAGGACTGGGACTTCTGCCTGAGTCGCATCCAACCCGCCGCCGAGGTGAGTGCTGATGCTCTCGTTGCACTGGATTCACGGAAACCGAAGTCCCGGGCAGTGCCCGCCGCTCTGAAGGCGATCAAAGACCAGATCGGTCAGCTGGAGACACTCGTTTTCTGCGCACGCACCCTCCATGAGGCGGAGCGGCGGCATGGACGAATTGAACTGGACCTCAGGCAGGCTCAGATGGATGATCTGGGCGATCTGAATCACGTCACACCGGATGGGGATGGGCAGCTCTGGAGTACTCCGCTGAATGTGCGCTGTCCGAACTCGGTGCTGTCCGCCTTTGTCTGCCAGGCGCATCGGGTGTGGGAGGAGCATGCACGAGATCTCGATCTCCCAGCGATTGTTCTCGATGCTGCTGTTGCAGATGAAGCCGCACTGAATGACGTTGCCAAAGCGGCAGTTGCCCTGGAAGTGCCTCTCGAGCTGGATGAAGATGGTGCACCGTCCGCATCTGAACTGGCCCTTGCACTGGCCAGCAGTGATTCAAGTCATGTGTTGAATCTGCAGTTGAAGCAGGCTCTGCCCGACAGTTTCTACCGGCTTGTCAGTCAGTCGTCGGCTGCCAACGGTTCGGCAGAACAGGAGATCTCTCGTCAGCCGGATGACGATGCCAGTCCGTCAGACACCGATGCTGCTGATCCGTCAGCGGGCACGCAGCTCAGTTCTTTCGCTCCGTGGTGTTGTCCGACCCTTCACCAGGCGGATCTGATCAATCAACAGGTGTTGTGCCAGCTGCTGAATGAAGGGAAGGACCGGCCGAGTGTGCGTCAGAAGGTCAGGGTTCAGCTCGGCTCAAGAGGCGTGGCAGGGTCGATTACCTGGCCGCTGTTCAGCGCATCACAGCAGCAAAAAACCAACGACCTGTTCCGCGAACGCATGCTTCAGCGCCTCAATGCGCGGCGGCGACAGGTCGCGGAGCTCAAGCGGGACGTGTTGTCCATGGCCAAAGCCCGAAGCGCAGAACCAATGCTTGATCAACAGCAGACGGGTGTGATCAGCGGCGTTCAAAG
>MDTA01053915.1_pt1 | contig 14500 bp, 25 predicted proteins | sample 811151 | NCBI WGS metagenome assembly MDTA01 (sample SAMN05326648, study PRJNA326480) | marine metagenome | isolation source: seawater | place: Indian Ocean: South | collected 2010 | reverse complement strand
GATTAGAATTTAGTAGAGCAAACTTTACAATTGCTAAAGATTGGGTAAAAGGTTAATGAAAGAGTTAGAACAAATTAGAAGTTTCATAAAAGAGGGTGTTTATGACCCTGGTATATTCAAAGCATTTTTTATGGCAGGAGGACCAGGCTCAGGTAAGTCTTTTGTTTCATCATCAGCTTTTGCAGGATCAGGTTTAAAGTTTGTAAATTCTGATACAATATTTGAAAGAGGTTTAAGAAAAGCTGGTCTTTCTATGTCTATGCCAGATCAAGAAGAATATTTTAGAAATATAATTAGAGCAAAAGCAAAAATGACAACTAATACACAATTAGATACATATGTTGCAGGTAGATTAGGCTTAGTCATAGACGCTACAGGTAGAGACTATTCAGTAATAAGCAGACAATTTACTCTATTAAATCAATTAGGATATGATTGTTATATGTTCTTTGTAAATACTAGTTTAGATGTTGCATTAGAGAGAAATAAAACAAGAAGTAGATCAATACCAGAATACATTGTACAAAAAAGTTGGACTGGTGTTCAATCTAATATGGGTAAATTTCAAAGACTATTTGGTTTAAGTAATATGGTAATTATAGATAATAATAGAAGTGAAAAAGAATTGGTCACTCAAACTTTAAATACAGCAAATAGAATGGCAAGATCATTGATGAATAAACCTGTAAATAATTTTACAGCAAAACAATGGATAAAAAACGAATTAGCAGCTAAGAAAAGAAAATGAATTATAAAGAATTTTTAAAAGCAAATGTACAACCAGGTGTAAATAGAAAATGTCCACCAGGTTTTAGATTTGACAAAGAGTTAGGTGTTTGTGTACCAAAAGGTCAAGGTAGATATTATGGAGCGTTAGGATTTGGTGTTGCCAAACCAAACGGCGCTAATGGAGAAACACAAAATGGTGAAACAGAAAACGGTAGTTTAGATACTAGTAATGGTAAAAATGGCGGAAACGGAAACGGTCAATGAAGTTTAAAGAGTTTATAGACATAGATAGTTTAAAACACGCAAAGATAGATGAAAAGCCTGTTAAAAATTACTCAGGCGACTATAAAGAATTATCTATAGCTAAACCACCATCAAATGCTAGTAAAAAAACATTGCAAGAATTAAAAGAAATGCAATCAATGTTCAAAGATAGAACAAGTGAGATTGAGCAAAGTGTAAAAGACCACGATAGTGAAGTTGGTTTTGCAGTAAAAAAATATTTAAAAGAAAATAAATTAAAGTTTAGAGAAGAAGATATTAATAGACTTGCAGATGTTGGTTCTGGTATTGTTAGACATTATAAAAATAAATTTGAAAGAGTTAGACCTTATCAATTAGCTGAGGCAATGAATATGGATTTTGATAATATGCCTTTAGATAGTGATAGTATGAAATCACCAGCTTATCCATCAGGTCATAGTTTACAATCAAGATTAATTGCAGAATATTATTCTGAAAAATATCCTGAGCATAGAAAAGGATTAATTGAAGCAGCTAATGTATGTGGCGAAGGAAGAATATATGCAGGTTGGCACTATCGTTCAGATCACGAAGCTTCAATAAAATTAGCGAAACAAATTTATCCTAATATCAAGATGTTAAAATCTTTCAATGAAAGTATTATTGATATACCTAGAAGAACTTATGCAAAAGGTGTTTTTGATAATGCAGATACAGATAATCCTAAACTAAAACAAAATGTTTTAGATATGATTAATAAACAATTAGATAAATTTAGAGAATACCACCCAATAAAAAAATACTCATTGATAGGTTCAATATTAACAAAAAGATATAGAGAAGACGCAGATTTAGATATTAATGTTTTGTTTGATGTACCTGAACAAGATAGAGAAAAAGTTAGAAAAGCATTAGCGTCAAACCTAAAAGATATAAATGGCAAGTTAGTGCCAGGTACAAAACATCCTGTAAATTATTATGTCATTACCGATCCAGAATTAAAAGCAAAAAATGACGCAATGGCAGACGGTGTATTTGATATAGAAAAAAATGAATTTATTAGAAAACCTACACCCGATAGTTTTGATCCTGAAAAATATGAGGCAGACTTTCAAAAGAAAGTAAGAGAAATTGATATTGTAAAGGGTGAATTAGTTAGAGATATTATAGATTATAAAGAATTAAAAGGTTTATCAACAAATGATGTTTTAAATATTCAAGAATTAATAAGTGGTAAATTAACAGAAATAGAAGACGCAATAAAATTACTGGTAGATATTGGTGATGAAACCGTAAAAGCAAGACAAGACTCTTTTAATAAAGATATGACGCCTGATGAAATAAGAGACTTTGGTAAAAAACATAAACTACCTAAAAATGTAATTTATAAGATGTTAGAAAAATATCATTACTTAACTTTTTATAAAAAATTAAAAAAAATATTAGAAGATGGTGAGGTAACAGATCAAGAAATAGATACAATAGATGAGGCAAGAAGAAAAACTATTGCATTTACTTTTGGTAGATTTAATCCACCTACGATAGGCCACGAAAAACTTATTAATAAAGTTGCTAGTGTTAGAGCAAATACTTACAAAATATTTTTAAGTAGAAGTGAAGACCCTAAAAAGAATCCATTAGCACCTAGAGAAAAATTAAGTGTGATGAAACAAATGTTTCCTAGACACGCTAGAAATATAGAAATTAATACGACAAATATGATATTAGATATTGCTACTAAATTGTTTAATCAAGGGTTTACTGAAATCTTTATGGTTGTAGGTAGTGATAGAGTAAGAGAATTTGAAACAATACTAAACAAATATAATAATGTTAGAAGTAGGCACGGATATTATAACTTTGATAATATTAATGTATTATCAGCAGGTGAAAGAGACCCGGATGCTGAAGGCGCTACAGGTATGAGCGCAAGTAAAATGAGAGACGCAGCCTCAAAAGGGGACCTTGAAAGATTTAAGAGAGGTTTACCAAGAGGTGTTGACGCCAAAAATTTAATGGTCAAAGTTAGAAAAGGTATGAACTTGGCCGCTAATTATATCTATACTAGAAATGTCAGACCGATTGCAAGTTTAGAACAATTTGAACAAGATCAAATTAGAGATTTGTATATTAGAGAAATGATATTTAATATAGGTGATAATGTAGATTACATAAAAGAAAATGTACAAGGTAAAGTAGTTAGAAGAAGCACAAATTACATTGTACTAGAAGATAACAGAAATAACTTACACAAAGCTTGGATATGGGATTGTTTACCTGATCCAGCAGATAGAGAGGTAGAAGTGAGAGAACACGATTTAGATGTTGATTATGGTTTTCAAGCTGTCTCATCAATTGAAGAAGATTTAGATAGGTTACCACAGGATAAAGATGTTGCTAAAAAGAAAGGCACTCAACCTAAAAAATACTACAAAAATTTATCAAAAGATGTAAAAGATAAGAGAGCAGATCACTTTAAGAGACAAGATACAACTAAACCTGGTTACAAAAAAGCACCAGGAGACGACAAAGCAAAGACAAAACCTAGTATTCATACTAAAAAATTTAAACAAATGTATGGTGAAACTAGAAAAGAATCATATGATATAGGACACGATTATGCTCAACACGCAGTATCAATGACGCCTGGTGAACCAGGTTATGACCCTAATTATCAAGGTGGTCAATATATACCAAGTGTTGACGGTACTAGTGGAGATCACGTGATTAAATCAGCGGCTATGCCAAATATGGCGCCAATAACTGCTGAAGATATCAATAGTTGGTCTATTTCAAATGATACAATAGATAAATATAAGCAAAGATACGCTGAAGAATGGAAAGATAAACTATCTGAAGTAGTATCTAAAATGTTGAGGAATTTATAATGGTATTGACTTTTAGTGATTACAAAGACAAGATTTCTCAATCGGTGCATTATCATATTGAAAATAATATACCGTTTGCAGAAAACATTTATAGGGTTCATAGTGAAGAATTTTATAAGTTGTTTAGAGAAGCAAGAGATTTATATAACGAGGGTTTACTAACTGAATTAACTAGTTGGGATAAACAATTGTTAGAGACTGACATAGGCGATTTTGCTGATTTTGAAGGACAAAAAGTACCACTAGATTGTCCTATACAAGAAGAAGATAAAAAAACGCCACCTCTAAACAAACCAAAAAGAGGCGGACCTAAAAAATTTTATGTCTTTGTTAGAGACGGTGATAAAATTAAAAAGGTTACTTGGGGAGATACAACAGGTTTAAGTGTCAAACTAAAAAACAAAAAGGCAAGAAAATCCTTTGCTGCTCGTCATAAATGTGACCAGCAAAAAGATAGAACAAAGGCAGTATATTGGGCTTGTAATTTGCCACGATATGCAAAAAGTTTGGGTATGAGTGGTGGTGGAAACTTTTTTTGGTAATGAGTTTAGAAAATTATTATAAACCGTTTGAAGATTTTGATAACGCAGGTTTAAAAAATTGTAAAACTAGAGTATTTAAAAAGTCTGTAAAGAAAGATCAATTACTCTGGCATACAGATAAAAAAGACCGTGAAATTAAAGTTATATGGGGTACAGGTTGGAAACTACAAATGGACAATCAACTACCTTTTGAATTAGAAATAGGTCGTAGATATAATATTAATAAGGGAGAATTTCATAGATTACATAAAGGTAATTCTGAATTAAAAATAGAGATTAGGGAATATGAGTAAATATAGACAAACAATGAGCGAAGCGCTCACACAGGTACACGCAAATGAGGATGCCAGCTACTTAGCACCTAGATTAAATCCTCAACAAATAGCTAATATCAAAAAAGTTTTTATGAAAAAGAAAGCGTCTGATATTACACCTTCAATAAAAGCTATGATAAAAAAAATGGATATACCTACTCAACTTGCTATTAAGCAGGCAGATATTCCACATTTATCAAAATTAGTAGAAGAAGAAACTGATTTACAAGAAGCAGGATTATCAGCTCAACAGATAGCTATTCTTAAAAAAGAATATGAACCAATGAGAGGTAAAACTATAACAGCGGCTAGAGCAAAACAACTTATGAATATACTTGATAAGTTTAAAGAACAAGATTTACAAAAACTTGCTAAGGCAAATATACCATTTGTATCAAGTGGTTCAGACACAAAATTAAGAATGAGAAAAATGAAATTTAAAGTAACCACTTTTAATCCTATGGGAAGTTTTAAAGAAAACATAGAGTTAGATGAAGAAAATTTTAATGAAGCTTGTTGGACAGGATACAAACAAGTGGGTATGAAAGATAAAGGTGGTAAAAAAGTACCTAATTGTGTGCCTGAAGATTATCAATGGGTAGAAGAAGGTAGAATGAAAGATATCTTTACAGCTAATCAAGAGGGTGAAAGTGCCAAAGAGATTGCAAAAAGATTAAAGTTACCTCTATCAACCGTTAAAAAAGTTTTAGGTGAAGATGTTGATGAGAATGCTCCATCAACGGCAGATATTGATAGACTTAAAAAAATGGGTATGAAACCTAGAAAAGAAGAATCAATATTAGAAAAAATACAACCGTTTATGATTTCATATAGTAAATACGGTAAACACGCAGGTTTTGAAGGTGGAGATTCACTACAAGATATACAAAACAAAGCACAAAAATTAAGAGCAAAAGGTTTTACAATTGATAAAATGGGTAGATATAATCCACCTGTAAAAATGAAAGCTGGTTATGGTGAGAGTGTTGATAATTATCCTACAAGTGATATTAATAAAAAGAAACACGCAGCTTATCAAGATCCAAGTAAAGGCGAGAAAAAACCAATTGAAATAGGAACAAAAATGAAAAACGAAGAAATGAGATTAAGAATTGAGGCAATTGCCGGTCTTAAAAAGAAGGCAGAAAAATCAGGTATGCCTTATTCAATACTAAAAAAAGTTTACGATAGAGGTATGGCAGCTTGGAAAGGTGGCCATAGACCAGGTGCAGGTCAGCACCAATGGGCTTTTGCTCGTGTTAACTCTTTCGTTACCAAATCCTCAGGAACTTGGGGTGGTGCTGATAAAGATTTAGCAGCCAAAGTAAGAGGGAGTAAAAAGTAATGAGTTATTTTAAAAGAAAAGAAGGTGGTATAGAAGAAACATATAAAAAACTTTCAGATGACTACCAACAAATGTTCAAAAAAGAATTAGAAAAAGCAGGTAAGTCTCTAGGTTCTATGAGCGATAGAGAAAAAAAAGACTTCTTTAACAAAATAGATAAAAAATATAATGCAAAAAATGAAGCAGATTTATCTAAATCAACTATCAAAAAAGTCCATAAAATGGCTGATGAATTGCCAAAGAAAGATTTTAAAGATAGATACGGTAAAGAAAAAGGTGATTCAGTTAGATATGCAACAGCTACCAATATGATTAAAAAGAAAATGGGTATGAAAGAAGAAGATGAAAAAGAAATGCCTAAAAAAGAAAAAAAAGAAGGCAATAAAGACGCAACTATTGATAGCTTAAAAGATAAAATTAATATACTACAAACTAAATTAGAAAATGAAAAAAATAAGGCAGTTAAACCTGAGCCTAATCCGGAAACAGGCGAAGTACCTTTAACGGTCGGTGTTGCTTATAAACATTTACGAGATAAGATGAAGAAAAGAACTATGGAAAGATTTGAAGTAAATGAAGAAGATAAAAATAATTATGACGCTGAGAGTGGTATAAAACAAAAGCAAATTGCAAAAGGAACTCCGAAAAAAACGGACACAGGTGAAAAATCAACTCCTGTGGTAATGAATCCAAAAGTAGATTACAAATACTAAAATGACCAAACTGCCACGTATCTATTGTGATATGGACGGCGTACTATGTGATTTCAAGAAGGCAGCTCAGAAAACCACAGGCGTCTCTATATCTAAATGGATGACACTATCAAAATCAGACAAATGGGGACCAATCTTTAAAAATAAAAGATTTTGGGAAGATATGCCTTGGCAATCAGGCGGTCAGGCATTATGGTCTTTTATATCAAAATATAAACCTCATATATTATCAGCATATGTTGAAGAAAGTTATGACCCTAATTGTATACCAGGTAAAACAAAATGGGCAAGAAGTCATTTAGGTCTTAACACTCAATACATAAATCTAGTACGAAGATCACAAAAGCAAAACTTTGCTAAAATGGGTGGCGGTCCTGCCGTCCTAATTGACGATTATAGAAAGAATACAGATCAATTCACATCAAGAGGTGGTGTTGGTATACTACACACTTCAACCTCCAACACAATTAGACAGCTTAAAAAACTAGGCTTTTAATCTTATAAATATCCCTATATATCAACAATTGAGTACCATTAACAATATTTAATAGGGAGAGAATAATATGTCAAGTTGGGGAAAAACAGACGCAGCTGGTTCAGCGCCTTTATGGGCAGCTCAACAATTTGCGAAAGCACCAACAACTGGTAATAGAACGACTTTGTTTGAAAATAATAGTGCTAACGCTATTGTTTCAGGTATGACGGTAGGTTTATTTAACTTTACTACATCTGAAACTCAATCAGGACAAATCGCTCACACAGGTTGGGTGTTAAAATCAACTGGCTCAGGCGGAAGATCAGGCCGAGTTAGTTACCAAACTCTTGTTTGTTTAACAAGCAATAGTTAATAATTAGTTGATATAGGCGTCCTAATGGGCGCCTATATATTATATGAACAAAGTGATCTAGGCAAATACCTAGAGTAGCATTCCCGAAAGGGTTAATATAGGAGAAAAAAATGGCAGACAAAAAAGTCACCCAGCTGACCGATTTAGGTACAGCTATAGCAGAGGTAGACCTGTTTCACGTAATAGATGATCCATCAGGTACACCAATCAATAAAAAAGTTTCAGCAGCAAATGTTTTCAATAACATACCTTCATTTATAGGTCTGAAACAAACATCACAATCAATCACAGGAGACGGTTCAACTTCTTCAGCAATTGATATTACTTCAGCAATTACGGAAGTTAATGCAACTTCAGCAGGTGCTCCTTGCACATTAGCTGACGGTAGTGATGGACAAGTTAAGACAATTATTAATGTGTCAACTGGTGGTACAGAAAATGTTGTAATCACACCAGCAAATTTAAGAGGTTATACAACAATTACCTTAAACGCTCCAGGCGAAACGGTAACTTGTTTGTTTAAAAACTCTAATTGGAATGTAATCGCAGGTAACGGTTATACACTTGCATAATATTTGAGGATATAAAATGAGTATTGATGAAAAAATATTAAATGACGAGTTAGCCCAATTAAAGGCTGATTTTGATAAAACAAACAAACAAATTCAGCAAGTTGAAAAAGACCTAGGCACAATGAGAAGTAATTTAAATGCAGTCTATGGAGCTATTCAACAAACTGAAAAACTAATAAGGTTATGTAAAACGGACAAAGAAGATGAAAAAATTTAAAACGTTTTATAAAGAAGAAAACTTAAAGGACTTTGAGGAAGATGTAATCGGTGAAGTTGCGCCTAATACTGCTGACGCTATGAAAAGGTATAAAGCAGGTAAGGCTGGTTTTACAGATAAAGCACACCTTAAAGCAAAAGGTCTGATTGCTCGTAGTGATGGAACTAAAAGAAAATCAGACAAATACAAATAAGAGGAAAAAATGAGAACTTTTAAACAACATATAAAAGAAGGCGGATCTCCTCAAGGTAAATATGGTGCAGGTAATGTCGGAACTCCTGAAGTAAATTCAGTAGAAGACGGTAGTATCGGTGTTCATAATATACAAGACGAGGACGTACTAAAAAGAGTAAATGCTTTTGTGGGTTCTATTGCAGAAAGAGAATACATTAAACCTCAATTCGCTATTGACGAATTAAGAGAAAAGTTAGGTAGAATAGGTCTTAATGTATCACCAGTTGAAATGACTGGAGACAATGGTACCGTAAGAGTTGAAGTGAGCCAATTCGGAGGAAGATTTGGTAAGGACACAGATGGTTCCGATATTAATGATGATGGTATATCTCACAAAAAAGATGGTGGGTTAAAACTAGAAGTTAAATACGAAACGTTGCAAAACGGAACATCTAAAGTCTATGCTAAATTAGTATAGTAGATGTTTAAAGAAATAACCAAAGATAATTGGTTACTTTTTGCTCAGCATAATTATGACAACCCTACTCTACAAAGAGAGGAAGAATTTTATGATGACATTAAGAGATTTAAATATTTAAAAAGGTTATTTCGTAAATATCAAATTACTAAAGAAATAAAGGTAAGACTAGTTGTAAATCATATAATAGTTTTACAAAATGTTTTTGGTGTAGAGGCTTCAATAACTTTACTATTACATAAAATAGAAAAAGAATATTGGAGTATATTAAAAACGGTATTAGACTACCTAGGTTATCTTTATTCACACGAACTAAAAGATGTTAAAACGGATAAAAGAATAGAAGAACTTTTAAGGGACTTATAATGGCAAGTAGAGGCGTAGATTTATTAATAGCTTATAGAGTAATTAAATTGTTGGTAACACCTTTCAATAAATCACCAGCATTTAAACAAGGTATTATTGATAAAGATGGAAAAGTATTGAGACCTTATAAAACTTTAAAGGCTACTGCTGATAAACAGGCATACACAATGCTACATAGGTTTGTATTCAATTTAAAAAGAATATTAGCTAAAGTAGGTATTAGAGGTGCCCTAGGATCATTTGCAGTTGCTACAGCTTTACTTTTAAGAGAAAATAAACATTTAGACAAAACATTAATAGAGTCAACGGTTATAAAATGGTTGAAAGAAACTAATCAATATGATGACTTTCTTGCTGAACATAGAGAAATACCTGACATTAATGATACGCCTTTTATGACTTGTTTTGGTGTTGATGTCTATGAAAGAAACGGAAAACTAATATCGGAGTTTGAATATGCCGAAACACTATAAAGAAATGATGGATGAAATCATCAATAAGATTGATGAAGACGCACCAGCTAATTCAGTTGCAGGTGGTGGAGTTGATATGGCTCCTAATGCAAGACATCCATTAACTAAATCTTACAACAAATATAAAAAAGATAATGAAAAAATTTCTCAAAAAATGAAAATGATGATGACAAAAAATGAAGATAATAATAATGTTGTATTGAGAAGTATAAACGAAAAAATATCTAATATAGAAGATAAATTAGATGAAAAACTTTTTGGTAAAACTGAATTAAAAGTAGAAGAAGAAAAAGAATATAAAAGTTTTAGAGACAAATATAATGCCTAAATCATTTAAAGAATACCTTGGCGTACCAACAATTAGAGTTGGTGGTTTAGACGCAATGCACCCTATTGCTAGTTTAAGTAGAAAAGGTATGGACAGACCACCTAAAGGAAAAGGTAGTAGAGATTATAGAGCAGTTGGCTTATCTGCTGAAAAGAATCCTAGAATACCAAGAAAACCTGGTCAAAAAGCAGGTTCAAAAAAACATAGTGATTTATATACAGATGAAAATCCAAGAGGCACTATTCACGGTTTAGGTTTTACAGATGGCGCTAAGGCTAGACAATCTGTAAGTAAAATTAAAGGATCAGGTAAAACACACGCTCACAAAATGCAGGCTGCTATTGCAATGTCGCAAAGAGCTAAAGTTGCAAGTCAAAGAGCAAAGGATCCTGAAAAGAAAAAGAGTTTGGGACAGGCTCATAAAGTCTATCAAAATTATATAGATACGAATAAAAAGAGTAAGGATTAATATGGAACTTATCGTAGCACTAGCAATGAAATTTTGGCAATGGTCAATCTTAATTGCAGTAGTATTAATAACATTTCTAATAAACTTATTAGATAAAAAAAAGAAAAGTAATTTAACTTTTCATTCTGATAAAATGCCAGAATTAAAACCTGTTGCAATTAAAACAAAAGGTAAAGGTTTCTGGAAAGGTATTGTTATGTGGTTGTTAGCAACAAGAAATTGGGAAATAACAAAAGACTGGAAATACAGAATAAATGGTAACGAGTATGTCATACCAAAAGGTTTTGTATTTGACGGTGCAAGCATACCAAAATTTTTAAGAACTTTTTTCTCACCAGTTGGCGTACTATTAATGGGTGGTTTAGTCCACGATTATGCTTACAAGTATGCTTGTTTAAAAAGAACTGGTAAGGGAGCACTTCTAATATTAGATCAAAAAAGAGCAGATGAAATCTTTAGAGATATATGTATAGAAGTAAACGGTTTTTATACTATGAATTATCTAGCATACTGGTCGCTAAGACTTGGCGGCTTCGTTGCGTGGAATGGTCATAGAAAAAGAAACGCAAAAGTTAAATAAGGAGATTAAAATGAATTGGATAGTAAGTAGAATAAAAGAGTTTTCTAGTTGGCACGGCGGTATTGCTATTGCAGCTGGATTTTTATTACTGACAGGTTTTCCATTATTAAAGTTAGCTGCTTACGCTGCTATCGCTTGGGGAATACTTTCAATCATTAAGAAAGATTAAAATGTTTGGAATGAGATTATTTTTAATTGGAATAGTTGCTAGCGCCGTAATAGGCGCTGGCGCTTATGTTTACAAATTAAAGGCTGATAATGCAATATTAAAAGCCAACGCAATCAAAATGGAATCAGCAATCGCTGACCAAAAACAACTTATTGAAAATCAACAAAAAGACTTTCAAGAAATACTAGCAGCTAATAAAAAAATGAATGAATTAGTTAGTGCCTTGAAAAAAGACCTTGATGATTTAGATAAAAGATTTAATAAAAAAAATAGAGACTTTGGTAAACTAGCAATAGAAAGAACTAAAGTTATTGAAAGAATAATGAATAAAGGTAGTGTCAACGCTTCAAGATGTATTGAGATAGCTAGTGGCGCACCATTAACGGAACAAGAGAAAAATGCTACAAAGAAATCTGAAATTAATGTTGAATGCCCTAGCATTGCAAACCCTAACTATGTCCCATACTAAAGACAAAACATATAGACTTGCCTGGATAATTGCAGTACCATTAATGCTGTGTTTATTATTATCAGGTTGTGCTGGTGTAAAGAAGTTAAGTATATTTAAAGAAGAAGTACCTAGACAGGAACTTAATTTAGAAAAACCAACACCTTTACAATTAGAACAATTAAGATGGATTATAATAACTAGTGAAAATGCTAATGAAGTATTTGCAAAATTAGAAGAACAAGGTATTGATCCTGTATTGTTTGGTCTAACAGATAAAGATTTTGAATTATTATCAAAAAACTTTGCTAGAATTAGAAATCAATTGAAAATTACAAATGATTTATTAGAACAATATAAAGAATATTATGAGCCAAGTGAGGAAAAAGATGAAAAGTCCAAGTAATTGGCCTCATATTATAGTCAAAGATAATTTTTTATCAGAAAAACATTTTAACGCAATAAAAAATATAAAGTTTGATACCAAACCTAACGAGTGGGATATTTACAAACACAAAAGATATGATGATGGTAAAATAGAAATAGACTTTTTATCGTCAACAGGTAAAGAAGGTAAATCACCATTAAGTGAAAGTGATATTGAAGATATACACAATACATATCACGATCAAATGATAGGTTATCTTAAACAATTGGCACCTGAAAAATTACAGCATTATTGGTATTCAGAATTAAATGTTGTAAATAATGGTAAAGATTATGTTTTTGGTATTCATAGTGATAGTAGAGACAAACTGCTAAGTGCTGTAATTTATATTTCACCTGAAGTTAACGAGGGTACTTGGTTGTATGATAATAAAAAAGGCGATAATCCTATACAAGTAGAATGGTTACCAAATAGAAATTTTATTTTTTGTAGAAATGATAATACTTGGCATAGTTATAAAGCTGATGGTAAAACAAATAGACTAGCATTAGTTTATAATTTAAGATCAGATAAAAAATGGTTTAGAAAATAATGTTTGACAAATTTTCGTTATTAAACTATCACGATAAAAATATTAAGTTTTATGTGTCTAATAAAACTACAACTGCTCGTGTTAAAAAAATTTGGCGAAAAGAGCCAATTACAATTGAGTGGATGAACAATATTAAAAAAGATGATATTGTTATTGACATTGGTGCTAATATTGGTATGTACACTTTAATGTCGGGTGTAGGTAGAGAGGCTATTGTATATGGTTTTGAACCAGAGGCCTCTAATTATCATCTACTTGTAAAAAATATAAAATTAAATTCTATGTCAAATAGAATAAAAACTTATTGTGCTGGTGTTTTAGACTATGATGGTTTTTCAGATTTAAATATTGATGATGAAGTTGAAGACACACTAGGTGGTTCAAATTATAGTGTAGATGAAGAAGTTGGTTTTGATCTACAACCTATGAAAGTAGGTTATAAACAAGGTATTAATGTTGTAATGTTAGATACATTTTGCAAACAGATGAGTATTATACCAGACCATATTAAAATAGATGTTGACGGATTAGAACATAGAGTTATAAATGGTGGTCTTGATAGTATTCAACAAGCAAAAACCGTGATTATAGAGTTAAATTTAAATTTAAAAGAACACAATGACGCAGTTGTCAAGATGAAATCACTAGGGTTTAATTTGGATAATCAACAAGTTAAAGACGCATTAAGAAAAGATGGCACCTATATTAACGTAGGTGAGCATTTGTTTTATAAATAATAGTATATGACAAAGAGATTAGATTTATCAGATAGCACAGCAATTTCAATGCCGGTCCGTAATATGCTCGCCATAATCGGAGCCGTGGCAGTTGGTGTGTGGGCTTACTTCGGAGTGTTAGAGCGTATCACAATGTTAGAAACCAAAACGGTTTTAGCAGAAAAAGACCTAGATCAACACGTAGAAAAATTAGAAAAAGAAGTAAATGAAAATTCTGAATTTAGAATTAAATGGCCGAGAGGTGAAATGGGTAGTTTGCCTGCCGACTCGGAACAATTTATGTTAATTGAGGACCTTTACGGTAGCGTAGAGAAAATTGAGAAAAACCTTGAACAAAATATGACAAACAAAGTAAACATAGAATTTCTACAAAAACAAGTAGAAAAGATGTTGACAGACATTGAGAAATTAAAGGATGCAAATAGGGAGATTGTTTACAAAAACGGTAACTAAAAATGGTAGTAGAGACGGTAGTTGCTTTATTGATGATTGTCAATCACGAAATCAAGGAGCACAGAATACAAGAGAGTATGAGCGTATGTTTGAAAGGAAAACGTGTAGCTGAAAGACAATTAAAAGGCGGAAGCTCTGTCCAATATAAATGCCTGAGGTCAAAGGCGGAACTTGAAACAGATTCTCTTGGTAATGTTCATATCAAAAAATTAATTTTAGAATAGTATTATTATAAATACTATAAAAGGGATAACAATGAATAGATTAATCACTATTTTGTTATTCTTTGTTATGTTAGGATTAACTCCTACTTGGGCTGACACTACAAATTCTGGAGCGACTACAAACTCTCAAACAAATACGAGTGGGAGTAATACCACTATATCAGGTGGATATTCGCAAGAGTCAACAACGACCTATCAAAGTGGGTCATC
>MDTA01180812.1_pt1 | contig 14502 bp, 13 predicted proteins | sample 811151 | NCBI WGS metagenome assembly MDTA01 (sample SAMN05326648, study PRJNA326480) | marine metagenome | isolation source: seawater | place: Indian Ocean: South | collected 2010 | reverse complement strand
ATAATATTATTTTGAATTGGGAGGCAACTCTCAACTGGCCATTTAAGGAAAAACCGAGAGGTTCAAGCTTAAAGGGCAGAAAGTTCCGCTGAGTAGCGCTAAAATAGTGAAACGGGAGGCTTGGCGGTAGCGCATAAACGACGAGCCAAAACTAAAGTCTGCGCACCGAAAGGTGTGTAGACGGAGGTTTTTATTTTTATAAGTTATCTTTTTTTCCAAAACAAAAATGTTAAAAAGTAGAAAAGAATTACTCCAACAAAGTAATTCCATTCTAGAGCATGTTTAAAATGAATGTTTCCACTTGTAACTACAATCGGTAAGCTTGCTATTGCAACAACAACTAAAATAGTAACCAAAATAACTTTTAATACTAATACGTACTTATTGATATATTCGTTCATAGAGGATTTCAATTTAAAAAACTTATAAACTAGTAGAGATTGAGCAACTATTTCAAAAATTATAAATGCTAATAGAACAAATCTTCTAAAAAATTTATATAGGTCATAATCAAATTTAATTCCTAAAAATATTGAATGAATAATAAGAAATATTGCTGACAAAATTCCAAAAGTTTTAAAAAGATTTTTTTTATTTTCTGTTTGATTAAAAAAATTTATTACTTTATTAGTCCGTATCCAATACAAAATTAACAATATTGAAGCAAAAATCATTGAGGGTTTAAAAATTAAATAAGTAGGATAGGTTCTTGCTGTTCTACTTATAGAAACACCACCATCAATGTAGGGAAAAGTAGGGTTACTTCTTCCTATATGATCTACAGATAGAATCGTATTATCAAAAATTTGATAATTTACTGATATAAAAAGACAGAGATTAATTGCAATAAAAGGAATTATAAATATCCATAAACTCAACTTTTTAATTTGAGTTGTTGATTCCATTTGTTAAGAAATATTATCTTTTCTTATTTCTTTTTCTTGCCCGTCTTTTCTTTGAGCCAATTTTACGTCTTCCTCTATGTTTTTTTGGATAACCCATAATTTAATTTTAATATCACTTAAAATATTAATTTTCAATTTAAAAAATCCATTAATAAAATCTTTCTTTTGCCAACCAATTGGTATCAAAATCAGAACTTATGAACTTTTCATGAGATAGAATTCTTTTGTGAAGATCGATTGTAGTTGCAACCCCATCTATTACAAATTCATTCAAGGATCTCATCGTTCTTTGTATAGCTTCTGTTCTATTTCTACCTTTACATATCAATTTACATATCAGACTGTCGTAATAAGGAGTAATTTTACAACCTTGAAAAATTGATCCATCTACTCTTGTTCTAAATCCCGAGGGCTGATGACAAACAGTAATTATACCGGGACTTGGCTGAAAGTTTTTTGATGGATCTTCAGCATTTATCCTGCACTCAATTGTGTGTCCTCTCGCACTAATATCACTTTGTTTAAGTGCTGTGTTCCCAGAGTTAGCTACCCATATTTGCTCTTTCACTATATCAATTCCGGTTTGAACTTCAGTAACAGGATGTTCAACTTGAACCCTAGTATTCATCTCTAAAAAATAAAATTTTCCATTTTCGTAAATATACTCAACTGTCCCAGCACCTTCATAACCTAATGCCTCCACCATTTTTACTGTTTTATTCAACAGATCAGACCTGGTCTTTTCATCTAATACAGGACTAGGTGTTTCCTCAATTAATTTTTGATGTTTTCTTTGAACAGAGCAATCCCTCTCATTTAAATGCACAGTTCTATTTTTACCAGATATAATTTGAACTTCAATATGTCTTGGATTTTTAAAATACTTCTCGATATATACTTCATCATTTCCAAAAAATTTTTTTGCTTCCAAACGCGCTAATGAAAATAACTCTTCTAATTTATTTTCGCTTTCAACAATCTTCATACCTTTACCACCACCACCACCAGAAGCTTTTATTAAAATAGGATAACCAATTTTCTTGCAGATTGATTTTGCTTCATTAGAATTTTTAACCCCTCCATCCGATCCCTCAATTATTGGTAGACCATGTTGTTTTGCAATTTTTTTTGCTTCAATTTTATCTCCCATTTTTTTTATAATATCAGCTTTTGGTCCAATAAACTTTACTCCATGTTTTTGAACAATTTCTGCAAATTTATAATTTTCTGACAAGAAACCATACCCAGGATGTATAGCCTCTGCTCCTGTAACATCTACAGCTGACATTATTGCAGCAATATTTAAATAACTATTTTGTGGTTGGTGGGATCCTATACAAACACTTTCATCAGCTAAACGAACGTGCATTGACTCAGAGTCTACATCAGAGTGAACTGCAACTGTCCCAATACCCCATTCTTTACAAGCCCTAATTACTCTTACTGCAATTTCACCTCTATTTGCTATTAAAACTTTCTTAAACATTAATTATTTTAAAAGGATTAAAGTTTGTCCGAACTCTACTGCTTGGCCATCTTGAACTAAAACTTTCTTAACTTCTCCGTCCGCTGTTGATGGAACATGATTCATTGTTTTCATTGCTTCAACAATCATAACAGTTTGACCTTTTTTAATTTTTTGCCCTACTTCAATAAATTTTTTTCCTCCGGGTTCAGGAGCTAGATATGCGGTTCCTATAATTGGAGAAATAATTTTTGTTCCAGACTCTTCTTTTGTTGTTGTGAGATTAGGTTTGTGAGTGCTTACAGACGGTGAAGACAATCGATTTTTAGCAACTTTTATCTTTTTGGTACCATCTTGATATTCAATTTCCGATAAATCAAATTCATCTAAATAATCTTTAAGCTCTTTAATTAATTTCTTATCAATTTTCATTTTTTATAATTTTTTTAATTCCATCAAGAGCCATAATATAACCATCAATACCTAAACCACAAATGATTCCATCCGCTGCCTTACTAATCAAAGATTTATGCCTGAAATCCTCTCTTTTGTAAATATTTGTTATGTGTAGTTCTATTGTTGGTTTCTTAACCGCGAGCAAAGCGTCAAGTATAGCAACAGACGTGTGAGTATACCCTCCAGCGTTGATAATAATTCCTGCGTATTTTTTTCTGCTTTCTTGTATAAAATTTACTATTTCTCCCTCAACATTAGACTGTTTAAAATCCACTTCTAAACCTATTTTTTTTGAATATATCTCACATTTGTTTTTAACGTCTTCAAGAGAAGATTGGCCATATTTTTCCTTTTCTCTAGTTCCAAGTAAGTTTAGATTAGGTCCATTAATAACAAGGATTTTTTGACTCATTTTGATATAATAAAAAATTAAATTATCTCAATTATGGCAAAAATACAATTAAATGGAAAAAAATTAAAAATTCGAGTGAATTTGAGCGTTAGAGATCTTCTTAAAAAGTATAAATTGAACGAAGATAAAATTGCAATCGAACTTAATGGTACAATTTTACCAAAGCAACAATATAAAAATAAGAAGATAAAAAATAATGATAAAGTCGAAATAGTCCAGTTTATTGGGGGAGGTTAGTGAAGAAGGACAGTTTTAAAATAGGAAAAAAAATACTTAGCTCTCGTTTAATTGTTGGAACGGGAAAGTATAAAAATTTTAAACAAACCGCAGAGGCAGTCAAAGCGTCAGGTGCAGATATGGTTACTGTTGCAGTTAGAAGAGTAAATATTTTAGATAAAAAAAAACCTGTTTTAATGGACTATCTTAATCCAAAAAAAATTATCTATTTACCAAATACTGCGGGATGTTTTACTTCTGAGGACGCTTTAAGGACTTTGAGACTAGCTAGAGAAATGGGTGGCTGGAAATTGGTAAAATTAGAAGTTCTTGGTGACAAAAAAACTTTGTATCCAAACATGATTGAAACTTTAAAATCAACTGAAGTTCTCGTTAAAGAGGGATTTGAAGTTATGGTTTATTGTTCAGATGATCCTATCATTGCAAAAAAATTAGAAGATTTGGGTGCATCTGCAATCATGCCGCTTGCATCACCGATTGGTTCTGGAAGAGGCATTAGGAATAAATTAAATTTATCTATTATTATAAACAACGCAAAAGTTCCGGTAATTGTTGATGCAGGAATTGGTACTGCCTCGGATGCATCAATCGCAATGGAGTTAGGATGTGATGGAGTTTTAATTAACACAGCAATTGCCAAAGCTAAAAATCCAATCCTAATGGCAACTTCAATGAAACATGCGGTTATTGCAGGAAGACAATCTTATTTAGCTGGAAGAATAGGTTTACAAAAATATGGGTCGGCAAGCACTTCAAATGACGGGTTAATTTAATCTATTCCTTTTCTTTCTAACCCATAAAATTTTATTTGAAGACTCCTTTTTTTTTTTATTTTTTAAATTTAAATTTTTTCCACTTGTATTTTCTAAATTTTTTAAGGACTTTGTATAAATATTTTTTATATTTTCTATTTTTTCAATAATTTTTTTATTCTTATTAAGAAGATGGATCTTATATTCAGGTATTATCAAATTGCTATCAGGTGAAATATTAATTTTAAATTTATATTTTTTTTCAAAAAAGGATAACTCTTTTTTAAGATCAGAATTCAAATAGTTTGATACTTTTTCTGGTAAAAAAGCCATAACGATTTTTGTCTTATTTGAAAAAGCTACCATTTCAATTTTTTTAATAATTTTTAACCCAAAAGATTCCAAAGATAAATTTGTTTCCCATTTTATAAAACTCTCTCTAAGTCTTTGACGAGTCATTTCCATGAGACCAAAATTACTAATTCTTCCATTTTGTATTCTCGCTCTATCTAATTTTAATTTTTCCCTGATTTTTCTTTCAACTGTTCTTCTATTGTGAAAATTTATCATATCAATAAAATCTATTACTATTAGACCTGACAAGTCTCTTATCTTAACTTGTCTTGCAATTTCTTCAGCTGCTTCAATATTTGTATTAAGAGCAGTTTTTTCAATATTTAACTCTTTTGTTGACTGTCCAGAGTTTACATCGATTGCAACCAAAGCCTCAGTGGGATTTATAACTAAGTAACCCCCAGACTTTAACCTAACAACTGGTTCGAAAATTTTATTTAGATCCTTTTCAATATTTGCGTTATGAAAAAGAGGTATTTTTCCTTTATATTTTTTAACAAATTTTGAATTTCTTGGCATAAACTGCCTCATGAATTGTTTGGCTTTTTGATATCCGTCGTTACCCTCAACATGAACATACTTTGTGTCATTGTCGTATATATCTCTTAGAGCTCTCTTGATGATATCTCCTTCCTCATGTATTAAAATTGGTGCAGTAGAATCTATCGTTTTTTCTTTAATACCTTCCCATAAACGAATAGTATTTTCTAAGTCATTTTGAATTTCTTTTTTACTTTTTCTTGATCCTGCAGTTCTTACAATTAGACCCATACTTTTTGGAATATCTATCTCTTTCAATAAATCTCTTATCTTATTTCGATCTTCATAATTTATAATTTTTCTAGAAATTCCTCCTCCTTTTGCAGTATTCGGCATCAATACTATATATTTTCCTGCTAGCGAGATAAAAGTTGTTAGTGCTGCTCCTTTCTGTCCTCTCTCTTCTTTTGTAATTTGTATCAAAATAACCTGACCGGGTTTGATTACTTCTTGTATTCTGTATTTTCTTACACCGTATCTATTTTTGAGTTTCTCCCTGATCTTTTCAGACTCCTCTGCTCTTATATTTTTATTTTCAACATTATTACCATTATTATTTTCAGTACCGTTAAGATTTCTAGTTTCTTCCTGACTTTCTCCAGGCTTAATCTCAGTATCTTTACTTTTTTCCTTGAGATCTTCTCTGATTTTTTCTTCAGCAATTTGAAGTTCCTCTTTATCTTCAATTGGTATCTGATAGTAATCTGACTGAATATCGTTAAAGGCTAGGAAACCATGTCTTTCTCTACCATAGTTAATAAATGCAGCCTGAAGTGAAGGCTCAACCCTGCTAACCTTACCTAAATAGATGTTGCTTTTTAAATTTAGACTATTTTTGTTTTCGTATTCATATTCTTCAATATGAAATTTTGACTTAAGTACAACCCTAGTCTCTTCTGGATGCGAAGCATCGATATATAAATTCTTTTCCATGATAAATAAATTCCGTTCATAAAATTTGGTGTAAGATTATTGTTAATATTTGTCTTAAAGCTCATGTTTTCACTATACATTTTTTTTTGAGAAAATACAGTTTTTATCATTATAATAATGCCATAAGATAGCCCAAATTAGGCATTTATTATTTAGTTAATAAATATTATGAAAAAAACACTTAATCGTTTAATAAAGGCAGGAATTTTATTTTTTTTCACAATTTGTTTTCTAGTTTTTTCAGCATTTTGGTATTTTTCCCTAGGATTACCTGACTATAAAAAATTAGCGAAATATGAGCCCGCAGTGTCTAGTAGAGTTTATGGTGACTCAGGCGAACTAATAGCTGAATATGCAATTCAGAAAAGGCTTTTTATCCCAATTGAATCAATACCAGAGGTTGTCATTAACTCCTTTTTGTCAGCAGAAGATAAAAATTTCTTTGCTCATCCTGGTGTTGATGCAAGAGGTATAACTAGAGCTTTATTAAAAAACGTACAAAATATTCTCGAAGGTAAGAGACTAGAGGGAGCATCAACTATAACTCAACAGGTGGCAAAAAACTTTTTATTGACTAGTGAAGTTTCATTAAAAAGGAAAATCAAGGAAGCTATCCTAGCTTTTAGAATTGAAAGAGCATATTCAAAAAAAAGAATTCTTGAACTTTATTTAAATGAAATTTATTTAGGGCAAGGAACCTATGGCGTAGCATCAGCTAGTTTAGAATATTTCGATAAATCTGTAAAAGAGCTAGTTTATAAAGAGGCTGCCCTTTTAGCAGCTTTACCCAAAGCCCCAAGCAAATACAATCCATACAAAAATAAACCCTTAGCTAAATTAAGAAGGAATATGGTATTAAATAATTTAAAAGAAAATGGGTATATATCTAAGGATGAATTTAAAAAAATTTCAAATGAAAATATTAGTTTAAAGAAAAGACAAGTTTTTCTGGTTGAAGAAGCACAATCATATACAGAAGAAGTCAGGAGAATTATAAATACAGAGTATGGATTTGAAAAAGTCTATTCCGAAGGTTTATCAATTAGTACTCCTCTTAATGGAAAATATCAAATAGCAGCTCTAGACGCTTTAAGATCTGGAATAGAGTCCTATGATAAACGAAGAGGTTGGAGAGGTCCGATAACAAATATTTTTGGAAATAAAAACTGGGAAAATAAAATAAAAAATATAAAGCTCGATAAAACCCTTAATTGGCAGATTGCTCAGGTCATAAAAGTTGAAAATGATTTTTCTGAGGTTAAATTATTTGATAAAAATATTACCGGAAAGATTTTTTTTAGTGGTTTAAAGTGGACAGGTAAAAAGAATTTTAATGAATTATTAAAATTAGGAGACCTAATATTTGTTAAGAAAAAATCAAAAAATATTTGGCTATTAAAACAATTACCTCTCGTAAATGGAAGTATAGTTGTTATGAATCCTTACAATGGTACAGTAAAGGCATTAGTCGGTGGATACAGTTTTGTATCCAGTGAGTTTAATCGCGCTACTCAAGCAAAAAGACAACCAGGATCTGCCTTTAAACCAATTGTTTATGCAGCTGCTTTAGAAAATGGTTTCTTACCCAATTCACTAATTTTAGACGCACCTTTTGTTAGTAAACAGGGGGAAGGTTTAAAGAATTGGAAACCACAAAATTATGGAAAAAAATTCTACGGGCCTTCAACTTTGAGAATGGGAGTAGAAAAATCTAGAAACCTTATGACAGTAAGAGTAGCTCAAAAATTAGGATTTGATAAAATTTCAAAAATTTCTAAAGATCTAGATGTATATGATGAAGTTCCTGAACTTTTATCGGTATCTTTAGGATCAAATGAGACAACTCTTCTAAGATTAACAAATGCTTATTGTTCTTTTGTAAATGGCGGTAAGAAAATCAAGCCGGTTTTGATAACGCGTATTCAAAATCGAAGAGGAAAAACAATTTTTAATTTTGATAAAAGAAAATGTCAAGGATGTGAAGAGATTAACATTAAAGATGATTTTACACCTAGCATAGTAGAAAAAAACGAACAAATTATAAGTGAGGAGACAGCTTATCAAATGACCTCAATTCTTAAAGGCGTTGTTAAAAGAGGAACAGGTAAAAAGCTGAAGGTTTTAAATGTACCACTTGCTGGCAAAACAGGGACAACAAATAAGAATTTTGATGCATGGTTTATAGGTTTTACATCTGATTTAGCAATAGGGGTTTATGTTGGATATGATGAGCCTAGAACTCTTGGAAAATTTGAAACGGGATCAAAAGCAGCTTTACCAATATTTAAAAATTTTGTTGAAAAAGCTCTTTACAAGGAGGAGATAAAGCCTTTTAGAGTACCGTCTAGCATTCATTTTTTTCCTGTAGATTATAATACGGGTAAAGATCTTAACTTTGGCAATAGAAAAGCAATAATTGAAGCTTTTAAAGAAAGTAGCCTCGAAGAAATACGCTCAAAAAATTTAAGTCTTGGGCAAAATTATGATAAATTCATTAAGTTTAGGCGATTCTATTAATGAATGATTTTGAAAAATACAGTGACCTATCGGAAAAATCTTTAAAGAATATCAGGGGGTATCTTTGATGAAAATAAAGTTGAAGATAGAATTTCGAGGTTAAATCAAGAAATATTAAAAAAAGACTTTTGGAAAGACAACAATAGATCGAGAAAAATAACAAAGGAAAAAAATTTTCTTGAAAGTATACTTAGTTTTTATCAGAATTCTCTTAAAGATATCAATAATCTAAAAGATTTGAATAACTTAGCTTTAGAAGAAAAAGATTCCGTAATATTAAATGATTGTTCGAAAAAGATAATTAGTCTTCTATCTAAAATCAAAGTTTTTGAAACAAAGTGTTTTTTGTCCGGTGAGAATGATAGTTTAGATATTTATATGGAAATCCATGCTGGTGCAGGCGGGACTGAAAGTCAAGATTGGGCCGATATGTTAAGAAGAATGTATTTGAAATGGTTTGATAAAAAAAAATTTGGTTATCAAATGATCAGCGAACACAAAGGAGAGGAAGCAGGAATTAAATCTTGCACTCTCAAAGTAACAGGGGAAAACTTATACGGATTAATGAAAAAGGAGTCAGGCGTACATCGACTAGTCAGAATTTCTCCTTTTGATTCTGGTGCACGAAGACACACTAGTTTTGCTAGCATTTGGGTCTATCCAGCGGTTGATGACAGTATAGATATAGTTATTAATGAGAAAGATTTAAGGATTGATACATACCGTTCAAGTGGAGCAGGTGGACAACATGTAAACACTACTGATAGCGCAGTAAGAATTACACACATTCCAACAAAAATTGTTGTTCAATGCCAGAATGAGAGATCTCAACATAAGAATAAGGAGACCTGCTATAAAATGTTAAAAGCTAGGCTTTATGAACATGAAATCCAAAAAAGAGAAGAGAAGAATCAAAGCCAGGTCAGCTCCAAAACAGATATTGGATGGGGACATCAAATTAGATCGTACGTTCTACAGCCATACAGACTTGTAAAAGATCTTAGATACAACATAGAAGATACAAATCCGGATCAAGTTTTGAATGGGAATATAGATAAATTTATAGAAGGTGGAATTTTCGGATTAAAAAGATAAATGAAAAAATTTTTTATCAGTATACTATTTTTAAGCTTGGCCCTCATAATTGGAGTAGTATTTTATTTATCTTTTTATGGATATGAAACCAATAGATTTAATAAGATTATCAAAACAGAGATTAAAAAAAGTGAAAGGGATATTGATTTAAATTTTCAAAAAGTTTCTGTATTATTACAATTAAAAAAATTAACATTATATATAAAATTTATAAATCCAGAAATTCAATATAAATTCACAAAAATTCCTTTAGATAAATTGAGAGCAAATATAAATTTAGCATCTTTACTAAAAAACGAAATTAGTATCAAAAAAATTGATATTGAAACAAAATACATAGATTTTAATACACTAAAACCATTAGTTTTAGAAATTGATACCGGTGAATTAAATAAAAATTATTTAAATAAAATTAAAAAATCAAAAATTAAAATAAAATCCTCTTTAGCTTTTGATGATAATTATGAATTAAATGATAATTTTAATTTATATGGCAACGTCAAAGACACTTTACTGGTATTTTCTGAAAATCAAAAAATTTCAAAATTAAATTTCAATTTTTCTTACAACAATAAAAAGCTAAAATTAGATAATATAAGCTCAAAGTATAAGGACATTACTATTAAAAAAGGAGAAATAGATTTTAAAAAAATAAAAAATCCAACTAATTTTAAAATAAGTACAAAAATTACCTTTAATAACAATAACAAAAAGCTACCACTAATTAATAAATCCTTTAATAAAGGAGAAGAATTATCACTAAAAGGTGAATTTTTGCTGAACAAAAACAATACCTTTTCAATTAAAAATTTAATTTTTAAAAATGAAGATAATTTATTCGAGATAGAGGATTTGTTATTAGATAAAAATTATAACCTTTCAAAATTTAAAAGTATTAAAATAAAGACAAAAGAAAAGAAAAAAATTAACAATGACTTTCTTATTAAATTTATGAAAGATTCCATATTAATTAACGGTAAAATATTTGACGCAAAAACTTTATTGAAAGATATAGGTGATACAGACAATAAAAATAATTTTTTTAAAAAAATTTCAAATAATATAGAAGTAGAATTTAATAAAGTTTTAACTGATACGAAATTTCCAATTAATAAATTTAGAATGGTAGGTTTAATTAATAAAGGAAAATTGGAAAAAATTTCATCAAAAAGTGAGTTTGGTAATGATAAATTCCTTGATATTGCAATTAAAAAAGAAAAGAAAACTGGCGCTAGAATAGTTGAAATTTATTCTGATATAGCTAAGCCCTTAGTAAATAGTTACGAATTTTTTAAAGGTCTAGATGAAGGTAATCTGTTATATGTATCAAGATCAGCCCATGAAACATCTTCTTCAGTTTTAACAATTAAAAATTTTAAATTAAATAATGCACCTGGTTTAGCTAAATTATTAAGTCTAGCAGATCTGAAGGGTTTGACTGATGCTTTAAAAGGTGAAGGAATTAGTTTTGATAGTTTGATAATTAAATACGAAAGTACTCCTAATTGGATGGAGATTAAAGAGATTTTTCTAATAGGACCATCAATTTCAGTTTTAATTGAGGGATATTTTGATAAAGAAAAAGATATATTAAGTTTACGAGGAACACTTGTTCCTGCAAAAACATTAAATCAAATGGTTTCAAAAATACCTGTTGTTGGAGATATATTGATTGGCAAAAAAGTAGGGGAAGGAGTCTTTGGAGTAAGCTTTAAAATTAAAGGGCCAACAAATAATTTAAAAACAACTGTAAATCCAGTAAAAACTATTACTCCTAGATTTATTACTCGAGCATTGGAGGAGTTAAAAAAAAAGCAGTCTAAGTAATAGTAACTTTAAGGTGAATTTTTTTACCTACAGATAGTTTAATGTGATTTTTATCTTCAAAATCTTTTAAACCAATAATTTTTTTATCGTTTTCAACTACCTTATCGTTTACTTTAATACCGTTATTTTTAAGTACTCTTCTTACTTCACTTTTCGAACTTAAAAGCATATTTTCAAAAACTAAATCTACGATATTAATACCTTTTATAATAATATTTTTTGATATTTTTTTTTCTGGTATATTTTTTCCAATTCCTCCTTGGATAAAAGTTGTTTTTGCTGTTTGTTCACTGTCCTTTGCAGCTTTAACACCATGCATGATGCTAGTAGCCTCATTTGCTAAGATTATTTTTAATTTATTGATATCTTTTTCATTATCAATTCTATTTGATAGTTCATCTAGTTCTATTTCAGTGAAATATTTCAAAAATTTCTTAACATCTTCATCAGCAGTATTTCTCCAAAATTGCCAATAATTATAAGGCGAGAACATTTTTTTATCTAACCAAACTGCTCCCTTTTCGGTTTTACCCATTTTAGCACCAGACGATAGAGTTATCAGAGGCGTAGTAAGACCAAAGGCCTCCTTTTGTAAAATTCTTCTAATGAGCTCAACACCATTAACAATATTTCCCCATTGATCTGAACCACCCATCTGCAAAACACAATCACTCTTTTTAAAAAGCTGGTAGAAGTCATAAGCTTGCAAAATCATATAGTTAAATTCCGTATAACTTAGAGATTGTTCTCTATCTAATCTAATTTTTACACTGTCAAAAGTAAGCATCTTATTTATTGTAAAATGCTTTCCTACATCTCTTAAAAAATCAATATATTTTAGTTTACTTAGCCAGCTATAGTTATCTACAAAAATTGGTTTAGTTTTTTTATTTTTGGAATACAAAAGTTTCTCAAAAATTTTTTTTATACTGGAAATATTATTTTTAATATCTTTGAGCTTTAAAATTTTTCTGGTCGAATCTTTACCTGATGGATCTCCAATTAAAGTAGTGCCACCCCCAAGCAAAACAATTGGTTGATGACCATATTTTTGAAGAAGTCTCAAAACCATTATTTGCATTAAACTACCCACATGAAGACTTGGGGCTGTACTATCGAAACCTATATATGCTTTTATTGATTTTTCTTTCAAAACTTTGTCTAGATTATCCAAATCAGTACACTGATTTAGAAAACCCCTAGAATTCATTTCAGACAAAAAGCTATTTTTCATAGAAGTTTATGTGCTAAAGCTACTATTATACTAAAATTTATATAAATAAATACAAATATGACTAGAGAATATACAGCTTTGGGTTTAATGAGTGGAACTTCTGGAGACGGAGTGGATGCTTCAATAATCCAATCTGATGGCCAAAATAAATACAACGTAATTTTAAACAAGTATTTCGAATATGACAGACTTATGTATGACAATATTCATAAATTAAAAGAAAAAATTAATAGTTTAGAAGATGTAAAAAAATTTTCAAAAGAAATTATAGAGATTGAAAGAAAGATAACTTTATTTCATTCTAAAGTCTTTTTAGAAATTCCAAACAATAATATCGATCTAGTAGGTTTTCATGGACAAACTATAATTCATAATGCAGATGAAAAACTTTCAAAACAACTAGGTGATGGAAAACTTTTGTGTCAATTAATAAAGAAAAATGTAATTTATAATTTTAGAGAAAATGATTTAAAAAACGGAGGTCAAGGAGCACCTTTAACACCAATTTTTCACAAGCTTATTCTTGAAAGTAAAAAAGTTGAGATACCAGCTACAATATTAAATATAGGTGGAATAGCCAATATAACCTCTGTTCAAAAAGGAAATAAAATTTATAGTTCTGATATTGGACCAGGTAATTGCCTTATTGATAAATGGATAAGGGAAAATTCTCAACAAAATTATGATAAGGACGGATCTATTGCAAGATCAGGAAAAATTAACAAAATTATTTTAGATCAGTCCTTAGAAAATTTTTATGAAAACGATATAAGCAAAAAAAGATCTTATGATATAAAAGATTTTGATTTATCATTTGTGCGAGGTCTATCTTTAGAGGATGGAGCAGCAACATTAACTGAGTTTACGGCAGAAATATTTTCTAATAATACAAGAGATAAAAAAATCTATCTTTGTGGTGGAGGAAGGAAAAACTTATTTTTATTAGAAACTTTAAGAAGAAAAATTAGGGGTGAAATTAAATTAATTGATGACTTAGGTATTGATGGTGATTTTGTCGAATCTCAAGCTTTTGCGTATCTTGCTATTAGATCTTTTCTCAAACTTCCTATTTCATTTCCTGAAACTACTGGTGTTACTAAAGCCATATCTGGCGGAGTGATTGTTAAGTTTAAATAAGTTTAGTCTTTTCTTTTATATATTTATCAATTGATTTTTTTAAATCTTCTTCTTTAGATTTAAAAAAATGATTTGCGTTTTTAACTTCAGAAAAATCCACTTCAATTCCTTTTTGATTTTTTAATCTATTATTTAAATCATCTATACTACTTTTTGAGACCAATTCGTCTTTCTCACCATATACTACCTGTCCAGATGCTGGGCAGGGAGCTAAGAATGTAAAATCGTAAACATTTGGCTGAGGAGAAACGGCAATGAATTTATTAACCTCTGGTCTTCTCATTATTAATTGCATGCATATCAATGAACCAAAAGAAAAGCCTGATACCCAACACTGGCTATAATCTTGATTTTCTCTTTCGATCCAATCTAAAGCTGCAGCAGCATCAGAAAGTTCACCCTGGCCATTATCAAATGTTCCATCGCTTTTTCCCACTCCTCTAAAATTTATTCTCAAAACAGAAAAATTATTTTTTATAAAAATATTATATATTTCTTGAACAATTCTATTGTTCATTGTTCCGCCATACTGCGGATGTGGTTGTAAAACTATTGCTACAGGAGAATTTTTTTTTTGATTTTTAAAATATTTACCTTCTAATCTTCCACTTGGACCAGGAATAAAAATTTCTAAACTT
>MDTA01175559.1_pt1 | contig 14502 bp, 7 predicted proteins | sample 811151 | NCBI WGS metagenome assembly MDTA01 (sample SAMN05326648, study PRJNA326480) | marine metagenome | isolation source: seawater | place: Indian Ocean: South | collected 2010 | reverse complement strand
CAGGAGCGTGCCCCCCGCGGGCCAATCCACCCATCTAATCACCTAATTATCTGCCCAAGGATCTTCGTCATCTCCGCAAGTAGGCGCAGGTTCTAGCACAGCTTCTTTTTCTGGGGATTCTTCTGGTGCATCTTCTGGTGCTTCTTCGACTGTCTCGTCTGCTTCTTCAACTGTAGATTCCTCAGTTGCAGCTTCGATAGCTTGTTCAACCTCTTCTTCATTGTAATCTTTATCTTCATCTGCCTTGACTGGTTCTTTGGAATTAACTGTCGCCTCTGCTTCTTCAATTGTCATCTCCGCAGCTCTAGCACTAACCATTTCTTCCATTCTCTCATCAAACGCACGAGCCATGTGTTGAGATTTTCTTTCCGCTTCGACCGCTCTTTCAATCATCTCATACCTTTCCTTGATGGCTTTGTTTAGATCTTCGAATAGTGACATGTGATCCACGTACCAATCATCTCTAGCCTTCATCTCAGATACTGCTAGTTTCAAGTCATCATCTAATTCAGTTGCAATGTTGAATATTTTACCCAGGCGGTCCTTTTCTCGAGAGTACTTCTCTTCCATTTTCTCTAGTTCAGGTTCAAGATGTTCAACTTTTTTAGATGCTTTAACTGCGCGTAATTCGAGTTCTCGAATTCTGACTTCTTTTTCTGATAATAGAGCCTCTTGAGTTTCTTTCTCAATTTCTCTTTCAATGATTTCTTTTTCAAGAACTTCAATCTCAGCACGTGCATCCATCAAATCTTTTTCTTGGCCCTCGTATGCAGCGAATAATTTCTGGACACGTTCGGTTTCTGTTGCTAATGCTTCTTCTAGTGCTTGAATTCTAACTTCAGGAGTAATTGTTCCTTCTTCGGTCATTTTCTCACCCGGAGGCTTGCCTCCAATACTAGTCCACTAGCCTTGAGCATATCAAGCCGACGCTTCTAAAGGTCAGGAAATTAACAAACTTGAATGATTATACATTATCTGTGAAATTTACTAATTGCTTGGCAATTCCGACTTCTCCCATTGAGTGTCCGGAGTCCACAATAATCTTCAAAATACTATTTGGCATTGCTTTATGCAAATCCCATGCACTTCTTGTTGGGCATACAACATCATACCTACCTTGTACAATATATGTAGGAATATGTTGGATTTTATCGACATTGTTGAGTATGTATGATTCTTCAACAAAAATGGCATTGATGAAATAATGGCATTCTATCCTAGCAAATGCTACTGCAAAATCTAGATCATCAGCCTTTTCTAAATACTCAACATCAGGAATTAATCTACTAGTAGCCATTTCCCACCTAGTCCATTCTTTTGCAGCGGCTCTTCTAACTTCAACATCTGAACTAGTCAATCGTTTGTAATATGCCTTGATCAAATCGCCCTGCTCCTCGACTGGAATATGATCTCGATAAAAATCGAAAGCATCAGGGAAAATATGGCTTGCGCCTTCTTGATAAAACCAATGTAATTCACTTTTCCTACACATGAAAATACCTCTTAAAATTAGACTTCTAACCATTTTTGGATAATTTTGAGCATAAATTAATGATAATGTTGACCCCCATGACCCTCCAAAAACATGCCATGATTCTAGACCAAGATGTTCTCGAAGTGCTTCGATATCATTTACTGATGAATGAGTATTATTGTCTTCTAACTCTGCATAAGGAACTGATTTTCCACATCCTCTTTGATCGAATTGAATAATATCGAACTTTTGAGGGTCAAAATATTGTCGATATGATGGTTGACTCCCCCCTCCAGGGCCCCCATGGATAACTATTACAGGCTCACCATTTACATTACCAGTTCTTTCCCAAGCTATTGTATGTAAATCTGAAACTGGCAAATTGCCTGTCGTATGTGGTTCGATTTGAGGATATAGGACATCGCTTAGTGAAGGTGAGTCGCTCGACATATTTATCGGACATCGAATTATACTTTTTTCCTTTCGCTGGAAATTTTATCACACGCTTTATTGAATGGCATCTACCCCATTGAAGCATGGAGATTAGAAAGGCCACTGATGTGTTTCATGATTGGGCCCTTGCCGGCAAAGATTTGGGGATGGAAAAAGGACATTCCTATGCAGTAAATGAGATGTTAAACTTTATTTTCAAAGAGGCTGCAAAGATGAATAAAAATTTCTCTGCAATAGATGTTGGATGTGGAAATGGTTGGGTAGTTCGGTTAATTGATAATCATGAATTATGTGATTTCGCGGAAGGTATCGATGGAGCTAAAGCAATGATTGATAGGGCAAAGCAAATAGATCAAAATGGAAATTATTCTGTGTGCAACTTACCTGAATTCGCTCCTAACAGGAAATATGATTTTTTACACTCTATGGAGTTCTTATATTATCTTGAAGACCCTCAAGAGATGCTGAAATTATTTTTTGATAAATGGATTAGTGATGGCGGTTGGGCAGTAATTGGTATCGACCATTATCTAGAACATGAAGAAAGTCTTGGGTGGCCTGAACATGTCGGAGTTAGGATGACTACATTAAGTACGGAACAATGGTTAGAAGCTTGGAAAAATGCTGGGTTTTCTAATATCACTCACTGGCAAGCGGGAGAAAAATCGCCAGGAACTCTAGTTATTGCTGGTCAGAAGAAATCTTGATTGAAGGAATTGAAAGATGCTTTGGGCCACACAATTTGATATCACCTCTGTAAAATGGACATTTTTTGCATATAGCATTGTCAAGCCCTTCTATACGGCCAGGTTCTTGTAAAGAGGTGGGTTCTGCAGACAATTCAGCCATCCAAAGTAAGTGATTCTTTAAGTCCGTTTTAGCTTGTTTATACTCGTCAAGTGTCAATTCAATACTTCTTCCAGAAGCACCAACCAAAATTGCAGGTGGTAAAATTATTCTTCTCAATTCTTCGGGCTTATCCAGTTCAATTGCTTCTAAAGCCATTGAATAAAGTGCTAGTTGTAACCTATGCTCATGTAGAATTTGTCTTTCAGCATCAGTTTGCGGGAACCTATTCAATAAGTCGCCTTCAACCACCTGTAATGGAGATCCTAGATTTGAATCCTCTGAATTAAAATCATTCCGGCAACCTGTGGTTTTTAGATCTATAACTTGTAAGTACCCCGTTTCCTCTTTATCTCTAAAGGCAAGAACCAAATCTGCTCGTCCATCAAATGTGAAATTAGTATTTTCAACTTTTGATAATCTTCTTAATCCTTCAATAGAAAAACCCAGTCTGTAAACATCTTTCATTTCAATGGAGTGTTGATAGAAAAAGGGCAACTCAGTTCTAAGTCCCTCGGGTATTCTACCATGGTGGACCTCTCCTTCTGCATATCTACCAATAAGGCCATTATCTACTAATTTAGAAATTTGTGAAATTCTTTCTTCCATTGCAAGCGCTCGTTTCTTCTCTATACCTGTTGACTTCTGAGTAATGCCTTCTTCAAGAAGTACTTCCTTGACTAATTTTTCATCTTTCAGTAAATTGTCATTCTCATTTTGCCAACTAGAAGGTAAAGTCATTACTGGAGGGCCGTTGACCTTGCTAGGATTTTTTAACCCGATTTCTAGCAAGCGATGCACGATTGTTCCAAATAGTGTAGGGCTAACAAAAACTGATTCTTGTTCAACTAAATTAGAGTCGCTTTTAATCAAATAAATAGGCTCAGGGCTCCACCCTTTAACCTGTTCTAACCAATGTCGACGCTTACACTGAAAGCTGGTATCTAAACTATGGGCACTCATCCTAATATTATGCTCTACTGCAATATTATCATCATCTAAACCGGTACTAGATTTATCTTTAGAATATAACTTTTCCAATCTAAGTTCAATATTCTGCCATTTGGTCAGAGGAGGCACTAGGTTATTCTTTTCAAAACATTCAGGAGAATGAAAAACTCGAAGTGATTTGATTGCGTCTCCGCCGAGCATTGAATCATTTGATAGTGCAAAAGGGTCTATTTCAACCTCGGTTTTGCTATAAGTGTCTAATTCTTTGCCAAATTTATCTTTGGGTAAAAGCCACGGAGAATCATTTACTTGATTTGAATGAGATAAACTTCTAAGACCATCCATCCACATCGAACCCATTGTCTTTAGAGATGGCTTACTGTTAAATTTCAAAGTGTTAGATTTGGAATCTATCTGGCAATTCTTATCCGGAGTTCCGACCACAATTAGATGGTCTCTAACTCTAGTCAGTGCAACATAAAATTCTCTCCTACGTTCAGCCTGTCTTTGGGCTGAGTCCATGTTTTTAGCAAATTCCCATAGCCCATCATAAGGACGGTCTCTTGAAGACCATGGATTAATACGACCTGCAACTATTTCCGGCGTAACTAAAACATTATTTCTAGATGCGAGGGATGAATCTGATTTTCCTGCATGAAACATACCTGCAACAACAACAACTTTTGATTGTAGACCTTTAGCACCATGAATTGTCATAATTCGAACTGCTCCGCCTGATGGAATAGTAATTGCTTGAGGACCCTTATTGCCTAGGCTTTGAAGTGAATTGAGGTGAGAATATATTTCAGTTGGGTCGTGCCCATAATCACATCCAATATTATACACTAAGCCACACCATAATTCTGCATTCTGTCTAGAGGTGTCATCTGGGAATGCAATTAATAGATCTGAATGATCTAAAACAGCATCTAGAATTTCATGAACTCCACCTTTGATTGCAAGGTTTCTGAGGTGCTTGATTAGATTTTTACTTCTATGGCATGGCGCATGTTTTGCAATAACATCCCACCAGTTATCAGAGATATTGTTCTCAGAAAACATTGTATTAATTTGGGCATCTGTAAATCCAAGTATCGGTGAACGAGCAAAGGAGATTGCTGCAAATTTGGAATGAGGGTATGCAACTAAATGTAAAACAGACATCAAAGCATTTATCACTGGACGTTTTAGTAATTCTCCTTGTCTATCCGAAATTACCGGTATTCCTTTATTCCCAAGTCTCTGAAGTAAATCAGGAATATGTTTTCGAGAGTGTACTAGAATCATGATGTCTTTTGGCGAGATGTTTTTCGTGCCACATTCAATTTCTTTGAAAGATGCCGTTTCACTATCCCACACTTTTGGATTACTTTCTGTAAGAAGACTGTGGAGTCTTAATGCAATTAATTCATGTTCTAGATGAATATTTTTGGCATTGGGATCGGAAAATACATTATTTGGATTATTCAAATCAACTGATGGCATAGTAACATTTGTTTGTAACGGCAATAACCATTCTAAAACGCCTTTACTTTCATCAGCACGAGCCGGTTTTAAATTTTGAGATTTTGCATGCCAATCTCCTGGGAGAACATAATGCCTACTAGCAAAAACATCCTCGAAGATTCCGTTCATAGTTAGCATCAAATTATGTAAAGTTCGATGATTAGAAGTTAAATCAATATGCCCAAGTAATCTTCTTTTAATTCGCTCTGGAGAAATTTGAACATATTTTTTTATATCGCCGCTTGAATCTTCAAATTCAACAGGTACATAATCCCAAGGCTTTGATTCTAATTTAGTTCCAGAAGATGTATGTTGATTGGTGAAGGAACCTATTTCTCCTCCCGCTCCAACTGGTCTTGGATCTCGTCCGTGGTTTGCTTTCTTCAAATGACTTAGTCTCGATTCACTTTGTTCAGTATAATTGATATTTTTTATTGCGTCGACTGTCCTTAGCATCACTGTTACTTCTGCCTGTCTAAATCGATAGATACTCTGTTTCATATCTCCTACGATACATACAGTAGGGTCCCAAGGGCCCATTGGAGAATGTGGGTCATCAGCTACACGACCTCTGCGCCCCCATAACCGGGATAGAAGTCTAAAATGTGCCGGATTAGTATCTTGATATTCATCAATAATGAATGCACCAAAGTTTCTTCTTAACATCTGTAGCACTTGGAATCTTTTCTGTAAGTCTTCAAAGCAATCTGGATGTTCTTGTGCAATTGTTAATGCGGCTGAAATGTGTAAATCTAACCAAGGTTCATCATCTAAACTATCCAATGCCTCAACTACTTTTTGTGGATATTCATAACGTACTGAGTCGGGGCATCGAGCAAGAAGTAAGTCCGCAGCCAGCCTTTGAGTATCATCAAAATCGTGTACTCCTTCATTTATTTTCTTTAAATTTAGTATCTCCTTACACCCGTTGTGAACCAATAATAAATCGGCTAATACCTTTGTCTGTAAATCATCTGTAATTCGCAATTTGCCCTCTGGAGCAACATCACTAAATTCATTAGATAGGGGGTGTACTACTAATGGGCAATCTGGATCCATAAATTGTAGATTAAACCGCGGATTAAATAAATATGAACTGCGCCCTAGTAGTCTTATCAGCCGTCCATTTTTACTCGCTAAATGTTCATGCATTTTTTCTGCTAATTTTTTCAAGTTTTGATAAATTGAATCTTTAACTTTGCCTGTAATTCCTCTGACTTTATTCTTTGGAAACAACCCCGGCATCCATTCATTACAGTGATTGGTTTGGGGTAAAATTCCTTTAGGGAAGAATTTCATCTCATTTTTAATCAATGGTGAATACGAGGCAGCAGCTAGCGAAACCATCCATACCCACTGTAATTTATCTATCTTTGTAGACGGATAAGAATGTCTAGCCAAATCAACCAGTTGGTTAAATCGGGTATTTCTAGTACCTTGCTCTGTTTCACAAGCTAAAACTAATGCATTAGCATGAAGTAGTATTTCATCAACCCATTTGTTTAATTCGGAATTTAATTTATCCGCAAAACTATCGATAATATCAGCGGCTGGCTCAAGGAACATCTCAAGAATTATTTCTGAATCTATTTGAGAGGTGCCGTCCCAATTTATCCCCTTCAGTTTACTTCTCTTCTTCAGGGAACGCTTAGATTCATCGACAAATAACGAAGTATTCAGAAGTCCCGTAAGAATTACTTCGGCCCTTGATTGCCCTCCAACTAAAATTGCGAGTCTATTTCTTGCACCGATAAAACCTCCAATATCACCCTTAATGCCGGCTTCTCTGGCATCATTGATTGTCCTTATTCGCCATGCAGAGTGTATAGTCTCCTTTATCAACAAAGGAGACCTTACTTCGGAAATTTGTTCTCGGGTCGGATTTACAGCCACTAAATCTAAGTGCGGTGCTAGTAATTGAGAAAGAAAAGCATCAATAGTGGAAATGGGAGCCTCATCTAGTCCCGAAAGTAACATTTCTAAATCGCCTGAACGGCGTATTCTAGGGTCGTAAATTCCCTCTCGCTTATTAGAATCCTCCAACGTTCGAGTGAATGCTAGTCTTTTTCGAATTCTAGATTTCAACTCAGAGGCTGCTTTTTTAGTAAATGTAATCGCTACAACTTCATTAGGCAATAAGCCAGGCCAGTCACTTAATTCAGTTCTTTCTCTAGCAGGAGCCCTGAGGGCACCATGGCCCTCTAATGGTTTTCTTGGACCCTTTGGTAATAGAATTGTTGCGCGTTGTTCTGGAGTGATTAAATGTTGAACATATCTTTCTGCCATAACTGCGGTTTTTCCGGTGCCTGCTCCTGCATCTAAAGCAACATGCTTATCCAAATCCAGTCCTAATTTTTGACTATTATTGAATGGAATCAATTCTCATCACCCCCCAATAATGCAGAAGGACACATTCTTCGTGATGAGCAGTATGAACAATGTTTTCCTGGAACTGGTTGAGCAATTCCGGATTTAGAGTGTTCAATAACTCTTGCAGATGTCCTTAAACGTTCATCCATCCATGACCTAAATCCATTACTCGATATAAATTCTTTATCCGACAGTGGACGATGATGGATAGAAGTATAATCAGTTATTTCTCCAATTGATAAGTCATGAATATATTTCTTAACGCTTGAATCAATTTCAACATAATGCGTTGTTGTTTCTCCAATCTCACTAATGCCTACACCTACAACTCTGTCATTGGGGTAAGCGGTTTCCCATGCTTTCGCGTATAATCCTAATTGCACTTCGTCGAATATAGCTCTTCGATGGCGATCCCCTCTATCTGCTTTCTTTGGCCCATTTATATTCTTCATATCTCTTATAATAATCCATCTTTGCTGCTTCGATTCATCTTCAGATAATATGCCGTCTAAGATTGCTTTTTCACGCATTTCTTTAGTTAACACTATGCAATCAACTCGATCTATTCTACCTGTTAATTCAATAGAAACTAATGAGTCATTATCTGATTTTGCTTGGAGTGATATACCGTTGTTAGCGCCTGTAGATAATACCCACTCACAGGCTATTGGGGCTGAGTGTTCTAAAGTGAAATCTGCTTCAAGAAGCCTTCCAATTCTGCCTCTAGGGGGTAGCTCTTTTTCTCCTTGTAAATACAAGTTCCACTCTTCTGGAGTAAATCCAATCATATCTCTACACCTATGATGGGCAACAGCATTAGATCTAGTAAGCCATTCTGCATTCAGTTCAAGATAATTTAATGCTACTTTCCAAACCTTATCGATAGTATCTAAGGGACCTTTAGATAACGGAAGTGCAATTTTACTTGGCTCGCCAGAGACCTCAATCCCATGTCCTTCCAAAATTGCGCCTTCTATTTCATGGACTAATACTCCTCTAACTCTGTCGTCTATATCTTCTGTTGGTTGTTCTAATTCTCTAGCCCCTAGATGTTTCTCAAGCCAAGCTTGTCGGGGACATTTTAACCATGATTGAATTCTACTAGCAGACCATTTTTTACGAATAATTGGTTGTGATATTAATCCTGTGATAGATTGTATTGATTCGCTTCCTGATTCAAACATAGGTAAGGGCCTTGGGTCAATTGCTGGACCTTTACTACGTGAACCTTTCATACCGAGATGCGGCCATTCTTTTGCATCTTTTGAACCGATAGAAGCTTGAGATTTTGTAGGCTGCATAGTTAAATCTTCAACCGAAACCATAAGTTCTCTTGAATCCCAAGGAAGATATTCATCCTTGTTGATATTTTTATGACTTGGTTGACGGGATAATCTGTCATTATAAATTGAAAATTCGTGGGCTGATGCTAAATTATTAACTGAAATTGGAAGAGTAGAAATCTCTCTCCCGCTGGCTAAATTTAATCCTGTTCGTTGACGGAAGTCTCTGCCCCTAAATCCAGACCTGTGACCTATTGCTCCATCATCTCCCATAGACATAGAATAAGGCCTGGGAGTCAACCATATGTTTGGTTCTTTTTCTGCTTGAGATTTGAGGTCCCAAGATCTATCAGGATTGCTTTCGTCATATTCATGTTCAGCGATAAATGATGGAATAATGCTAAGTTGTTGATATTGCTCGCTGTGCTTCGATTCTTCTAAAAACTCAACCAAAGGTGCTGCAGGGCCTATTGATTCATCTTCGCTAGTATCAAGAATCACCACCGTCTTTGCAGCATTGAGAAAGTGTTTCAAATGGTGCCTTGCTATTCTAATCTCGAGATCTGAATTAAGTAATCCCAATTCTAATCTTGACTCCGAATCTAACCATGGTATTTTAGGGGCTTTCATCGACCAAGAATCTACATCTAACCCAGATAAAATTATCAAATCTGCTTCCATCCCAAATGCTTCTAAAGGTGTTAAAACCTTCACATTAGCAGATTCAAGTCTCGAATTTTGTAATTTAGTTTTATGAATAATTTTCATCAAGTGTCTTATGAAATCTTCACCAGAGTTAGGATATTTTAATCCGATTTCATCTAATGAAAACATTAAGCGATGGTGTTCTTCAATCAATTTTTGTAAACCTGTAATGGAATTGGAGTACTCTGCATCTAAATTCATGAGACTTTTCCAATTAATTGATTTATAAATTTCATTAATCCAATTATTTCCATCGCTTAATTCTTCGATAAGAGGAAGTTTACTACCTGTTGAACATCCCAAAAATGATTCACTACAGAAATCTTTAGCTTCATCATACAACGGCGACCAGAACCTACAGATATTAGCGAGCCACCACTGCGTCTCCTCTAATTTTTGTCTTACTAATTCAACATCATCTCCGATAATTGGTTTGGCATTTTCCAAGGTTTTTATCCATCTACCTAACGCTCCAGGCCCCCCTAATACATGGAAATTGCGAGAGATCTTTTCCAGAATGTCTAGATGGGGTTTCGGCTTCCAATCTTTCTCAGTAGCATGTATCAATTCATTGAATGAAGTAAATTCTATCGGAAGGCCATTATTTTCGATTAGCCTTCTGAATTTCTCAAATGACCATGCTTCAAGGCCTTCTCCTATTTGTAAAAGGGTAATTAATCCTGCAATAGATGGTTGCTCGAGGAGAGTATTTGCTTTGAAGTTACTTATTATTCCCATCTCGTTTAATCGGCTTTTCCATGACCTAGTGTTATGCTTTAATCCAGCATCTATGACAATTATACTCCCATCATTCGACGAAAGATAGTTCTTGATCAACTGAAAAGTTGTATCTATATTATGATGTTTTCTTTCCAGTGAAATTCTATGAATTTGTGTATTTCTTAACTTTCCAACTGGCGAGGTCCAGTTGACTTGTTTGGGGTATCGCCAAACTTCATGTTTAGGTACCCATTTGGGAATTGTTTTCTCATCACACCATTCGACATCTTCTACAAAAGCACCATGGAATCCTAAACGGAAAGAGCCTGGGTTGCATAATTGATGAATTGGAGTTATACGCGATATGCTTTGTAATAGCAATCGATTAACCTCACTAAAATCTGGCGCGTGGTCAAGAATAATGATGCCTTCAACGCCGGATAAACTGAAAGGAACTTCCTTTTCTTGATTCGCAAGGTTTAATCTTTCTAGTAAATTACTTTTCATCAAATCAGGGTATGTACAATTCATTTGTTGTTCGATTTTTTTTAGAATATTGTTAAATTCTTTAACGCCGGGATCATTTTCCCATTTCCAAGGTCGTTTTAATTCGCTTAACTCTCTGTGGAGTGACTGTAATCTTTCAGTCTTATACTCACTCCATATTCTGCCTTCAACAGGAGAAAACATTAGTGGCAGTTGGCCATTATGAGCATGTTGCTGAGTTCTTTGATGAACTATGGAGAAGAGTAATGCATCGTCTTGCATTTTACTTGGTAACCTAAAATCTAGGTGGAGAGTGTCAAATAAACGTTGCATGGTTGTGTGCTTCGAAGAATCGATGTATGAAGTCGCGCTAGCCAAGTTATTCAATGCGGATTTTCTTGACCTTTCATTAGGATAAATGATAATCAGTTCTGGTGATTGATTAGATGCTAATGCTTCAAACAGCCAATCAGGAAGACTTTTGCCGCTAGGAATCGCTTCGATTGTGACATTCGCTTTCTGTATCCCATCTAACATCGGCAAGCCTCCTCTCAACTATTGTTACATTGTACGACACTTATTGAAGACTTTCCTTCCTTGGTGGAGATTTTCTTGGATGGTTCTTATTCTTTATATACTGTCGAAAAATATGTTGTATATGATTCCTAACATGAAGCATTCATATTGCGGGATATGTTGGGATTTTTATCGAAACATTCATTTACGTGGTCGTACACATCTATATCCCTGCGCAGTTAATTATCCGTTCTATGGGCCGATTTCACAAAATCAGCCTTCTACCAGATTCAGAATTAGGGGCTTAATGACGCATAATAAGAAGTAGGCATAAGAATATGACGTATAACAAGAAAGATACAAGAATAGAAGATGATGGATGTGAAGAGTGCGGTAGTAAAAATGCCAAATATGATTCAAAGCTAGGTGAGAAAGCCTGTGCCGATTGTGGATTGGTTGATGTTAATTACTCCCCAATTGATAATGTTGCAGATAGTATTTCTCAAGGGGCCGAGAGGCAAATGGAACGTGTCGGTAGAGGAAGTAGTCCTGGCACTAGTGGCTCCAAGTTAATGCCTGGTGACTTGAAAGGAGTAAAGAACAAGGCTTTTTGGAAGTTTAGTAAGAGGAAGTATGACTCTTTCAGGCAGAAGCATCCGTTTTGTAAGAAAGTTCACGACCTTATTGAATCTCGTTATGGTAAGAATGTTAGAGATGTTGTTTACGAAATCACTGAAATGGCTTGTACTCCTCTTACTGCTGAGCAGGAAAAGAGTCGTTCTGAACTGAAAGATAAATCTCTATCCAAATCATTGTCCATGCCTAAACAAAGCATATGCCGTCAAAAGAAAGGGCTTAAGGGCGAGTCAGAGCATCAAAATGCTGTAATTATTGCAGATGCTATTGTTGAATTGGCTGGAGAATTGGGGATCCTGCCCAAGTTCGACAGAAGGCGTTCATTGAATAACGATGGCGTAACTTCTAAGCAGATTGTGAAGGCTAGAATCATAATCCTAAATCACTGGAAAGCTAGGTCAAGAATGGGGTGGGGTAACCCAATACCTAGAAAAGCACCTGGCGAGAAAAGGTATGACGACATAACTCAAGCTATGCTGCATACAGACCAAATGCTACTAGATTTCCTACCTGAACAAATGGTAGACAAGGTACTAGAAGATGTAAGTGCAAGAGTCCAAGCACTGGGTGAAGGTCAAGAGAATGCTACAACAATCAATACTGAAGCTAGAATGATTATTGCCACTTTGACATATGCAAGCCTGACCATGATGGGGCTAGAAAAAGGACTTCTAGCAAAAATTGCCGAATGTTTGTACAGGACGGGTAGTGGTGTTAGTGCCAGTCTAGAACGTTTCCAACAGAAGGTAAAAGAAGGAAGTCTTTTTGATAACGGAGCTTTTGATACAGACCAACATTGGTATGAAGAAGATGAGTAAATCGATTGATTAAAAATGTGCCATCTGTAGCACTAAATATGCGCAGAGTATTGTTAGTTTGTTGTTTGCTTATTCTAATCGGCTTTACCGGAACTGGTAATGTCTCGGCTAAACAAGCAGAAGATAGCGGTTCTGGGCCATTATTTGGTGGACAGTGGACATGGGCGAATAATTCAAGTTACAGATTCTCTGATTTGGATTCTCTTCCTGCGATAGCAGAAGATTACACGGCTACTTGGTGTACGAATTGTGTCAAAGTTGAAGATGTCTTACAGGATTTAGATGATGAAGGCACAATACAGAAGTATCATTTCCATAGGAATAATGACCATGAAGATCCTTTCGGTTCCGACAATACTGAGGCGCACTACAAACAGAGATACGGTACAGGAGCGCCTCCAATAGTAGTGTTCAATGGAACTGTTAAACAAATTGGAAGCTTACCAAATAGCGATTCTTTAGAGTCAGATTATCGCACAATAATAAGTCAATCATTACAACTTGAAGGAAATACATCTCTCACATGGACTGTGGAGGGAAATAATTCGGGAATGATTTCATGGGCAATAAATACTGATCTTACCCGATTTGGCGAGTATAACATGAGTGTTAACGCATGGATTGTGGAAAGTTCAGCAGAATTCAAAGAAGGTTCTAATGGAAAAGAAGTCTATCCTAATATTGTTAAGAAGATAATCAACCTTGGTTCTGAAAAAGTTGGTTCAACTAGTATTGAATTACCAGATGCTTTTGACGGCGATGATCTTCAAATTCATCTAATGTATCACTTTACTCCAATAGATAATTCAGCTGATGAAACAACTAGTGATTCTGAAGATGATGGCAACGATGATTCCTTGCCAAGCATTTCAGCAATAACAAGCATTATGATTTTGATATGTGCTGCAATGGTTAGAAAATCTTGATAATATGGTCAACTACCATCTGTGAGGTCTTCTTGTAATTGCCAGCGAAACTCGGGTATATCTTGAGGCGGCGGAGTCACATCAGCATAATGCCACCACCATGGAGGAGCCCCTCTTGCGACCATTCTGGATTGGAATCTCGTTAACACATTGGTAAGCATTCTTCGAGTCCTAGGGCGCGGATAATCTCTCCGATAATACACTTGTAGACGTTCCTGCTGATCCCCTTCGTCTTCGTGATATCCTAGCATATTCAATAGTCGTTTGAATAAGCTACGCTCTGCTTGATTTCTTACAGTCACTCTTAACTGACAGTACTGAAATGATATTTCGCCATCATTCACAGTTGAAAGTGTCACTTGGGCACCTATCGGTTGTAACATTAATGCTTCCCAAATTCTAGGAATAACCTCACAATATCTTCTTTCCCCGTCCCTGATGTCACCAATTGGGTGTTCATTTTCTGGACGGCCATTATTGCGTAAATATATCCATTCCCTACGCCCATTAAATTGGTTCCAAAAGCGCTCATAAACCATTGGATTACTAGAATCAGTAATTGGTTTGAATTCTTTTCTCCACATTTTAACCAGTTTAGAAATTGAAACTTTGGAATTATTATTTTCTAAATCTTCAACTATTATCTTCATTGCTTCATCTTCTTTTTCAGATTTACCTTCTCTAATTTCGATGTAATATCGATTTCTACGCATTATGTAATTGAATTGTTGTCTAACTCTTTCTGCGGGGCCAAATCCTTCTTCTTCGATAAGATCCCACTCCAATTGTTCTCTTGACAACCATCTAGGAGT